>Ga0169931_10008519_pt1 | contig 14946 bp, 14 predicted proteins | sample Kivu_15m_20L_FD_129675 | JGI IMG/M metagenome (GOLD analysis project Ga0169931, IMG submission 129675) | Freshwater microbial communities from Lake Kivu, Western Province, Rwanda to study Microbial Dark Matter (Phase II) - Kivu_15m_20L... | ecosystem: Environmental > Aquatic > Freshwater > Lake... | reverse complement strand
GGGAGGTCCCACCACCTTCTGCACGGGCGGCAGCGTGGTGCTGAATGCCACCGCCGGCACGGGTTCCACCTACGTGTGGTACCGCAACGGGGCGGCCATCGCGAACGCCACCTCGGTCAGCTACACGGCCACCCAGGCCGGTAGTTACACGGTGCAGCGGACGGCATCCGGTTGTTCGGCCACCTCATCGGCGGCCTCTGTGTCCGTAACGGATATCGGCAGCACGAGCATCCAGGCAGGCGGTCCAACCACTTTCGCCGCTGGTGGGAGTGTGGTACTGAACGCCACCGCGGCAACGGGCGCCACGTATGTCTGGTACCGTGATGGGGTGGCCATTACAGGATCGTCCACCAGTAATTCCATTTCCGCCACAGTAGGGGGCAACTACACGGTGGCACGGACCCTTTCCGGATGCACATCCACTTCCGCAGGTATCGCGATCACGGTTACCGGCTCCACGGCATTGACCATAACGGCCGGCGGATCCACCACATTCTGCGCCGGCCTTTCCGTGGTGCTGAACGCCAGTACGATAAGCGGTGCCACCTACCAATGGCGAAGAGACAATACCGCCATATCAGGTGCCACAGCAGCCAGCTACACAGCAACGCAGTCCGGTAGTTACACGGTGCAACGCACATCCGGTGGGTCCTCTGTGATATCAGGCGCCGTGGTGGTCACTGTCAACCCGCTGCCTGTATTGACGATGAGCGCGTCCGCTTCCAGTGCAACAGTTTCGGTGACCGCCTCCGGCGCCACGGCACCATACACCTACACCTGGAACACATCGCCGGTGCAGACCACAGCGACAGCAACGGTATCGGCTTCGGGTACCTATAGTGTCTCCGTTCTTTCCGCAGCGGGTTGCCGTCGGGATGGCTCGGTCAGCATCACGCTTTCCACGCCGCTCAACTGCACGGGTATCCGCGCAGAGTCCCAGGGTACTTGGGGGGCTAACAGCAACGGATATGATCCGGCGGCCTACATGAATTCCAATTTCGCTGCCGCATTCCCTGGGACGTCCTTCCTCACCATTGGGTGTGGCACTCGTCTCATGCGTCTTACGTCGAGCTCCGCGGTAGGTGCGTTCCTTCCATCCTATGGTTCGGTAACGGTGCTTCCTACAGGTACCCTGACCGACCCTGGAGGTTCCTACAGCAACAACCTCGCGGCGGAGCTGGTGGCATTGAAGTTGTCCATCCGGTTCGATGAATTGAACACCTCCTTCAGCCCCAGTACCGCCCTGTTGAAGAACATGCTCATCGCCAGCGGACCGTTCGCCGGATGGACCGTTCAGCAATTGGTGGCGCAGGCCGACGCTGAGATCGGAGGGTGCTCGTCCACGTATGGGCCTAATAGCATCAACAGTGCCCTGGTGAACATCAACTACAACTATTACCAAGGCTCCTCTGGTAATGGGTTCCTCATCTGTCCTGCATCACAGGCGATGGTCGTTCAAGGCACGGAAGGTGATGTGCCCACTCCAACGGTCGGGATGTTGGACCTGCATCTGTTCCCCAATCCGACCGACGGGCCGTTCTCCATCCGGATCCAAGGGCTCAAGGAGCATGAGCCCGTCGAGGTCATGGTGCTTGCATCCGATGGCAGGTTGGTGATGCAGGCGATCACCGATCAGTTCATTCAGGAGGCCGCCCCTGGACTCCAGTATGAACTCCCGTTGGCATCCGGTGTCTACCTGGTCCAGGTCAGGCAGGGCGAGCTGCGATCTATGCGGCGCCTTGTCGTGGAATAGAAACGGCGCTGGCAGGGTCGGTATGCCGAGGGCCTCGGATGGACGCGTCGAGCGTTTCAGATACGCTCCACCTGATCGGCCTGCAGCCAGCCCTGTCCGCCGTTGGCGAGCCGGACTTCGAGCCGCCCTTCAAGTTCCTGCATCACGTGGACCTTGGTGCCGCGGTGAATGACGAAGAGCACAGCACCGCGCTCGGTGGGTTCACTTCGCACATCCACACGCTGAGCCATCACAATTGCATCTTCATGCATGCCGAGCGCACGATGTCGGCTCCAAGCCATGACCATGGAGAGGATCAGCAATACACCTGCGCCTGCCGATAGTATCCGTGCTGCGGTGCGCCAGGTACCATTGTTCAACAAGGTGGCCACCGCGAGCAGTGCAAAGAACAGCAGCGCAAAGGCGATGGAGATGCGCGCCCATTGATCGATGTCACGTCCACCGGCGAACCGCGCCCAGCGCTGCATCACCTGACTGACGGGTAGTTCGTTGACCCGGTCCTTCGTCCTGCTGCGGGCCAGTTCCAGGTTCGTACGGATGTCGTCATCACCCGGTGCCATTTTCAACGCTCGTTCATAGTGCAGGATGGCCATCGCATGATCGCCGATCCTGTAGTGGCAGTTCCCGATGTTGTACAGCAGGGGAGCCGAGCTTCCTTCGGCCAGCACCGTGGTGTACAAGGATAAGGCCGTGCCTGGGTCCCCTGCTGAATAGGCTGCCGCGGCGGCACTAAGCAGGCTGTCAACAGGGACCGCCCTGACGGTTGTGCAATGCAACAGTAACGTCGCGAACAGTAGGGATGTTATCGGCTTCATGCGCGGATGAGGCGTTCCATGCGTCCGATCACAGCGACGGCCGCATCGTAGAGTTGTTGGTCGCCGTGTGCACCACCCGGAGTGAAGCGGGCCATATCACAGGTGGCAAGGATCCGTTGTACTTCTTCGGCGATCTGGGAGCCTTCTGCATGGTGCTCCAGCGCGGCTGCTATGCGCGCCTGGTCCAATTGCGCAGGCGACAGGGAAAGCGCGTCCTGCAGATAGCCGCGCATGGCATTGTTCAATGCGTCATGGAACGCTGCCCCGCTTTCGGAGCGCAGCGCTGAGCCTGCGGCGCGGAGGGCCTTCCGTGCGGTCCTTTCCGCCCGCATCCTGCGCTGGAGCACAGGATCTTCACGCTGGGCTGCGGTACGGCGTTGCCACCCAAGCAAAAGCAGGTAGGCAAGGGCTGGAACGGTCAACGACGCCCAATAGACCGCCGAGCCGAACAATTCACCACCTTCCGGCATCAGTTCCAGATCACCCGTCCGGATGTACCGGATGTGCTCGGCCATCTGCTGTACGTCACGCTGTGCGGTGCGTTCGGCGGGAGCATCGGTTCCGCCTGCACTGGTGCCGTTCACTGTGATTGTGAACGCCTCCGTGCTGAGCTGCACATAACGGTCCTTCTCGGGGTCGAAATAACTGAAGGTGAACGACGGCAGTTCGAACTGCCCTTCATGGCGGGGGATGAGCAGGTATTGGAAGGTTCGCGACCCGCTCATTCCACTTCCGTTCACCGAGATCTTGTCCACCGTTTTCGGATCGAACGCCTCGAGGTCCTGCGGAAGCTCGAGCTTCGGCGCCTCCAGCAGCTTCAGGTTGGTGCGCCCGTTGAACTGGAGGTCAAGCTGTACGGGCTCGTTCACGGTCACGTTCGTGCGGTCCAGCAAGGCAGTAAGCTGCAGGCTGCCCACCGCTCCCGTGAGATCTGACGGTGCCGGTGCGGGTAGTTCATTCACGGTGATATCCACTGCGTTGCTTCGAACGGGCACGTTGGCACCCCGGTCAAAAAAGGAGCGGTTCACCAGGCAGCCCAGCTCCAACGGAGCGATGCGGAGCTTACCGCTTTTCTGCGGGAACAGCACCTGTTTCTTCAGAACGGCCACGTTGTAGGCCACTCCGTTCACCTGCCGGGGTTTGGGTTCCCAGCCGCTGTTCCCAAGGTCTATCTCCTCCGCCCAGAAACCGGTCATTTTGGGCAGCTCATACTTGGACAGCTCCAGGTTATTGTAGCGGGAGTAGAGCGTGTAGGTGGCTACCAGCTGCTCTCCCACGTGAACGTTGCTCTTGTCCACGGTAATGGTTGCGAACAGGTTCGCGTCGCTGTTCTGTCCCTGTGTCGCATACGGGTCGTTCGGTGCGGCGGCACCCTTGCTCACCGATATGGTGATGGGGTCGGTGGCGATGACGCCACCCCCCACTTTCACTTCAGTCCTGCCGATCGTGTAGGTACCCGGATTCGTTGCTGTAAGGCGCCACGTGCGGGTGAGCGAACTGCTCATGCGGCCGTTCACATAGCTGATGTTGCTGCTCTCGAACGGGCCGCCCACAATGACAAGGCCACCCAGGTCCGGTGCCGGGAACCGTTCACGGCTGTTGACCAATTGAACGGTCAGTTGAAGCTGTTCGCCCGTGGCGATGGAGGTCCGGTCCACGCTGGCCTTGAACACGATCTCCTGTGCCCTGACAGCCGTCAGGGCAAGGAGTAGGAGGAGGGTGAGGTGTACGCGCATGTTCATGGGTTCTACCAGTCCTTCTCGACGGGCACTTTCCGGGCAGCCCGTTGCCGCTCCTTCAGCTTGGATTGTACCCGCTGTTCTTCACGTTCCAGGGCATCAAGTATCCGTTCGGCATCCTTCGGGGCGATCTCCCCCGGTCGTCCGCGGCCTTGCTCATCCCTGCTCCGTTCCTTCCCGCTGTCGTCAGACCCCTGCTGCTCCTTTTCCTCCTGCCCCTCTTGCTGCTGCTTGCCCGCCTGCTGCTCCTTTTCCTGTTGATCCTTTTGTTGCTGCTCCTGCTGCTGCTTTTGTTGCTGTTGCTTCTGCTGCTGCTGTTGCTGCTGTTTCAGGAGTTCCTCTGCCAGCTTTCGCAGCCGTGCGTCATCCGGATACTTCCGCAGCCCCTTGTCCAATGTCTTCAGGGCCTCCATGCGGTTTTCCAGAACATATTGACGGGCCGCCTCATTGAAGTAGTGTTCCGCATGGGCGGTCACCGTGCTATCCTGCGCCGGGGATGCAAGATGCATGATCAGCAGGCAGAATGCCGTGGTGTACTTCATGGGCGTGCGGCTTTTGTGACCGTCTCCAATTTGTCGCTGTAATCCTTGCGTTGGATCAGCGCTGGTTCACGTTGCAGCCCTTCCCGCAACGTGCTCAGGGCGGCATCGAACGCATATCTCCCCACGAGCGAGTCGGCCCTGGCGATGATGGCCTTGGCCAGCAAGGTCAGTTCCTTACCCTGTTCCGCCTCCCTTGCCTTCCGTCGTTCCTCGGCTGCTTTTGCCCGGGCGGCAAGCGTGTTCTGGACCATGGTGAGATTGTATCGTGCATCCTCGTCATCCGGGTTGTAGCGAAGGGCCGAACGATATGCTTCCCTGCCTTGCAGCAGCGCTGAATCGGAGAACTGCAGTTCCCGAAGCTGGCTGTTCAGAAGGGAGTCGAGCACCACTGCGTTCCGCACCTGTTCCGTGATGTCGCCACCGGGCTGTATGGCTGCTGCCGCACGACCTGCCTGCGCGGCCAGCGTGTCTGCGAGCGTAGCACGGCGGTGCCAGGTATGTCCGAGGTTGAAGTACGGATCTGCGCGTTCGCTGCTATCTGCCAGCACGGCCGCTTCCTCGCACCTTGTCGTGGCCTCCCCGAGACGGTCAAGATGACTTAGCACCACCCCTGCGTTGTATTTCGATCGATGGTCCTCCGGCGCCTCCTCATAGCGCGCGAGTGCTCCTTCAAGGTCACCAGCGCGGTACAAGGCTCCTCCCGCGTACAAGGCTTCCTCCACTGCGCGCACGTGAGGGTCGCCGCAGGCGGTCAGCAGGAGCAGGAGGGGCATCAGCTGTTTCATCCGATCCGATGCAGGTTGGGTGTGGCCGTTCGTCCTTCCGGAACGATGAGCGAGGCAAGCAGCAGCACGATCGCGAGCGCAAGTGGTACCTGGTAGCGGTCCTCATGCGCGGTGAACCGGTAGGTTCCGGTGGTGCCGCGCTCCAGGCCCTGGATGTTCTCCATGATCTCACCGATGCCGTACGACCCTTGGCCGGCCCGTACATAGATCCCATTTCCTGCCTCGGCCACACCGCGTAACATGTCCTCATTCAAAGCGCTCACGACCGTTCTTCCATCGCGGTCCTTGCGGAAACCCTGCACCTGACCGCCACGGGCCACCGGGATGGGGCCGCCCTGGGGGGTGCCCATGCCGATGGTATGCACTATGCAACCAGCTTCCACCGCTGCGCGCACGGCACCGAGTGCATCATCCTCGTGGTTCTCTCCATCGCTGATGACGAGGATGGCCTTGGCACCGGGGCTGTCCGCAGCGAAACTCGAGCGGGCCAGGTCGATGGCCGCACCGATGGCGGTGCCTTGCGCACCTACCGTGCGCGTATCCACCGAAGCAGCGAACATGCGGGCGGCCGATCGGTCCGTGGTGATGGGTAGTTGAACGAACGCTTCACCGGCGAAGACGACGATGCCGATCCGATCCCCCTTGGACCGGTCGATGAGCTGGCCCAGGGCGCGACGTGCCGCTTCCATCCGGCTAGGCCGCAGGTCCTCGCAGTCCATGCTGTTGCTGACATCCACACAGACCATGATATCGGCGCCATCCGTGCTCACTTCCTCCATTCGTGTGCCGAATTGCGGGGCTGCTGCTGCTATGAGCCCGAAGCCAAGGGCATGCCGGACGAAAAGGAAGCGAAGACCGCTGCGCCATCCGCTCACCGAACGCACCATGCGACCGAGCGTCGCGCTGGAAGCAAAGCGACGGAGGGCCCGATTGCGCCACCCAAGGTGCAGCAGGTGCAAGGCGAGCAGGATGGGGCCTCCCGCGAGTCCGTATAGCAGTTCAGGGCGCTCGAAGCGGAAGCCGGGCAGGTCGTTGAGCAGGAGCCATCCCGATGCCAGCAGTAACGCGTTCACAAGCAGCTCCAGCGCAACAAGCGTCCAGCCGATCCGGCCCATGCGATAGGTTCCGGAAGCGCTCATGCCAGTGTGTGCAAGATGGTACGCTCCAGGACGTATCCGGCTGTGGCCGCGCCCAGGGCAAGCAGCAACAGGGGAAGGAACTCCTCGTTCCGCTGGCTGTATTCGGTCACCTCAATGCGGGTGCGTTCGAGACGGTCGATCTCCGCATAGATGGCACGCAGTTTTTCCGCATCGGTCGCCCGGAAGTACCGGCCGCCCGTCAACCGCGCCATTTCGGTCAGCGTGGGTTCATCGATCTCCACCTGCACCAGATCGAACCGATATTGGCCGTTGGGATACTGGCTCACAGGTGACATCGCCTTGCCACGGGTACCCACCCCGATCGTATATACACGGATACCCTGCTGTTCGGCGATCTGGGCCGCATCCAGCGGCTGCACCATGCCCGCATTGCTCACCCCGTCGGTCAGCAGGATCACCACCTTGCTCTTGGCCTCACTATCGCGCAACCGGTTGATGGCCGTGGCCAGACCCATGCCCACGGCCGTGCCTCCGGTGATCAATCCGGACCGGGCCTGCTCGAACAGCTCCTTCAGCACTCTGTGATCCGTGGTAAGGGGACATTGTGTGAACGCTTCACCCTCATAGACCACAAGCCCTATGCGATCGTTCGGCCGCCCATCGATGAACTCCTGTGCCACTTTCCTCGAGGCGCTAAGACGGTCGGGCCGCAGGTCCTTGGCCAGCATGCTCGCGGAAACGTCCAATGCGATGACGATATCGATGCCTTCACGCTTCACATCCTGCCATTGATCCCTGCTCTGCGGCCGTGCGAACCCCAGCAACAGGGCTCCCAGTGCGAACAGGATCAGGGCCCCTGGCAGCGGCCTGAACCAGGTGATGGGGTCTGCGAACATGGGTGACACGGAACCGATGGTGGGAAGGGGGATCCGTACCTGTGTGCGACGGCGCCGCCACAGGGCAAGGGCTGCAAGCGCGGGCAGCAAGGCAAGTATCCACAGCAGTTCAGGGTTCGCCGCTTCATAGCGCACAAGCATCCAGCGCGCCAGCAGTGCCACCCCGGCGAGCGCGAGAAGCGACCAGCCGGCCTCCAATGCGGTGTCACGGTCGATCCTCATGGCGTGTGTGCATCGGTCTGAGCGGTGGCTCGAACGAATTGGCGTGCCGATGCCAGGAGTTGTTCATTCTCCGAGGCCGAGGGGACAGCCTTGGCGAACTTCACGAGGTCGGCTGCGCGCAGCATGTTGTCCAGACGGATCCGTTCGTCACCCGGAAGCGGACTCACGCGAAGTTCAGACATGAGCTCTTCAGTGGTACGCTCGAGTGCGCTGACGCTGTAGCGTGCTTCGATGTAGCCGCGCAGCAGGTCGGTGATGCGTGATTGGTAGGCCTTGTGTTCCCCTTGCTGCCAAAGCCGCTGCTTTTCGAGCGCATCCAAGGCCTCCAGGCACTGCACATGGGGCGGCGGGGGAGGGGGCGCTGCCTGCGGTGCCGGTAGGGGGCGTCGTGCACGTTTCCGCAAGAACCATATCATCGCAGCGATCAGCAGGCCGACAGCGGCAACGATGAGCAGCGTAACGCGATGCATCAGCAACCACATCCGGATGGAGAAGGGAGGGACCAGTATGTCCTTCAGGGGTTTGGGGGCTGACCGCATGTCCACCGGAGTGGCGATCACCTGCAACACCAGAGCGTTGCTCTCGATCGTCCGGCCTTGCACGATCACCTTGGACGGCGGGATGGCATAGGTCCCCGTATCCCAGCTGGTGATGCGGCAATGAATGCCCACCGTGCCCGAACTGTCCGCTCCGTCGTGTACAATTGGGCCAATGACCTCCAGGCGCCTGGTGAGCGTGTCGGTGATCGTGGGCCAGACCACCTCCGCTGCAGCAATGCCGGGGGGCAGACGCATGGAGACCGTGTACGTCGCCACCCCCCCGATACGGATCGCATTGGTGTCCAGGGATGCGGATACCCGCTGCGCTGCCGCAGGAGCGGTGCAGGCAAGAACGAGCGCCAAGGTGCAACTGGTCCTCATCGGTTCCCCTCGCGTTCCTTGAACAGGTTCATCAGCGGTTTCACATACCCCGTTCGCGTGCTGATCACGGCATGGTCCACACCGGAGCGCCGCAGGATCTCCCGGGTGCGGTTCTGGCGCTTCAGGGCTTCGGCGCGGTAGGCCTTCCGGACCGCACCGCTGGAGGTGTTCACCCAGCGCAGCAGTCCGGTCTCCGGGTCTTCGAACTGTGCGAGGCCCAACATGGGCAGCTCCTCCTCGCGCGGGTCCACGGTGCGCAGCACGATCAGGTCATGCTTGCGTTTGGCGATCTTCAGCGCGTCCTCATAACCATGGTCCATCAGGTCGCTCAGCAGGAATGCGATGCTGCGCTTCTTGATCACGTTGTTCAGGTACCGCAAGGCCTCGGTTATGTTGGTGCCGCGGTGTGCAGGCCTGAATTCGAGCAGTTCACGCACCAGCCGTAGGATGTGGGTGCGTCCCTTGTTGGGTGGGATGAACCGCTCCACGCGGTCGCTGAACAGGATGAGACCCACCTTGTCGTTGTTGCGGATCGCGCTGAAGGCGATCGTTGCACAGGCTTCGGTGATGAGTTCGCGCTTCAGTTGAGCATCCGTGCCGAAATCGCCCGATGCGCTTACATCAGCGACCAGCATCACGCTCAATTCCCGCTCCTCCTCGAAGACCTTGACATAGGGGTGGCCGAACCGCGCGGTCACGTTCCAATCGATGGTGCGCACCTCATCACCCGCCTGGTACTCACGCACCTCACTGAAGGTCATTCCCCTGCCCTTGAAGGCGCTATGGTATTCCCCGGAGAAGATGTGTTCGCTAAGACCGCGCGTTTTCAGCTCGATCAGCCGCACCTTCTTCAGGAGCTCCTTGGTATGCTGGACGGTATCCATATGCGCAGGCCGCAGCAGGCAACAGGCGGTCGAACAGCTGCCGGTTTGTTGTCAGGGTACCTCCACGGTGTTGATCACGCGGTCTATGATGTCGCCCACCGCGATGCCCTCCGCCTCCGCCTCGTAGGTGAGACCGATGCGGTGCCGCAGCACATCCGGGCATACCGCACGCACGTCCTCCGGTATCACGTAGCCCCGGTGCTTGGTGAAGGCGAGGGCCTTCGCGGCCAGGGCCATGTTGATGCTCGCCCGCGGGCTGCCACCGAAGGAGATCATGCCGTTCAGGTCGGAAAGCCGGTACTGTTCCGGCTTCCTCGTGGCATATACGATGTCCACGATGTACTGCTCGATCTTCTCGTCCATGTAGACCTCCCGGACAAGCTTGCGCGCCTCCGTGATCTCCTGCGCCCGCACCACTTGGGCAGGTTCGCTGAGTCCCCCGGGGCGCACGTTCTGGCGGATGATGAGCTTCTCCTCCTCCTTCAAAGGATAGTCCAGCACCACCTTCAGCATGAAGCGGTCGGTCTGTGCCTCGGGCAGCGGATAGGTGCCCTCCTGTTCGATGGGGTTCATGGTGGCCAGTACCAGAAAAGGCTGGGGCAGGGCGTAGGTCTGCGCACCCAGGGTCACCTGTCGCTCCTGCATGGCCTCCAACAGGGCGCTCTGGACCTTTGCAGGGGCCCTGTTGATCTCGTCGGCCAGGATGAAATTGCTGAATATCGGGCCCTTCCTGACAGTGAATTCCTCATTCCGCTGACTGTAGATCATGGTACCGATGAGGTCGGCGGGCAACAGGTCCGGTGTGAATTGGATCCGGCTGAAAGCGACGTCGATCGTGCGCGCCAGCGCCTTGATGGCCATCGTCTTCGCCAGTCCCGGCACACCTTCAAGGAGGATGTGGCCATCGGCCAGCAGTGCCACCAGGAGCTTTTGCACCATGTCCTTCTGGCCAACGATGACCCTCCCCATTTCCCGGTCAATGAGGTCCACGAACGTGCTAGCCTGCTGGATGCGTTCGTTCAGTTCCCGGATGCTATCCGCAGTGACCTGGGGCGTGCGTGGTTCGATGCTTGTATCCATGCTGTTCGATGCTGCAGCGGCCCTTGGCCGGAGCTTATGCAAAGGTCTTGGCATGCGCGCGGTGCCGGGGCGGTCAGTGCCGTTAAAGAGTGTTAATCGCTCAGCATCGTTGGCATGCTGCTGCCAGCTACCTTTCGACCATGAGCACCGCGGAAAGCAAGCCCCTTACACTCACCGAAGCGACAGGCCATGTGCGCGCGTTCCACGAAGCCTTCGGCATCGCCAATGCCAACGGACCTCGCGCCGATATCGGCGATCGTGACGCGCTACTTCGTTACAAGCTGATCCGTGAGGAGAACGAGGAATACCTTGAGGCAGCCCTGCGTGGTGACCTTGTGGAGGTGGCGGATGCCCTCGGTGATCTCCTCTACATCCTCTGTGGAACCTTGTTGAAGCATGGGCTGGAGCATAAGATCGACGAGGTGTTCCGGGAGATCCAGCGAAGCAACATGAGCAAACTGGGTGCCGATGGAAGGCCCATCCATCGTGCGGATGGCAAGGTGATGAAGGGGCCGGACTATTTCCCGCCCGATATCGCCCGCATCCTGAACGATCGGTGACCGCCCGAGCCGTAGGAACCGATGTCCGGATGTTCATGGATCACCGGCGAAGCCCTTCACCCTCAACAATACCTCCGCCATGCACCTGCCCACCCTGCTTCAAAGGGCCCGTCGATCCCGCCTGTCGCGTTGGTTGCTCAACATGGCGCTGCCATGGGTCATACCCTTCAACCGCCCCCACGGCTTCACGGTACATCCGCTTGCAGGAGGTGGCATCGCTGTCCGGGTGCCGTACCGGCGCATCAACCGGAACCACATCCGCGGCATCCATGCCTGCGCCCTTGCCACGGCCAGCGAGATGTGCAGCGGGCTTTCCGTGCTCGAACAGCTCGATCCGAAGCACTACCGCCTGATCATGCGCAGCCTGCACATGGTGTACCATTTCCAGGCAAGGGAAGCCGCTGTGGCCACCAGCGGTCCTGATGCTGGTGCCACGGTGCGTCAGGTGGCGGCGCTGCTTGCCACTCAGGCATCGGTGGAACACACCAGCGTAGTGGAGGTGCATGACCGCAGCGGTCGCCATCTGGCCACCGGCACCATTGTCTGGCAGGTGAAGCCGTGGAGCAAGGTGCGCACCAAGTTGTGAGGCCTCCCTCTCTGATCCAGCGCCTCCTATCCGGACCCTGCGGCACGCATGTCCGCGGAACGACCTCCGGAGGGATGATGGCCGGGGGGCGCGCTTATTCCTCCACGTTCGCCTTGCCTGCAGCGGTGGGAAGCAGGTAGGTGTAGTGTAGGCCGGCCACCAGGTTCTGTCCACGCAGCACGGTGCTGAACGGGGTCACACTCGTCTGGTACCGCACCTCGAACCGGCTCCGTGGACGGTCCCATCCGAAGCCCACGCCAACACTTGCCTGTGACCGGTTGGTCGTTCCTTGGAGCGTAAAGCTGCTCTCAAAGGTCACCGTGCCGTCCTGCCTTGTCACGGTGCGGCCGTTCATCCACCAACCGAGCATGGCGCCCGCGGTCAGGAAGAAGCCGTCGGGCTGGGGATCCGTGGAGACCTTGAACATCACCGGCAACTCAAGGTAGCCGAGCCGCACGCTGGTGAAGGTGCGCTGTTGGGGATTCTGCGTCAGGCTGCCCTTGCTCATGTACATGGGCTCCACCAGGAAGGAGGCCTGTGCCGTCCACGGGACCTCCACGCTCCAGCCAAGGATGGGCCCCACCTTGGGAAGCCCGCTCCAATTGAACAGGCCTCCGGCCGATACCGTGGCCAACGAAACTCCTGCCCGGGGCCCGGTGCGGAGCTGGGCGTTCAATGTGATGGGGACCAGGATGATAAGCAGCAATGCCGGACGCATGGTGCGAAGATCGCACACGCTCCGGTTCATCCCATCGAACGGTGTCGCAGATCGGCCATTTTCAATACGGCAACGGCACAGTCGATGCCCTTGTTGCCATGCCTGCCGCCGCTTCGGTCCAACGCCTGCTCCATGGTGTCGTCGGTAAGCACACCGAAGATCACGGGCCTGCCGTATTTCAATCCCACCTGCATGATACCCAGTGTGGTGCCGTGGCACACGAAATCGAAATGTGGGGTTTCTCCCCGCACCACACTGCCCAGACAGATGATGCCGTGCAGGCCACCGCGCTCGAGCAGGTACTGCGCCCCTGACGCCAGTTCGAAACTGCCAGGGACCCAGACCTCTTCGATATCACCTGCCGCTACACCGTACCGCAGGAGCGTGTCCCGCGCACCGGCCCGCAGCGCATCGGTGATGGTACGGTTCCATTCACTGACGACCAAGGCAAAACGACGACCGGCACCACTGGGTACGCTTGACGGATCGTGTTCGGATAGATGATGCGCGGCCGTGGCCATGGCGTCACTTCGCCGCTTCGGCTTCGGCGCGCCCGAGGTATTTTCGGGCCTGGCTGGCTTCGCTGCTGGAGGGGAACTCCTCCACGATACGCTCGAACGAATGCTGGGCCTTGTCCCATCGTCCTGCCTGTTGGTGCAGGATGCCGGCTTTCATGAGGAACAGGGGGGTGGTGAAGTCGTTCGTGACCATGGAGGCGGCCTTCTCGAACCGGTCCACGGCTTCCTCCGCACGGTCAAGTTCCACCAACGCATCACCTTGATTGCCTACAGCCATCACGCGCAGCACATCATCCCCCGGGGAGGCTTCCTTGTATTGGGCGATGGCCTGTTCGAAGTCGCCCTTCTGCATGAAGATGGCGCCCATGTACATGTGTGCCAGCTCGCCGCTGGGGGTGCCGCTGTACTCGTCGGCGATGGTGGCGAAACCGGGCCATTGGTCATCCCCGTTCAGGGCTTTGTCCAGGGAGTCGATCTCGAAGTAGTATTCCGCCTTCCACATCTGCGCACCAGCCTCCTTGGCGCGAGGCTCGGCATACAGATTGCGGTACCCCAATATGCCCGCCACCACGGCAATAATGCCTACGGCGCCGATGGTGAGGGGCTTCTTGTTGCGTTCGATGAAGAGTTCGGTGCGGCTGTAGACTTCGCCCAGGTCGAGATCGGTGCCGCCGCTGGTCTCCGGAGTGTTCTTCGTGCTCATGTGGTTGCGTTCGCCGCGTACCCGGAACGGAAGGGTAAGGGAGATCGAGGCGCAAAAATAGACCTTTTCGGCATCCGTGGCGTGCAACCGCGCGCTTGGTGAACACCGGGCCCCTCACTTCGTTGTCGCACGAGTACCTTTGGGACGTGTCCCTGCAGCTTCAACGCCTCCGTGTCATGCACTTCCGGAACCACCGGGAGATGGACCTTGAGCTTGGGGCGGAGGTGAACTGTTTCATCGGCAACAACGGCGTCGGCAAGACCAATCTCCTTGATGCCATCCACTATCTGTCACTCTGCAAGAGCTATTTCGAGCCCATCGACCAGCATAACATCCTGCACGGGGAGGAAATGTTCATGGTGCAAGGGAGCTTTGGCACGGTGGACGGGGTGGACCAGGTGGCGGTATCCGTACGGCGCGGCCAGCGGAAGGTGGTGGTACGAGACCGCAAGGAATACGATCGCCTTGCGGACCATGTGGGGCGCTATCCGGTGGTGATGATCACCCCGTACGACGCACAGCTCGTGCTCGACGGCTCGGAGGTGCGCCGAAAGTTCCTCGATGGCCTGATCGCCCAGTTCGACAAGGCCTACCTCGATGCGCTCATCCGATACAACCGGGCACTTGTGCAGCGGAACACGCTGTTGAAGCGGTTCGCAGCGGACGGCCGCGGCGGGCCCGATGACCTGGCGCCGTGGGATGAGCAGTTGATCGTGAACGGACAGGAAGTGCACCGGGTCCGGGCACTTTTCATGGCAGACCTTGCACCCCTGCTGGAGCAGCACTACAGGGGTATCTCCTCCGGGCGTGAGCAGGTGGCGTTGACCTATCGATCCGCGTTGAATGAGGCTCCCATGGCTGAATTGCTGCGTGCCAGCTGGGCGGGCGACCGGGCCGCCCAGCACACCACCATGGGCATCCACCGTGACGACCTGCTCTTCACCCTCGATGGGGCACCCCTGAAACGGCGCGGTTCACAGGGACAGCAGAAGACCTACCTCATCGCCCTGAAGCTGGCCCAGTACGACCTCACGCAGGAAAGGTCCGCCCGTCGACCGATCCTGCTGCTCGATGATATCTTCGACAAGATAGACCCCCTGCGGATGCGCCATCTGTTGGGCCTTC
>Ga0169931_10008517_pt1 | contig 14951 bp, 10 predicted proteins | sample Kivu_15m_20L_FD_129675 | JGI IMG/M metagenome (GOLD analysis project Ga0169931, IMG submission 129675) | Freshwater microbial communities from Lake Kivu, Western Province, Rwanda to study Microbial Dark Matter (Phase II) - Kivu_15m_20L... | ecosystem: Environmental > Aquatic > Freshwater > Lake... | reverse complement strand
TTCAATCGAATCGAAGCAGAAGTTGGTCCGATCGAGGTTGTGGTGTTTAACGTCGGTGGAAATGTGCGTTTTCCGATTCTTGAAACTACAGCCCAGAAATATTTCAAGGTCTGGGAAATGTGTGCGATGGCGGGATTTCTCGCAGGCAGAGAGGCCGCTCGGGTCATGCTCCCGAGGGGTAGGGGCACAGTATTTTTCACCGGTGCAACGGCCAGCCTGCGCGGTGCAGCAGGTTTTGCTGCTTTCGCTGGCGGCAAAGCGGCGCTGCGCGCGCTGGCGCAATCAATGGCGCGCGAACTGGGGCCCCAAGGAGTGCATGTGGCGCATGTCATTATCGATGGTCTGATCGATACTGCGTTTGCACGCGAACATTTTGCGCAACGTGTTGCCGATGCTGGTCCAGACGGAATTCTGAATCCTGATCACATCGCAGAGGCTTATTGGTGGTTACACAAACAGCCGCGCGATGCGTGGACTTTTGAGCTGGATTTACGTCCGTCAGTTGAGCAATGGTGACAGAGGAAGGCGCGCAGCACCGGTAACTTTGCGTGGACTGCGAAAAGTGCTGGATGAGCGTTTGTCTGCCCGATTTTTAAATCGAAGAGGTTTTTGGTTTTGTGTCGCTTGCACCGATGGCGTCCAAGCATCATGCTGTCGAATAAATCCTTCTAGCGCAAAACAAAAACGCCACAGTGCGAACACTGCGTCCAGAGGCTGGACACATCATCGACTATTAAAGATTTTGTTGGATTGGTTTTGCGCAGCGCCCAAACCATGCCGACAAGTCAGTTTCTGAAAAAGACCCTTCCGCCAGCGACATGAAGGTTTTATATAAATCTTCCTTTCCTTGGGCAAGATGACTCCGACCGAGTTACCCACAGCGGTAAGCTTCAAAGAATTGATCACGAATGCCTCCATTGGTTACGGGTCAATGTTGTAATTTTGATTATAACGCCGTCAACCTTGTAGCCAAGTGTCTAGAAACTGGACGCCTACGCGAGCATTGATGAGTTGGCAATTTCGTACCATTTTTGTATTGATGCACGCTCCCTGTTGACGGCCTTCGCCGTACTTGCTATCTTTAAGATATCTTTAAATCATAGGTGCAGTCATGAAACCTGCAACATCCCAAATTGCATTTCGTTATCGGCCACAAGACAGCGCAACCGGTGTAACCCGAGCAACAGCAAAGCGCTTGGCGACTGTGTTGGGTGTTGACGAAACACAGGTTATTCACCTGGCTCTCCATGAGTTAGCGACAAAATTCTTACCCCAATATGAAGAAGATACCGGAGCGTTAACAAAAGCTCAGCTCAATCAGGTCAAAAAGTCAGCACCAAAGGCCAAGGGAGGCATCGTCCGCAGCAGTCTGTTTGAACTGGAAAGCGCCTGATGCATTGGTGGCCGGAACCAGCGGCTGGCGAAATCGTCTGGTGCCACTTTCCCGATAATATTCACCCCAAGCCTAAGCCTCGCCCCGGTCTCATTATTTTGGTCAAACAGGATGACGATGGAATGATCTTCGTGAGTGTTGCCTATGGAACGAGCAAAAAGACAGATCGGCTCTACAGCAGAGAATTTCGGATCTCAAAGAACGAGCATCCAGCTGCATACGCTAGCGCTGGGTTAAGCTACGACACCAAGTTTGACTTGAGAAATACGTTAAAGCTTCCATTTAACGACACCTATTTTTCAGTTCCTCCTCGTGCTCCGCACGGTCAGCTACCAAAGCTGGGAACGCTTCACCCGAGTATGGTCAGGATCGCATCTGCAGCATTCGTCGCAGTACGCGAATAAACGCCCAACGAGACAAGAATGGTGGCGGCACTTGAGATACTCGCAGGCGAAGTGCCACAATGACTCCGCAAAAACAAAAAAGCCCCATCTTGTGAATGGAGCTTTTTGCTTTATTTGGTAGGTCGTGCAGGACTTGAACCTGCGACCAACGGATTAAAAGATGTAGTTGTCTAATAAAAAATCAATTAAATTAGTTACTTAATTATATAAAAAGGTACTGTGTAACAAACTGTGTAATTCAGCACTCGTGTGTGAATTTTATCTGGACGGTCAGCAGCGTCCAGAATATGGACGAGGCAGAGCTATATCGTGATTGGGGGTATCCAGAATATGGACGGTCGTAAGTGCTCTTGTGAGTTGGGAATTTTGTGCTTTTTTGAATCAATGTGCACTTCCGGTTGACGGCCTTTATCGCACCTGCTATCTTAAAGATATCTTTACGTAAAGGTGCAATCATGAAACTTACATCATCCCAAATTGCATTTCGTTATCGTCCCCAAGACAGCGCAACCGGCATAACTCGTACAACGGCAAAGCGTTTGGCTGCTGTGTTGGGTGTTGATGAAACGCAGGTTATTCACCTGGCTCTCCATGAGTTGGCCACAAAGTTCTTGCCCCAGTATGCAGCAGATGCTGGAGTTTTGACAAAAGTTCAGCTCAATAAGGTCAAAAAGTCAGCACCAAAGGCCAAGGGTGGCACCGTCCGCAGCAGTCTTTTTGAACGGGAAAGCGCCTGATGCATTGGTGGCCAGAACCAACGGCTGGCGAAATCGTCTGGTGTCACTTTCCTGATAACATACACCCCAAGCCTAAGGCTCGCCCCGGTCTCATTATTTTGGTCAAAGAGGATGACGATGGAATGATCTTCGTGAGTGTTGCTTATGGGACCAGCAAAAAGACAGACCGCCTCTACAGCGGAGAATTTCGGATAGCCAAGAGCGAGCACCCAGCTGCATACGTTAGCGCGGGTTTAAGCTATGACACCAAATTCGACTTGAGAAATACGCTAGAGCTTCCGTTTAATGAGGCCTATTTTTCTATTCCACCTCACGCTCCACATGGTCAGAACCCAAAGCTAGGAACTCTGCACCCAAGTATGGTCAGAATAGCTGCTGCTGCTTTTTCGGTAACAAGCAAATAGGCCTTTCATGGCGACAACCGCATGGGCTGATGGGCATCGATTCTTGTATTCAAGTGGATCAAGCAGCACCTGCGAATCAAGGCATTTTTTGGTACTACCGAGAACGCAGTCAAGACGCAAATCTGGATCGCGGTCTGCACTTACGTGCTGATCGCTATTGCCAAAAAACGTCTCCGATTGCCCAGTAGCCTTCATGAAATTCTACAAATCCTGAGCCTGACCATGTTTGAAACAACGCCCATAAATCAATTACTTATAACCCCCGACCCGGACAACTTTTCAGAATTCGACCTTAAACAACTCTCTCCTCTGAAAAACGTTGGGACACTACTGATGAATTATTAGAAGTCAACTTAGGGATGGTTCGGCCTCATTAAGCTGGCTTCTCGCATCAGGCGGCATAATAACGTACGTTAATTATTTGACATCCATAGAACAGTATTTGACACCGATAACACATGCTATATTTAATCATCCAAATTGCCCCCGCCACTGATTCGTCTCTTATGGAAGTTTCTGCTTGCAGCTGTATTGCTCCACGCTGTAGCTCCCGCTATGGCAGCGATCATTGTTCAGCCGGCAAACAGGGGCGATGGATGGTCAGAAGTTTGTACTGTATTCGGGACGAAATGGGTCAAACAGTCCGACGATTCCAGTAAAGCTGAAAATAGCCAAGAGCCATTGGTTTGCAACAAATAATTTTTTATCAAGTCCCTGCGCTTTTTGCCGCGGGGTGATTGCATGGGTTGCTCAAGTAGCTAGATCGATCATCGTAGCGCTTGGGTTATTTTTTGATTAGAGGATGCTATGTTTACCCAAGTCGTTCCCGTCAACAAAGACCGTCACGGTCACAAGAAAGTGCGCCTGACGAGCGATTTTCGATTTGCTGGCAAATTTCATCTAGCCTATGTCACCATTCATGAATTTGTTCGTGCTGCGGCCACCTACCCGCTGATTTTTCTAGAAGATAAAGAGCGTGACGAATTTCGCCCAGTTGCACTGCTGGGCTTGGAAGCAGGTGAGAATTTATTTGTCGATGATCAGGGCAAATGGGATGCTAACTATATTCCTGCGATTATTCGACGTTATCCGTTTGCCTTGACCAAGGCGACCGATGCTGACCGCTATATTGTCTGTATTGATGAGGCGAGTGAACTTGTCAACGATACAGAAGGTGCGGCCCTTTTTGATGAGCAAGGACAACCGACTCAGGTCATCGAGAACGTCAAACGCTATTTAACTGAACTCCAGCAGATGGATCAGGTGACACAAGAATTCACCCGTTTCCTTGCACAAAACAATTTACTCACACCCTTGAGTATGCGGGTGAATGCCGCCGATCAGGTCCGTAATATTACGGGTGGCTATGTGATCAATGAAGAGCGTTTAAATAATTTTTCTGATCAAAAATTTCTCGATATTAGAGAGAAGCGCTATTTGCCTGCCATTTATGCACATCTGGTGTCGTTGCCTCAGATCGAGCGTCTAGTTACCTTGAGGCAGGGGCAATCGCCAGCGCATGTAGTTCCGGAACCCGCGCCGGATACAACTCACTCTAATAAGAAAACTGGCGATGCTCGCAAGCGCCGCACTGAAACTCTTCAGTAGTTTTTGTTTTTCGGGATAAATGAAGCCGCTTGTATTGCGAAAAATTCATGCGCTCTTTTTTACGAAAAAAAATAGGTCTCTTTGCCTTGGTGGGTAGTTGTGCGCTTTTACCTGCGATCGCGCTGGCACAAGCGGTGAATGATCGCTGGACTTCGGCCGTGGCACCGGAGCTGCCCACCGAGCTGAGCTTGCATCGCATGGTCATTCATCTGCTGTCCGTCAATAAGACGGTGTTGTCCAAGCGTAATGAGTCTGGCATCACGGCAACGAACATCGACAGGGCACAGGCTGCTTTTCAGGCGCAGGTGAACGCCTCGATTAGCAACGGCAACTCGTTAATCAGGAACACCGCGGAAGACAGGCTGATACGTTCCGATCTCGATGTCTATCGTCGTAGCAGTACTGATTACAGCGCGGCCGTGAGCAAGCTCTTTTCGCCAGGGACCAAAGTTGAAGTCAAGACCACGATGTCGCGCTTTCTGACCAATCTGCTGGAGCTGCGGCAGGGCAACACTGCCGATAACTACCGGACTTTCTATGGAGTGACCATTACCCAGCCGCTGCAACGCGATTCCGGCGCTGAAGTGACGATGGCGAAGCTTCGCGTCGCCGAACTTGATACGACCTCAGCTGAGCTCGGCGCTCGTGATGCGGTGAGTACGGTGACGGCGGAAGGCATCCTGACATACCTCGATCTGTCACTCGCACAGGAACGCGTGATGATGGCCGAGGAACGCATTCAGGTGGGGAATCGACTTTTAGTTCAGGCGAATGATTTGCAAGAGCAGGGGCGAGTACCGATGTCCGATGTGTGGGAGGTGGAGACATCCTTGCTTCGTTACTCGGCGGCCCTGAGCGAGGCAAAGCAGCAACTTCGCGAACGTGTGAACAAGCTGCGCACCCTCCTGATGACAACCTCTGCAGCCGTCCCGGAGACACTGAAAGCCACTGAGCCCTTGCCACAGCAGATGGGGGAGCCGGTTGTCACGGACCGGAGCCTGAAGGTCGCGCTGGAAAAACGGGATGATCTGCGCATGCGTCGAACGATGGCGGATCGCGAGGGTGTTCAGCTAGCGTATTCCAAAAACCAGACCTTGCCGCGTATCGATCTGGTCGCCAGCTACGGGCTCAATGGTCTGGCCTTCTCGGCCAACGACGCCTATCTCTTCAGTTCGATGCGCGATTTCCCGACGTGGAGCATCGGCTTTCAGATGAACTTCCCGCTTGGCGAGAACCGGCAGGCCAAGGCAGATATCGTAGCGTCGCGACTGCGTCAGGAGGAGGCGCTGCTGTCGCTTCATGCATTGGAAGTCGCGATTGCCAACGATATTGATACCAGCGTCGGCTTGCTCACCAGCGCGGCCGAGCGGTGGAAGCAGATGCGCGAAGCGGCTGAGCGAGAGCTGCAACAGCTGGAGCTTGAGCGCAAGCGTCTGAGCGCGGGCCGCAGCGGCATGCGCGAGATTCTTTTTCGCGAGGAACGTGCGCTGAATGCCCGCTTTGCGGTCGTCGAGCAGCAAGTCGCCTATGCGCGTGCAGAAACCCTGCTGCAGGCTGCTCAAGGCACCTTGCTGGAGCGATTCCAGCAGTCGAACTGAGCATTCAGTCATGAACACGACTTTGATTATTCGCCGGCTGTCTTTTTCTATTCTGGTAGCCGCGTGTGCAGTTGTTTCCGATGCCGTGAATGCGCAATCAGCGCCGCAGGGCATCACGCAGGCCATGGGCGAAGTCAAGCTCAGCATGACGGTGCCCGGCCGTATCGATGCCATTTTGGTGCGCGAGGGCATGCGCGTGCAAAAGGGTGATCTGCTGCTGCATCTTGATCGTTCGCTCGAAGAGCTGGAAATCAAGCGCCGCGAAGTGATGCTCGAAGATGTGGCCAAGCTGGAAGAATTGCGCACCCGCGAAAAAATGCTGACCGATCAGGTATCTCATGCTCGCAAGCTTCTAGAGAGTGGTGGCGTCTCGCGCAAATCGGTCGAGGATGAAGAGTTGGCCCTGCAGGCGGCGAGTGCCGAGCGCAAGGTGATCGAGTATGCGAAACGACGCGAGAAGGTCGAGCTAGATCTCGCACGCGAGGCCTATGACCGTCGGCACATGCGTTCTCCGTTGAACGGTGTCGTGACCAAGATATTGCCTCGGGTCGGCGAGAGCGTACCGCCAAACGAGCCCATTGTCACGGTTGTCGATATCAGTCGCGTGCGTTTCAACGGCACCTTTGCGGCTGCATCCGCCACACGGCTTCGTGCGGGCAATTGGGTGACCATCCGCATACAGCAGGAGGGCAGGACGTTGACGCGTCAGGCGCGCGTGAGCTTCGTCTCTCCGGTGGCCGATCCCTCCAGCGGTCTGGTGGAGATGATCGCGGAATTCGACAATCCTGATGGCGCAGTCCGACCCGGCATGTTGGGTCAGATCGTGTCCGTGGCCGGAGCGCGTTGAGGACAGCATGGACTGCCAGCCGATCCCCTTCCTTGATGCCGCGCTGTCACCTTCGCAATTGCCGAGGCTGGCCGCGCTTGCAGGCTATCAGGGTCCCTCGGGCGAGTTCTGGCCACTCTATCTGCAGGTCGTCACGCAGGCATTCGCTGCGCGCCGCGCGCTGTTGATGCTGCGTACCCCGTCGCATCCATGGCAGGCGGTGCTTCAGTGGCCGCTGGAGGCGCCCGATACGCCGGGTGATGCCGAGTCTCTGCTGAGGCTGTCCGAACAAGCGCTGCACACGTCGGCCGCTTGTGTCGATGATCCGATCCAGCCGCTGATGATGGGTGTACTGCTCAAGGCCTCCTCGCATGGCCCTCACACGGACACCGTGCTTGTCGTCATGCGAGATCAAGCCATGCCGGCCCCTCTGTCACTGTGGCAGAATCTTGCGGAGCTGGCGGCCACGGTACCGCTGCAATACCAGCTCGGGATGGAAACCCGAGAAGCGCGTGTCGAGCAAGTCGGCGCGCATCGTTTGCACGATCTGATGCGGCTAATTCTGCGGTTGGGTCAGGAGCCGCATTTCTTGCAGCTCGCGCTGTCGCTCTGCAATGATCTCGCGGTCCGCTATCGCTGCGACCGGGTATCTCTGGGCTGGGTAAAGAATGACTACGTCCATCTGTCGGCCGTCAGTCACATCGAGAAATTCGATCGTAAGTCCAGTGCATCCCATGACCTCGAGCTCGCGATGGAAGAGGCGCTGGAGCAGGAAACCGAGATTCACTTTCCGCTCGATGCCAGTGCGCGGCAGGTCAACCGTGCGCACGAGGCCTACGCACGCCAGCATGGCGCCACCCATATGGCATCGGTGCCACTGCGCCATCGTGACCAGATTGTCGGCGTTCTGACGCTGGAGCGACGCGAAGCCCGGCTAGACGAGTCCGAGACCTGGGAAACAGGCTTGGTCGCACGCGCCTGCGTACGCACCCTGGTCGATCTGCACAAGCAGGATCGCAGTGTTTTCGATGCAAGCGCAGATCGCCTGCGCCAATGGCGCGAGCAGTTGGTGGGCCCACATCACTCGGCGTGGAAATTCGCCGGGCTGGCAGCGGCCGTTATTCTCGCCTTTCTGGTGTTTTTTCCGTGGTCTTACAAAATCGATGCGAGCGTGGCCTTGCGCAGCAAGGATCTGGTGTTCATTCCTGCACCCTTCGATGGTTATCTCAGAACGGTGAGCGTCGAAGCCGGCGACCGCGTCGAAAAGGGTACCGTGCTGGCTGAACTCGACCAGCGTGATCTGGTGCTGGATAAATCCATGACCGTGGCAGACGTCGCGCGTTATGGGCAGGAGGCCCAGAAGGCGCAGGCCTTGCGTCAGTTAGCCGATATGCAGATATCCCTGGCGCGACAGTCGCAGTCGCGTGCGAGACTGGATCTGATACAGCGACAGCTAGAGACCGCAAAGATTCGCGCGCCTTACACCGGCATCGTGGTCGAAGGTGACCTCAGAAAGAACCTGGGTTCGCCGGTGAGAAAAGGCGATCTGATGCTGAAGATGGCACAGCTTGACGATAACTATGTCGAGCTGGAGATCGATCAAGCAGATGTGCACGAAGTTAAGATCGGGACTCGCGGCGAGTTCGCGCTGGTCGGGCAGCCCGACCAGAAATTCAAGCTGGTGATCGATCGCATGGATCCGGCCGCCACGCAGCGCGACGGACAAAATCTCTACATCGCGCGGGCGCGCGTCGAATCACCCTTGCAAGCATGGTGGCGGCCCGGCATGGGCGGGGCCGCCAAACTGGAGGCGGGAGAGCGTCGACTGATCTGGGTGCTCACCCATCGCACCGTTCGTTTCCTGCGGCAGGTGTTCTGGCTATGAGCGAGATGCAGAACGATTCGCGCATTTTCAGCGATGCCTGGCATCGCGTGGCGGCCGTTCGCGTGGCGCTGCGCCACAGCGTTCGTGCCCATCGTCAGATTTTTCATGGCGAACAATGGGTGGTGTTGCGTGATTCTCTGTCCAGCGACTGGTATCGCGTATCGGCCGACGCCTATGCGTTTTTGTCGCGTCTCTCGCTCGACAAAACCGTCGATGACATCTGGGCTGCCGGCATGGAAACCGATCCGGACCATGCGCTGACCCAGGAAGAGGTGGTACACCTGCTCGGTCAGCTCAACCTGTCCAATCTGCTGCACTACGACCGTAGCGCATCGGCCGCCAGTTTGTTTGACCGTTATCGCAAGCGACGCAAGAAAGAAACGATGGCGAAATGGATAGGTTTCCTTTCGCTGAAGATACCGCTGTTCGATCCGGACCAATGGCTCAACAAGCTGCGTACCCCCATTGGCTGGCTGCTCAGTCCGTGGGGGGGCGCAGCGTATTTGGTACTGCTTCTCGCGGCCGCGCTGGCGCTGGTAAACAATGCTGATAATCTTTTCAGTCAGTCCGAGGGCATCCTTGCGCCCGGCAACCTGATTCTGCTGTATGCGGGGTTCCTGATTGCCAAGATGGTGCACGAATTCGGTCATGCCGCCACCTGCAAGCATTTCGGCGGCGAGGTGCACACGGTCGGCGTGATGCTACTGGTACTAGCGCCCGTGCCTTTCGTGGATGCGACGGCCACCTGGGGTTTTCGCAGTCGCCGTAGAAGGCTGCTGGTAGGTTTTGCCGGTGTGATGTTCGAGCTCTCGGTAGCGGCAGTCGCCGCTTTGATCTGGGCACACACCGCGCCCGGCCCGATCAATGCGCTCGCTTACAATATCATCTTCGCGTCCAGCGTATCGACCGCACTGTTCAATCTGAATCCGCTGATGCGTTTCGACGGTTATCACATGCTGGTCGATTTCATCAACGTGCCCAATTTGTACCAGCGCTCACGCGACCAGCTGCGCTATCTCGCCGAGCGCTTTGTGCTGGCGCTGCCGTCCGCTCAGCCAGTGGCCCGTTCGCGCAAAGAAGTGCTGCTGTTGCCTCTGTACGGCGTGGCGAGCATTGTTTATTGGGTGATGCTGATGTCGACGCTGGTGTTCATGATCGCTCAGCAGTACCTGGACCTGGGCGTTGCGCTCGCATGGATCATGGGTTTCTCCGTAGTGGTGGTGCCGCTGTTCAAACTGCTGCGCTTTCTCGCCACGAGCCCGCGTCTGGGTTTGCATCGTCAGCGCGCAATCGCGATCAGCATCGGACTGGTTGTGACTGGCGCCGTATTTCTCGCGGCCGTGCCGATGCCGGAGCGCGTGCGCGTCTCCGGCATGGTCGAAGCGGCAAACTACCGACAGCTTTACAGCGAGTCTGGCGGCAACATCGCGCAGCTGATCGCCGAGCCGGGTGCGCGCGTGAAAGCCGGGCAGGTATTGCTGCGCCTCGAAAATCCGCAGCTCGACGCCGAGTTGCAGGCCACGCAAATGCAGCTGTCGCAAGTGATCGCACAAGAGTTGCGGGCGATGTCAGTCTCGCTCGCTGACCTAGCACCGCTGCGTCAGCAGCGTCGTGCGCTGGAAGAATCGCTGGTAGAGCTGCGACGTCAGCAGCGTGCGCTGAGCGTCGTTGCCTCGATCGATGGTATCTGGACCACTGCCGACGCCGATGTGGCCAAGGGGCGCTGGGTCGCGCGCGGCGGCTCGCTGGGAACGGTCGTTGATGCGAGCGGCGAGTGGCGTTTCGTCGCCGTGCTGCCGCAGGTTTCGACTTTTCTGTTTGAAGGCGAGCTCAAAGGCGCTGAGATCCGGCTTGCGGGTCAGGAGGATGACAACATCGTGGCGCGCAATGCACGCGTGCTGCCGCATGAGCAGGGCATTCTGCCGTCGCGTGCACTCGGCATGGCCGGTGGCGGCAAGATCGCTGTGCAGGCGAATGATCCGCAAGGTGTGACGGCGGCCGAACCTTTCTTCCGTGTGCTTGCGCAACTGCCCGTCGAGACTGCCGAAGGTCCGGCCTTGTTGCACGGACGTTTGGGCGTGATGCGCCTGGATCTCGGTCAGCGGCCACTGTTGTCGCAGGGCGAGCGCGCACTGCGACAATTCTTTCAAAGTAGGTTCCGCGTATGACGGCGATCGCCCTGCCACCACTGGTACGTCTGCCTGAGGGCTTGGACGCGGTGCTGAATGCGTGGCAGGGGCGCTGGCGCCGTCGTCGTCGCAATGCCAGCAACTTGCTGGCCGAGGCGCAGTCCTGCCTGCGTGTGTGCGAATCGCTGTGCGCGCTCGACGATACGGCGCTGCAGCGTCGTGTCGCCGATATGCGCGAAATGCTCAGGCGAGATCCGCGTAACGCGCGCGGACAGTTGATCGAAGCCCTTGCCACCGTCGGACAGATGTCGTTGCGCACCTTGAGCAAACAACCCTATGCGGTGCAATTCATGGGCGCGCTGGCATTGCACCGTGGCTGGCTGGCCGAGATGGCCACCGGCGAGGGCAAGACGCTCACCGTATCGCTGGCCGGCGTGCTGGCAGGATGGACTGGTCGTCCCTGCCACATTCTGACCGCCAATGACTACCTCGCGATGCGTGACGCCGAAGACATGTCGCCATTGTATGAGGGTAGTGGTGTTGTCGTGACCTCGGTAGCAAGTGAGCATGAACCGCCGCATCGGATGGCGGCCTATCGCGCCGATGTCGTCTACACCACGGCGAAAGAACTGCTGGCGGATCACCTGCGCGACTTGCTCGCGGCGCGTTCAGGCAAGAGTGCCGATCATGCGGCTTTCGAGAAATGGCTGGGCCAGCCGCAAGAGAGCGAGGCGGCGCCGGTGCTGCAGTCGCGTGGCTTGCACACGGCGATTATTGATGAGGCCGACAGCGTACTCATTGACGAGGCTGTCACGCCCCTGATCCTGTCCTTTCCGCGCAAGCGCCCTGGATTTTCCGAGGCGATTCTGTGGGCGCGTGATTTCGCCGATCGCCTGGTCGAGGGCGAAGATTTCCAGGTCGTGCATCGCACACGCTCGGTCGCGCTGCTACCGCGCGCGCGTGAGCTGATGATTGCGCAAACCCATTTGCTGCATCCGATGTGGCAGCCGCTTGCGCGCCGCGAGGAAATGCTGCGCCACGCGCTGACCGTGCGCTGTTTCTTTCATCATGGTCACCAGTATCTGGTGCACGACAACGAGATCGTGCTGCTCGATGAATTTACCGGGCGTATGACACCGGGACGCACGCTGACCGCAGGACTGCATCAGGCAATCGAGGCGCGCGAAGGACTTGAGCTCACCCATCCGAATGAATCGATGGTGCAGATGAGTTTCCAGGCATTCTTCCGTCGTTTTCGTCATCTCGCCGGTACCTCGGGGACGGCGAATGAGGCCGCCAAAGAACTCTGGCGCATCTTTCGTCTGGCTGTGCTGCCGGTACCGACTCATCGTCCGCGACAGACCGTGCAGCGGCCGCTTCAGGTACTGCCGACGGTGGCTGACAAATGGCGTGCAACGGTCGTGGAAATCGAGCGCGTGCATGCGCTCGGACGCCCGGTACTGATTGGCGTGCGCAGCGTGCAGGCCAGCGTCGAACTCTCCCAGCTGCTCACGCAGCACGGACTGCAGCACAGTGTGCTGAACGCGGAGCGTCATGCAGAAGAGGCGGAGCTGGTGGGTCATGCCGGCGAACTCGGCCGCATCATGATTGCCACCAACATGGCAGGTCGCGGCACCGACATTCACCTCTCTGCAGAGGTAAAAGCGCTCGGCGGTTTGCATGTGGTGATTGCCGAGTGCAATGAGTCTGCGCGCGTCGATCGTCAGCTGGCTGGCCGTTGCGGCAGGCAGGGTGATCCCGGCAGCGTCACCCGCCTGCTGAGTTTGGAAGACAATCTTCTCAGACGTTATGTCTCTCCTTGGACATTGCGCGCCATGCGCCGGTTGTTGGTGGCAGGCTCGGGTGGCGTCGTCCGCAGGCTGGCCATAGCGATGCTCAAAACGGTGCAGCGCCGCGCCGAGTCCGATGCGTTCGCGCGTCGTTGGAGCGTGCTTCAGTCAGATGACTGGATGGAATCGGCGCTACCCTTTCATCATGAGGGGCACTGAGGCATGGACATGACCTCGAATTTCACGCGCCTCAACGCCAACCGGCACCGCTACCTGAAGCTGATTGAGCACCGGGGCTATCAGCACGCGCGCTCGTGCGCTCAGTCCGATCTGATGCTGGCCGAGTTTGGGCGAGCAGCGGCGCATTATCCGATTGTCTTTGCCGGCAATGGGTCAGGTGCCGTGCGTCCGGTCGTGTTGCTCTCGCGTGAAGGCTTGTCGAATGCATTCGTCGGTAGTTCTGGCCACTGGCTGAACACGTATGTGCCGATGGTGATTCGGCTTCATCCGTTCGCCATGGCCCGCGCATCGAACAGCGATGCGCTCGTGGTCTGCATCGACATGAACAGCGAACTTCTCTCGCCTGATACCGGCGTGCCGCTGTTCGACATGAATGGTGATCCGGCGCCTGCGCTGGATCATGCGATGCAGCAACTCAACAACGTTGAGGTAATGCTGCGTGCCACCGAAGAGTTCTGTCGAGCGCTGCAGAAGCTGAAGCTGCTCGCGCCGCTGGCTTCCATCAGCCACCGGAATCTGTCGAAGCTCGACCTCGACAATTTATATTACGTCGACGAGCGGGCATTGGATCGCTTGGGTGATGCTGCCCTGTGCGTGCTGCGCAATCAGGGCTGGCTCACACCCTTGTATGCACATCGCGTTTCGCTGATGCAGATAGATCGTCTGCCGCCCGCCGGATCGGACAACGGACGGCGATTGCAGGACGCGAATGAAAAACCGTGGGAAGGCATGCACGCATGATGATGCACAGCGCCCCGTGGCCATGGCCTGCCATAACGATGCCGGATCGCCATCCCGCGCGCACGATGCTCGATTTGCTGAGCGGTTTACCTGTGTTGGGCTGGGAGGCATCGTGTCGCCTCGGCATGCGTGGCCTGCAGACCGGTCGTTTGTTGGCAGGCATCAATCGCGCCGCCTTGTCCGTTTCTCGCTGGGGCAAATTGTTCGACGAGGTCGGGGTTCCAGTCAACTGTCGGCAGGCGATTGAACAGGATCTGGATTCTGCTAACCGCATCTATGTCGCCTTCGAGCAGGGGTGGCACGCCGTGACACGCAAGCTTTATCTGGAATTTGCGGGCGCTGCTCGGCGCAGGCCCGGCGAGCGGCTCGGGATACTCGGCTACAAATGGGTCGAACCCGATGCCGCGTCGGCGGATCTTCGCGTTACCGAATACTGGACGCAAGAGCAGCCCGATGCGCATCAGGCGATGGCCGACCTCCAGAACAGCCCTGTGTCCGGCAAGGCTGATCGCGGCCACGCCGCGCCGGTGGTTCATGTGCTGACACAGGCGCTTGCGCAGGCACTTGCGCTGGCGGGTCCCGATAGCGCATGGCAGCATGAGCACATCAGGGTATGCGAAGCTGGCACACCGCGCGCATCGTTTGCGTTCAATTTTTATGACAGCGGGCTGCGCGCTGGTGATCTCACAGAGGCCGTCATTGCGCTGGCTGATCAATGGCACTTGAATGCTGCCGACATTCGCCAGCTGCTCGAGACGATCGCGCAGCGCGAGCTGGTCTGGCTTGCCGGTGGTTTGGATACGCATGGTGAGCCCTTCCTGACCATTTACTGTGCGGCCTCGCACGAGGATGCGATACGGGCGTGTTTTGCAGCGGACCCTACTCTGAGTGAGTCTGTGCCTCGGATAGCGGGAACAGTCGCATGAGCACCCGCAAAAAGATACCGGGCTGGAAAGCCTTCCGGCGCAATCGCGCACAAGTTGAGAAACTGGAAGACCGGATTCTGTTATCAGCCGAGCCGCTGCTGCAGCAGAACAAGCCAGAGGCCGAGGAGCCGATTGCGGTCGACAACATCGAGATCGAGTATCTGCCGCCCGCGGATTTGTCGTACGACATGGAAGTCATCGCGCGGCTTTCCACGATTATTGACCTCAGCAAGGACGGCGACGGCGCAAGCCAGAACAACGCACTGACCG
>Ga0169931_10008516_pt1 | contig 14952 bp, 13 predicted proteins | sample Kivu_15m_20L_FD_129675 | JGI IMG/M metagenome (GOLD analysis project Ga0169931, IMG submission 129675) | Freshwater microbial communities from Lake Kivu, Western Province, Rwanda to study Microbial Dark Matter (Phase II) - Kivu_15m_20L... | ecosystem: Environmental > Aquatic > Freshwater > Lake... | reverse complement strand
GCATACACATACATCCCGTAATCAGCCACCATGGCCATTAAGTGTTCATCGATATGCAGAACGAAATCAATAAGTGTAGACATGAGAAATTAAATTCAAGTAAATAAAAAAACAAAGGCGATGCACCACAATGAACCATTGAAATGCACCGCCACTGCGATAGTTTGTTAGTTGTTATTCTTCTTCCGCATCGAAGAATTCCTTGATGCGACTTAATAATCCTTGCGTCTCCTTTGTTTCCCGAACCTTATCGCTCAGGGTCACTTTACCTTTTTTCTCGGATGAAGCCTGCGAAACAGGCGACTCCACATTGGCAACTCCGGGTATAGCGCCCACCTTATCCAGGCCATGGATAACCAAACCTACGCCGGTGCTCATAGCAGGAATGAGTAGATTCTCGTTCTTCGCCTTTACCACATGTTCATTCGGGTAGCCAATACGACAGTCCATGCCCGTGATATATTCAACCAATTGCTTCATGTGCTTCAATTGAGAACCGCCTCCCGTGAGGACAATACCGCCTATCAATTGCTTCTCGAAGCCGCTGTTGCGGATTTCCCAATACACGTGCTCAATAATTTCATCCATACGAGCCTGAATGATCTGTGAGAGATTCTTCAATGAGATCTCCTTTGGGTCACGTCCCTTCAAACCGGGTATACACACAATTTCATTGTCCTTATTCTCGGTCGCAAGTGCACTTCCGAACTTTACCTTCAGCAATTCGGCGTGATTGCGCATGATGGTGCAGCCCTGCTTAATGTCTTCGGTGATGATGTTACCGCCAAATGGAATGACCGCTGTGTGACGGATGATTCCGTCCTGGAAAATGGCAACGTCCGTCGTTCCACCGCCAATATCAACGAGCACTACACCGGCTTCCTTTTCTTCTTCACTCAATACAGCCGCCGCGCTACCAAGTGGTTCCAGCGTAAGCGCGTCCACACTCAAGCCGGCTTTTGTTACACACTTGTAGATGTTTCGTATCGCCGTAATTTGACCGGTGATGATGTGGAAATTCGCTTCCAGGCGCGTTCCGCACATACCAATCGGATCCTTAATTCCTGTCTCGCTGTCTACGGTATATTCCTGAGGCAAGGCATGTATGATTTCCTCACCGGGAAGCATAACCAGCTTGTGCATGTCTTCAATTAACGCCTCGATATCTGTACGAGAAATTTCCTCTTCCTGATTGCGGCGTGTGCGCATACCACGGTGTTGCAAGCTCTTGATGTGCTGACCCGCAATACCTACGTTCACCAATCGTATGTTGACTCCGCTTTCGCGCTCGGCCTCTTCAACCGCCGCGCGAATGCTTTGCACGGTTTTCTCGATGTTCGAAACGACACCGCGCGTCACACCAATACTCTCGCTCTTTCCGATGCCGAGAATCTCGATTTTATTGTTTTCCATTTTACGGCCAACCAAACACGCAATCTTGGTGGTTCCGATGTCTAAGCCAACTACGATCTCTGAATTCATAGGGTTTTTCGTTTTCTGTTATTCAATTTTTCGGTTATCCAAACTACTATCGCTTCACACCTACCACCTGGCCATTATACTGGGCCTGAAGTGTGCTGAAACGATCCAAATCATCTGCTGCAACGACATGCTCATAAAAAGCGCGTAGCTTCTTCAATTTGCTGTCGAGGTGATAGATGTAGCCTACATTCACTCGTTGATTACCCACGCGGGGGATAATCTCAAACTCGCCGGCGCCATTCACATAAACATGCTCTATCTGAGCCCTCCAAAACGTATCGCGCGATACGATTTCGGTAAACTGATAAATCTCGTCGAGCGTAGTATTGCGTGCGAGACTATCGGGAAAATTCAACGACACGCTCTCCTTACGCAAACCGTCTGCTATTTCACCCGTAAAGACCGGTAACTTGATGGTCGTGAGTTCTGATAGCTCCATGGTATAACCATCTGCATCCAGATAGTAGCTTTCACCATTCCGATTGAATATGCGCGCTATAGGTGTGCGCTGCTTCACTTGAATAACACAACGTCCATCGACTGTGGTGTACACATGTGCCTCACGAACCGATGAATTTGCTGCAACGACTCGGTGTATAGCACCAAGATCTACTTCATTCAGCATCTTACCTATAATTGCATCAGTAGCACTATCGGCCAGGGCAGCTATCTGCTGTTCGTCAATAAACTTTCTGCCGTCATTCGATTCAACCTGCACTTCCAGCTTCCAGCAGCGGGTATCACTTTGTTTTTTACCTACAAAACCTAGCGCTATGAATAGACCTACCGCACCAACGATAGCAAGGGAATAAATAACCAACGCGCGCAGCTTCTTGCGTCGTTCGATGTTTTTAATGAAGATATTTCCTTTCTCCTTCGTCATGGTTTTTTGGCTGATAACGACAGGATGACCCTCTCGTTATTTACCGGAAAAAGCCGCAGCCACTGGGGTTACAAGCGCGTCTATATCACCTGCTCCCAACATCACGATCACTTGGCGCGGACTTCCGGTCAACTCTGCTAATAAATCATGCTTCTCGACGAGTTTTTTAGTGGGTTTGGAAATGTTATCCAACAGCAATTGTGAATCAATTCCGGGAAGGGGTAACTCGCGGGCGGGATAAATCGGAAGCAGAATAATGTCGTCCAGCAGCTCCAAACTCCGGGCAAACTCCGGCAGAAAATCGCGGGTACGGGTAAACAAATGGGGTTGAAACACGCCTGTGATGTGCATTTCGGGGTAGAGTTGTCTAACAGAGGAAATACAGGCCCTCAATTCTTCCGGATGATGCGCATAATCGTCGATGAGCACCAAATCTTCCCGGCGAATGTGGTACTCAAAACGCCGTTTTACACCTTTGAATGAACTTAGACCGTTTCTGATTTCTCTCTCCGAAAGTCCTACCGCCCTGCAAACTGCAATTGCAGAAATGGCATTTTCCACATTGTGCATACCCGGTAAACCAAGCTCCATCGAAGGCCAGCTTTCACCCTCGAAAGTATAGTCGAAGTAATACCGGCCCTCCTTAATCTGAATATTCGATGCGTAATGAGCCGCCTTCTCTGAGCCGCTGTAATCGCATTGACTAACACCGGGTGCAAGCGCTGAAACATCGATAGGCAAATCCTTTCGGTAAATCAACATACCTCCTGCACCTAATTTTTGTGCGAATAAATTAAATGACTCCTTCATGTATTCATGCGAGCCATAGATATCGAGATGGTCGGCATCGGTGCTGGTAATAACGGAAATCGCCGGCGACAAAGTCAAAAAGGAGCGATCATATTCGTCGGCCTCCACCACCGTCCATTCGGCGTTCTTATCCAGCAACAAATTCGTTCCGTAATTGGTTGCTATACCGCCCAAAAACGCATTGCATCCTTTGCCACTATGCTTCAGCACATGCGCTATCATGGAGCTCGTCGTTGTCTTACCATGTGTGCCCGCTACGGCAATACTCTTGCTTTGCGAAGTAATGACTCCCAATGCCTGCGAACGCTTGATTAGCGTGTAACCCTGGTCGGCCAGCCAATTCAATTCCTGACTGTCTTTGGGTATAGCCGGCGTGAAAATAACAAGCACCTTCTCTTTCGAGGTATGCCTTACAACAGGGGGAATTTCCAGAACAGAATCATCGAAGTGCACCGCAATACCTTCCATTTCCAATTCGGTCGTAAGCGGTGTGGAGGTTTTGTCATAGCCCATCACCAACTTGCCATGCGCGTGGAAATAACGAGCAATGGCCGACATGCCTATACCTCCAATCCCCAGAAAATAATAGACCTCTGTTTCTTCGAAATTCATGGAAATCAATATTAGGTGGCCTTTATTTAGGCTTTGCTTGACACAAGTTTCTTAACTTCCTCTACAATGCGTTCTGCAGCATTTTCCTGAGCCATGGCCCCGATTGCCTTGTGCAAGGTTTCGCGTTCATGTTCACTCTGCATCAAATTGCTTACGACAGCACCCAATTTCTCTTTTGCTTCTGCATCTTTTACCAAAAGCGCTGCATGCTTCGTGACCAAGGCCATTGCATTCTTTGTTTGATGATCTTCGGAAACGTTGGGAGATGGAACGAAAATGGAAGGTTTAGCCACCAGGCATAATTCAGAAATGCTCATCGCACCGGCCCGCGAAACAACTGCATCGGCAGCTGCATAGGCTAAATCCATTTCCTTGATAAACTCATGCGCTTGCACATACTTCAAGCCGGCACATCTTTTTTTAGATTGTTCAACGTACCCTTTACCCGTTTGCCAGATAACTTGAAAACCTTCACTTTCCCAGCGCTCTGCACATGCATCCACTGCTTCATTAATTGTTCGCGCACCCAGACTGCCACCGATAACGAGCAATGTCTTCCGATTTCCGTCAAGACCGAAATGCTTCAACGCACCATCACGCTTGCCCTGCAGCTGCACTACCTCGGGGCGTACGGGATTACCCGTCATCACAATCTTCTCCGGAGGAAAGTACTTATCCAAACCTTCATAGGCTACACATATGGTGCTGACTTTCTTCGAGAGTATTCGATTGGTTATACCCGGAAAAGAATTCTGCTCCTGTATAAGCGTCTTCACGCCTGCACCCGCGGCTGCGCGCAGCAATGGTCCACTGGCGTAACCTCCTACACCGATGGCAATGTCCGGTTTGAACTCACGAATAATCTGCCGTGCCTTCCACATGCTCGCCAACAACTTAAAAGGAACCAGCAGATTCTTCCACGTGAGGCGGCGCTGTATGCCCACAATCGGCAAACCGATGATTTCAAAACCCGCGGCCGGAACCTTTTCCATCTCCATTTTCCCCAGCGCACCAACAAAGAGTATAGCAGCATCCGGATTCTGAGCCTGTATCGTTTTTGCTATGGCTACTGCCGGGAAAATATGTCCGCCCGTGCCGCCTCCTGAAATAATTACTCGCATCTCAATTCTGGTTTATACCGTTGGAACAGGTTCCATGAATTTCGTTTTAGTGAGGCTGAGATCCTCTTCTAACTCATCCTTACTTCGGCATATACTCAATATGATTCCCAGAGCCAAACAAGTGAACAGCGTACTTGTACCACCCATACTTACCAACGGCAGCGGCTGACCCGTTGTTGGAAACAAGCTAACCGCTACAGCCATATTGATGAAAGCCTGTATGACCAACATAAACGCAAGTCCCAAAGCCGTTAGCTGCGCCCCCATTTTCGGATTATTGATTGATAGCTTGATGGTCCTAAATAGCAATATGAGATACAACAGCACAAGGGTTATTCCACCGAAAATGGAACCATACTCTTCAATGATGAAAGGATAAATCATATCGGAATACGGGTGTGGTAAAAAGTTTCGTGAACTGCCTGTGCCCGGACCCTTAGGTATTATGCCTCCTTCGTGAATGGCGTATTTAGCCAAATCGGTTTGATAATTCCCTTCGCTATCCTCATCCATCGCACTGACAATACGATTTTTCCATGTGCCGTATCGCGCCGGGAAACCCGTTGTTTCGCCCACCACTATGATTAGAAAAATGAAGCCCGCTCCAACGGCAACGAGCTTGCTCATATGGCGAAAAGGAACACCGGCCAGAAACATCATCAAAAAACATATACTCGCCAGCATAGCAGCTGTCGAGAAGTTAGCAGGAAGTATGAGGCCACAGATCAACGCAATCGGCCAGATAACAGGTATCACTCCTTCCTTGAAATCGTGGAGCATGTCGCGTTTTACAGCGAGGGTTCGGCCAACATAAATGATGAGTACAATCTTCGCAAAATCGCTGGGCTGAAAGGTTAAGCCTGTGAACGGAATGACTATCCATCGATTCGCGTCATTCAAATTATGCCCAAATAACAAGGCATACGCCAGCAAGCCGGCTGCCACCAGCAATAAGATCTTGGATAAGCGCGAGAAATAGCGAAACGCCATGCGATGAACGATGTACATGATAACGAAACCTACGATGATCATTCCGGTGTGCTTGAGTAAAAACTTCAAGCTGTTGCCGTGTGCTTTGTATGCTAGTGTCGAAATGGCGCTGTATACGGCGAGTATTGAAATGAGCGACAAAAAGAGTGTTACCATCCAAATGGTGCGGTCGCCTTGTAATTTGTTGAGAAGGTGTTTCATGTTTTTCAGGTCGTGCACGAATATGCGACAGTGAGTCCGTTCGTTCTGAACAGGTTTAGGCGCGTTTTACACAACGCCCTGTGCAACAGCACGGACAAAAAAAATCCCGCCACAAGGACGGGATCCATTCTTTATTTCAATCTGTTATTGAATGAGCACCTTTCGAGTAGAAACGCGCGCGCCTTCCTGAAAGCGAACGAAGTAAATACCGCGCTGAAATGCCGATACGTCTTGGCGAATAGTGAAGTCATCCGAAGCGATAACGCCCTGGTGCAACATGGCCACTTCGCGACCGGTAATATCGAGCATCGTTACAGTTGCCTTGTCACCGGATGCATTAAGCACGTGAACTGTCAAATTGCCGCTTGCCGAGGTGCGCACATTCATATCAATGGCTGCGCGGTAGGCATTCTGGACTGAATTGGGAGCCGCTTCGGCAGTGAAAATGCCATCTTGAAACGCATGAAACGTGCATACGTAAGCATAACTTCCAGCTACCATCACTTCATAGTCATATGATTGGTTTCCGGAATTCAAGGGAGAGTTCCAACTATTAGCGCCGGCAGGCACATCGGTAGAAACCGTATTATGCGAACCATTATTCCACTGGAAGCGAACGGTATCGCCCACGATCACTGTAAAATTTGCCGGACTAAAACTCGTCCCGTTTTGATTTACCACGTGAATTGTGGCAGCCATTTGCAGCGACATCGAGAAGACGCAAACGAATAATGAAAGTAGTGTTTTCTTCATGGTTTCAATTTTAAATCAATTATTCAACGTTTCGACGGCATTCTAAAAATGATGCCACTATACGTTTGTGAATAACGATTATTTAAATGCATCAAAGCCCGTAACATCCATACCTGTAATGAGCAGGTGAATGTCATGAGTCCCCTCGTAAGTAATAACCGACTCCAAGTTCATCATGTGGCGCATTACCGGATACTCGTTGGTAATACCCATACCGCCAAGCATTTGACGTGACTCACTTACAATTTCTTTAGCCATCGCAATGTTATTGCGCTTAGCCATACTGATCTGAGCGGTTGTGGCGCGGCCCTCGTTTCGCAATTGCCCCAAACGGTAGGTGAGCAATTGAGCCTTGGTGATTTCAGTAATCATTTCGGCCAGCTTCTTTTGCTGCAACTGGAATGCACCGATTGGTTTTCCAAACTGGATGCGCTCCTTCGAGTACTTCAATGCTACATCATAACAATCAAGCGCAACACCTATGGCGCCCCAGGCTATGCCATAACGAGCAGAATCAAGACAACCCAGCGGAGCTCCTAAACCGCTCTTGTTCGGAAGCAAGTTCTCCTTCGGTACTTTCACATTGTCGAAAATCAATTCACCGGTATCGCTGGCGCGCAAGCTCCACTTGCCATGCATAGTTGGAGTTGTAAACCCTTCCATGCCGCGCTCTACAATAAGACCATGAATACGGCCGGCCTCGTTTTTGGCCCATACTACTGCTATTTGAGCAAAAGGCGCATTGCTGATCCACATCTTAGCTCCATTGAGCAAATAGTGGTCGCCCATGTCTTTGAAGTTCGTGATCATTCCACCTGGATTACTTCCGTAGTCAGGCTCTGTAAGTCCAAAACAACCCATCCATTCACCGGTTGCCAGTTTGGGAAGGTATTTCATGCGTTGTTCCTCATTACCGTACTTGTAAATAGGATACATCACCAATGAGCTTTGAACAGATGCCGTAGAGCGCAAACCGCTGTCGCAACGCTCCAGCTCCTGCATAATCAATCCATACGAAATCTGATCGAGTCCGGCACCACCATATTCCGAAGGGATATAGGGACCAAAGGCACCGATTTCGCCCAGCCCCTTGAGCAGGTGTTGAGGGAATTTGCAGTTTTCAGCCGCCTCTTCGATGATAGGAGAAACTTCCTTTTTCACCCATGCACGGGCTGTATCACGAACAAGCTTCTGCTCTTCACTGAGCCATTCGTCCATCAAATAATAATCGTGTCCTTGGTATGAATCTGTGCGCATTGTGTATTGAATGTTTAATCAGATAAGCGGCAGGTTTTCCGCCGACGGCGCGAATGTACAACTGCGATTGGTGAACAGAAAACAAAAAAGTGATGAGTGGCGAATGGCGAGTGGCGAGTGTATGAAAGACATTCAATTCGTCATTCGCCACTCGCCATTCGCCACTATTCCCTATTAGCCTCGTACCAAGCATCCACCAGTAAATCGCGCCCATTACTCGCCTCGACGGCCAAGAAATCGCAGCGCTCGTTCATCTGATGGCCGTTGTGCCCCTTGATCCATTTAAAGCGAACCTTATGCTTTTGAGCCACGAGCAGATAGCGCTTCCAGAGATCGGGGTTCTTCACATTCTTCCATCCGCGCTTTACCCATCCGCCAATCCAGTTTTTTTCGACGGCATCTACCACATATTTCGAATCGGAATAGACCGTCACTTCGCAGCCGTCCTGCTTGAGCATTTCCAGGCAAACAATCACACTCAGCAACTCCATTCGGTTGTTGGTCGTAAGCCGAAATCCCTGGCTTATCTCCTTGTAATGCGGACCACTTTGAAGAATAGCGCCGTAGCCGCCGGGTCCGGGGTTTCCTTTCGCTGCGCCATCGGTGTAAATGGTTATGCTCGTCATAATGCGTCTACCCGAGCAAGTGCTGAATATTATTGCTAAATAACTTCACTGCGATTGCAAGCAGAATGATCCCGAAAATCTTCTCTACCACATTGATTCCGGCAACGCCCAACACTCTTTCAATTCGGTTGGTCAATTTCAACACAATGAATATCGGTAGCATGTTTAAGGCAATGGCGACCAGAATATTTACCTGATGATACTCTGCGCCGAGCGATATAAGCGTTGAGAATGTGCCTGCCCCTGCGATAACAGGAAAAGCAAGGGGGACGATGGATGCAGCACCTTCAGTTCCTTCTTTCTGCTTGAATATCTTAATACCCAAGACCATTTCCATGGCGATGAAAAACAAGATGAATGAACCCGCCACGGCAAACGAATTCACGTCGACACCAAAGAGATACAGAAACCGCTCGCCCAGAAATAGAAAAACCACCATCAGAATAAACGATACCAAGGTGGTTGTAATGGGTTGAATATTCCCGGTTGTGTTTTTGATTTTTACGATAATCGGAACGCTTCCGATAATATCAATCACCGCAAACAACACCATGAAACACGAGCCTATTTCCGTCCAGTCGAACATGGCGCGAAGGTAAGTGAGTAATGGAATGAAGAACTACTCTGCTTATAAATCGTCGTATTCGTAGAGTGGATCGATACGAGAACCCGTGTATGGATTGGAGAATGGTCTCATCAAGCCGATTTTCGAATTGCCTGTGACCACAAACGATAACGTGCTTCACCTCCAAAAACTTGACAGCGTATTCCAATACACTCAACAAGTTTACATCGGTATGCTACAAGAAATACAACAATAGCTGCGGGGATATCAGATCCGGGATGTATACGATTCACTGTTAGTGGCTGTTTACAGCCAACTTCACAATCCGTTTAACAACTCGTTAACAATTCTTCTAAGACTCGCGGAAACCACTTTATCTCAAGTGCTCTCACTTTCTGTTCTATATCAGACACCGAATCATTTTCGGAAATTTCGGTAGCATGCTGCGCGATAATAGCACCTTCGTCATAATGCTCATTCACCCAATGAATTGTAATGCCTGACTCCCGCTCTCTTGCGGCGTGAACGGCTTCATGAACAAAATGACCATACATTCCTTTGCCTCCATATTTAGGCAGTAAGGATGGGTGGATATTGATAATCTGATTCGGAAATTCAGATACCAGTTTTGCAGGCACCTTCCACAAAAAACCAGCGAGCACGACCAAGTCGATTTGCTTGTATTTCAGAATACCAATGAACTCATCGCTCTCCTTGAAATTTTCCTTATTCAATATGAAAGTCGGAATCGAATTCGCAGCTGCAATTTTCAGGACTCCTGCATCCGGCTTATTACTGGCAATGAGCACGACTTCAGCAACATCCTTTGATTTGAAATAATCAAGAATATTAGCTGCGTTACTGCCGGCCCCGGACGCTATGATTGCAATGCGTTTCACAAGAAGACTTTCAGCAATATTACATCAAGAGCGGAAGATGAAGCCATGAATCTTTTCATACAACATTTCGGGTTGAAAGGGCTTTGAAACGTAATCGTCCATTCCCTTTTCTAAACTTCGCTCTCGTTCGCCGTTGAGTGCGTTAGCCGGAAGACCGACGATAGGGACCTTTGAATTGAGAACCTCGCGTATATGCTCCGTCGCCTCAAACCCATCCATAATCGGCATTTGAAGATCCATCAGCACAAGGTCATATTGCTTCTCCTTCAAACGATCAATAGCGTCTTGACCATCTTCACTAATGTCGACATTCGCCTTCCATGAGTTAAGAAGCGCATTCGCTAAGAACTGATTCACTTTGTTGTCTTCCACCAATAGAATACTTGCTCCCTTCAAATCAGGATTAAAGGTTTTTACAGCCAGCGCTTCCGACGAGGCCTTTTTCAATTGGATTTGAAATGAAAATGTGGTGCCCACATTTTTCTCACTTGTGAGTATTAATTGCCCTCCCATCATTTCGACAATGCGCTTGGAAATGGAAAGTCCCAAGCCTGTGCCGCCATATTTACGTGTGGTACTGCTATCCTCTTGAGCAAAGGCATGAAATACGGCAGCCTGTCGTTCGGAGGCAATACCTATTCCCGTATCGATTACACTAAACCGTATTTCCTGTGCATCATTCGTTTCACTCGCAAACGTTATCTCAAGGCCAACTCTTCCCTCGCGGGTAAACTTGATGGCGTTGCCGATTAGATTCGTGATAATCTGATTCAGACGGTGAACATCACCTTGATGACGCGAGGCAATACGCTCATCGATTTTCCAATCAAACAACAGCCCTTTCTCTTCTGCCCGCAGCCTTAATGCCTTGGTGAGCTCCGAGAAATTTTCGCGGATGGAAAACTCGATTTCCTCCAGCTCCACCTTGCCTGCTTCAATGCGCGAAACATCCAACAAATCATCGATCAATACCAACAAACCATCCGAAGAAAATCGCATCGTCTTCAAATAGTCACGCTGCTGTTCGTTTAATTCAGTAGAAGCCAGCAATGCAGACATACCGACTATAGCATTTACCGGTGTGCGGAGCTCGTGACTCACATTGGCCAAAATAGTTTTTCGCAATTCAAGTCCTGCTTCAGCGGCTTTGCGCGCTTCAATCATTTCCTGCTCTAATTTTTTCCGGGAAGTAATATCAAAAACTACAATGACACCGCCCTCTACGCATCCTGCATCATCAAACAAAGGAGCTGTGGTGCAAAGCAGCCACATCAACTCTTCGCCATTCTTTCTGTATGGCGATTCAAAGACGTTGCTTGTAAAATAAAACTGTATTCTCGACTGATCTTCAGAGCCTAATCCACCCGATAAATCCGAAGCATGCAGGCCAATCATATCTGCTTCAGACCTGCCGAAAATATCCGCAAATCGTGGCTCCACCTGGGTCAAACGTCCATCCAAATCATAGCGAGCCATACCAAGATTCAGGCTCTCAATAATATCCAACAAGCGCTGATCCGATTGAGCCTTGCGTGTTTCTGCTATTTCACGTTTCTGGATTTCCTCCTGAACGACATCGGCCAGCTGAAGTAGGTCCTCATTTTCGAGCGAAGGTCGATCAGGAAATAGTGTAGAAGCAGCTTCCTTCAGCGTCTCCAACACATGGGACTGTCTCGCAAGCATTTGGTTGACTGCCTCCTTTTTCGCCATGAGCTCATCGCTACTTTCGCGCATCGCAGTTTCCATGAGTACACGATCATTATCGGAATGCTCATAGCTATTACTGATAGCACTCAAAAGCGCTTCCCACTCCTCGCTAACCTCCGGATAACCCGGAAGAAACTTCTTCAACTGACGCTCTAACAAGCGATGATACTTTTTACCCGTCATTCAACTTCGTGGTAGGTCGTAATGGTCATGGTTTGATTGTGTAACGAGCATTTGGTGCTTCCCAGTTGTGGCGAAATTTCTCCATTAGAATAGAAACCCGTATATGCCGCATTACTTCCGAAATACTGACATACAGACTCAACCTCTTCTTCAATGCGTTGATCGAGAACAACCTTTCTTCCTACACAGCTTACCATGATTACCAATTCCGGAGACTGGTCAGCCGACTGTTCTGCGGCCTTGGCGGCTCCATCCACGAGTCTGTCAAAATTCGCCATCATAAATTGTACTTGCGCGCCCATCGGTATGTTTCCCGCAAAGCGCAGCGTTCCCGCAGCATCATCAACACTCAATATGGTACGAACCAGCTGGCTTTCCTGATCACCTCCCAAAATACAGAGTGGAAACAACAAGGCAGAGCCGGGCAGTTCTGCCGCGCGAGGTCCCAAATACCGCTTGTAAATTTCCAAGGCGTTTTCACCATCTAACTCATACAACACGTTGTCAACAGCTTTGGTAACAGTGCGCACAGGACCAAATAAGTCCCACCCACCATGCGAGCCGTGAGTAATTTTCAATTTATCGCCATAAAAACCAATGGCCACAATACGATTGGATTGAGGTTCTGCATTCGCTCCGACAAGCGTCTTGGTAAATCGACCGGCATCCGCTGCAAGCCCACCCGTAACAACCACCTCGCTTGGTAAATCATCATTTATACCCCTCACCAAATCGTCGCCGTTAACCGAAATCCCATCTGAGAAAACGAGAATATGACGCAATCCCGCACCATTCAACCGCTGAGAAATGGATCGTCCACACTCAAAACTATTGGCACAATCCGAAACATTACCCTCCACCACCTTTATGGCTGTTTTTTCAAAATGACAGGCCGTGATGCTTACGGTATGATCATTCACTTCATCGCCATGTATTTCACCCGCCGTGCTGACCAGCACGATATCTCCTTCGGGATAAACCTTGCGAATTTCACTGTACAGAGTATCATTCGCGAGCGCATCAATGGCTCCAAAAGCAAAAACTATATTGGGTTGAAATGCCATGGAGGGGGCACTTGCCCAACCTTTACCCTCGCGCCATAAGCTTTGTTGTACTTTCATTGTAGAGGTGGTTGATTAAGGTTAAAAGCGGTTGTGATTCAAACTTTCGAGGCTCAATGTAGCTAAATCCAGTCACATTTCCCAAAGCATTCGTCAACTCCTGTCTCACTCCCGTTTCTTGCTTAGGTTTGCCGACATAAAATTCAACCATGTCCATCATCGCAGAGAACGTCACCAAAACCTATGGCAATCAACAAGCCCTGAATGGTGTTTCGTTTGAAATCGGCAAAGGCCAAATTGTAGGTTTTCTCGGGCCCAATGGCGCCGGTAAAAGCACCATGATGAAAATTATCACGTGCTACATTCCGCCATCCTCCGGGAAAGTGACCGTCTGCGGTTTTGATGTGATGGACCAAAGCACTGAAGCCAAGAAGTGTATCGGGTATCTGCCCGAACTCAATCCGCTGTATACTGACATGTATGTACGCGAATACCTTTCGTTCGTGGGAGGCATGTACAAAATTCAACATGTAAAATCGCGCGTGGAAGAAATGATTGAAACGGTCGGTCTGCAGGCCGAGGCGCACAAAAAAATCGAAACACTTTCAAAAGGATACAAGCAACGCGTTGGACTTGCTCAGGCACTGATTCATGACCCACAGGTTCTCATACTCGACGAACCCACAAGCGGACTCGATCCGAACCAACTGGTAGAAATCCGTAACTTAATTGCGAAGATTGGTAAAACGAAAACTGTCATGCTTTCGACACATATTATGCAAGAAGTGGAAGCCATGTGCGACAAGGCATTCATCATCGATCGTGGCAATATCGTAGCCAACGATCTCGATATTCCATCGCTGGCAAACGAGGGTAAACGATTGGAAGAGATATTTAAGGAAATGACTAATTACTAATGACTAGTGACTAGTGACAAATTAGTCATTCGTCACTAGTCATTAATCATTTGATTCCATTCGGCACAACACACACCGGTATCGGCTGCATCTTATGCTGATTCGCTGCATTCATGCGCTTGTAAATAGAGAGCACATGTTGCTGACGTTCGCTTAAAACTACAGTAGTTTCCTGCGCCGATGACTCCACGAATCGCATCGCCCATTCAAGCTCGGGGTAACTGGCCCCAATCTGATCTTCGTCTGAGCGATCGTCGCCCCACAACCCATCGGTAGGTGCTGCTATCTGAATGGATTGGACCACTCCCAGGTGAGCAGCCAGCTCATAGACTTCCGTCTTCATAAGGTCTGCGATTGGCGAAACATCAACTCCTCCATCGCCATACTTGGTGTAAAAGCCTACCCCGAAATCTTCCACCTTGTTGCCGGTGCCGGCTACCAATAACCCATGAATACCTGCGTGATAATACAAGGTGGTCATGCGCAAACGAGCGCGTGTATTGGCCATGGCCAAGTGCTGCGTATGCTCATCATCGGAGGATTCCTGCATCGAATTCATGAAAAGATCATAGGCCGGCGTCAGATCGACACGCTCCGAAAAGACATTCGGAAACTTCTGTTTCAACCAAGCGATGTGCTCTTGGGCGCGCGACACTTGACTGGCAGCCTGGTGGATGGGCATTTCAAGAAGCAGAGTTTTGCGTCCTGTCAATGCGCATAAGGTAGAGGTAAGAGCCGAATCAATTCCTCCACTCACACCAACTACAAAGCCGAGTGTTCGACTCGACTCTGAATACTCGGCGAGCCATTTCACGATATGGTCAACTACTACTTGATGGTTCATAAAGAAAAAAATAAAAAGTCCCGCCAAAGATGGCAGGACTT
>Ga0169931_10008515_pt1 | contig 14952 bp, 18 predicted proteins | sample Kivu_15m_20L_FD_129675 | JGI IMG/M metagenome (GOLD analysis project Ga0169931, IMG submission 129675) | Freshwater microbial communities from Lake Kivu, Western Province, Rwanda to study Microbial Dark Matter (Phase II) - Kivu_15m_20L... | ecosystem: Environmental > Aquatic > Freshwater > Lake... | reverse complement strand
CTCCTGCTTGCAATCAGGAGGCAGACCCATGCCCAGACCCGAATACGGCGAACTGGCACCTCATTTCATCACGGCATCCAATCAACGGCCGGATTACAACTTCTATTCGGTCGCCGGCCGCAACGTGCTGCTCTGGTTTGCCGTCAGCACCTCGCGCCCTCACACGCGAGCACTGCTCGATTTCATGCAAAGGCATCGACCCGTCTTCGACGACGTCCAGCTATCGCTCTTCATCATCTCAGCGGATCCACAGGATCAGGCTCAGGCGCGAATCCAGGATGCGATCCCCGGCATCCGCGTGCTGTGGGACTTTGATCTGCAGGTCGCCCAGCGCTATGGCCTGATCGAGGCGTCACGTGCCCGCCCCGGACAGGGGGTGGTGCGCGACGGCATGGTGCTACTCGACCCGAATCTGCGCGGACTGCGCTGGTTCGATACGCAGCAACCGGCCTCTCAATTGTGGGCAGAGCTTGAGGATGCCCTGAAGCAGATCGATCCCCCCGTCGAGGGGACGGCGTCGCTCCAAGCTCCGGTCTTGATGCTGCCGCGCATCTTCGAGCCCGATTTCTGTCGCGAGCTCGTCGCCTATTACGAGTCGCGGGGTGGCACCGACTCCGGCTACATGCGAACCCGCCCGGATGGCAGCATCGAAGGGGTGATCGACTACCGCTTCAAGCGCCGCAGGGACTGCCTCATCGAGGATGAAGGGCTTGCCGCAGAAGCCCGCCGGCGCATTCAGCGGCGGCTGATGCCGGAAATCGCCAAGGCGTTTCGATTTCAGGTCACCCGCATGGAGCGCTATCTGGTGGCCTGCTACGACGGCATTGAAGGCGGCTACTTCCTGCCCCACCGCGACAATGACGGGACCGGCCATCGCCAGTTTGCCGTCACGCTCAATCTCAATGCCGAGGACTACGAGGGCGGCGACCTGAAGTTTCCAGAATTCGGCCAGCAGACCTACCGAGCGCCTACGGGCGGCGCCTGCGTTTTTTCGTGCTTTCTCCTTCACGAGGCAACACCCGTGACGCGGGGGACTCGTTATGCGTTCCTGCCCTTTCTCTATGATGAAGCCTCGGCCCGCCAGCGTGAGCGCAACAACGCCCGCTACGTCGACCCCAAACACCACTACAGCGCAACAACGCGGGCTGCGGCGCCGAGGTCGACCTTGGCGGATAGCGCTTGAGGATCGGCGTCCCGGCGGGTGATCAGCGAAACGAAGGGTCAGTCCCGAGAATCGGGAATCAAGAATTCGAGACATAGCCGGCGCGCTCGGCGACAATACGGCATGAATTTCGATTCAGTCATTTCGACGCTTCGCGACCGGCTGCCTGGGATGATCGCCCTATACGGTTTTGGCAGCCGCGTGCGCGATGGCGGCGCGCAGGCGCGCCCAGACAGCGACCTCGACCTCGCCGTCCTGGTGGGGGGCTATGCGGACCCGGTCGGGCTCTTCGATCTCGCGGGCGATCTATCCGACCTGACCGGCTGTCCGGTCGATCTCCTCGACCTGCGCGCAGCCTCATCGGTCATGCAGGAGCAGATCCTCATGACCGGTGAGCGTCGCTGGACCAACGACCCCTTGCGGGCAGGCCTGGTCGAAGCGGCCATGCTGAGCGAAAAACTGCGCCTGGACGAAAAACGTCGGCCAATGATGGAAGCAGCCCTGACACGGGAGCGTATCGATGGTCGATGATGTCGTTTTCAACAAGATCGCCTCGATCGAGCGCAGCGTGCGGCGCGCCCGGGACGAGTATGCGGGAGCGTCTGGGAGCTTCGCGACCGACTTCACCCGTCAGGACGCGGCCATTCTGAACATTCAGCGGGCTTGCGAGGCCGCAAGATGATCGAACGAGAGAGAGATCGCAGCGGCGACCGACTCGGCTGAAGCCGCATCTCAACGCGGCGCCTCATCCACCCCAGACCTGTCGCGCAACGCGGAGCATGTTGCCCCCCATCACGCAGTCCGCATCGCGCTCGCCCATGCCGAGGGCCAAGAGCGCCGGCCGGAGCGCCAGCCAGGCTGACACAGGCGGATAGGTCGACGGCGACACGCCCCGGTTATAGCCCGCCGAGGGTGGCCACCAGTAGTTGGGATCATGATCGCCGGGCGGCGTTTCATCGATTCCAGGCTGTCGAAAACTGATGTCGAGCCCGATGCCCACATGCTCGACTCCGACGAGTTCGGCCACGTAGACAGCGTGCCGCGCCACATCCTCGGCCGTGGGGTGCGCGCGGTCCAGAAAACGCGAGACCCCGCTCACGCAGATCACGCCCCCCGTCGCCGCGCAACGACGGATCTGCTCATCGGTGATGTTGCGGCCATGGTCGACCAGCGCGAGCGGGTTGGCATGACTGAAGACCACCGGCGCGCTCGACGCATCCATGATGTCAAGCGAGGCGCGTCGTCCCGTATGCGAGCAGTCCATCAGCACGCCCGCGCGGTTGACTGCTTCGACCATGCGCCGACCCAGTGCGGTAAGGCCCTGCTCCTCGTCGTGGCAGCCCCCCGAGACCTCGTTGTTGCGGTTATACGCAAAGTGGATCTGGCGCACGCCCAGATCGCGAAAGAGCGCCACCATCTCGGGCCGTCCGCGCAGCGGGATGGCACCTTCGAGATCGAAACCCACCGCGAGCCGCCCCTCGGCCGCGGCCACCTCGATGTCGGCGACGGTGCGCGGCAGCACGTATCGCTCGGGCTGGGCGAACAGTCGTGCGCGAAACGCTGCAATCACCGGCAGGATCTGCTCGAGCGGATTCATGTCCATCCCGATATTGATGCTGCAGTAATGGACCCCGCAGGTCCGATACGCCTCGAGCGGGGCAAAGTCGACATCAGGGTGCAGCGGCAGGCAGGTGTGGGCTTCCCAATTCAGCATCGATCAATTCTCCATTCAGACACCGAGTACTTGGCTCATCCCTCATCGCGCCCTGGTCGCGACCGCTCATGCCGCTCTCACCGGCTCAGTCGTAGGTGACCAGCTGGGCAGCGGCCTCTCGATCATAGCCGCGCGAGGCGAGCAGCAATTGGCGCGTGTACGCCTCACGGGGTGACTCACGCCGCAACGTGGCAACGTCCATTTCTTCAACGATCAGTCCCCGATTCATCACGGCCAGGCGATCGCACATGTGCGCGACGACTGCGAGGTTATGGCTCACCAGAATCATCGTGAGTCCCTGTGCCTTGCGCAGCCGGGCCAGAAGATTCAGGATCTCCGCCTGCACGCTGACATCGAGCGCACTGGTGGGCTCATCGAGCAGAAGCACCTTGGGCTCGAGCATCAAGGCCCGGGCGATCGCCACACGCTGACGCTGCCCGCCGGAGAGTTGGTTCGGAAAACGAAAGCGAAACGCCGGACTCAGTCCGACATCGGCCATGGCCTGGGCCACACGATCCGAGACATCCCCGATCCGGTGGATCTCGAGCGGCTCGGAGAGCGCACGATCCACGGTGTGCCGCGGATGTAGGGAGGCGTAGGGATCCTGAAAGACCATCTGCACGAGCCCGGAGAATGATCGATCAGCCCGTGCCACATCGAGACCGGCAATGCTCGCCCTGCCCTGCCAGCTGCGATTGAGGCCCGCGAGCACCCGCAACACCGTGGACTTACCACTACCGCTCTCGCCCACGAGCCCAAAGCTCTCACCCGGCTCGACCTCGAATGACACACCGCGAACGGCCTGCACCGCATCGCGCTTCACGCCAAAGGTCACGAACAGGTCGGCCACCGAGATCAAGAATGGGTCCTTTCAGTCGTCCAGCCACGCCGCATCGCGTGCCAGCGTCGGAAGTTCATCCCTGGCCTCGCCGATCCGCGGCAGACTCCGCAGCAAACCCTGCGTGTAGGGGTGCGTGGCTGAGGCCAGGTCCCCGGCCGCCCGCTCCTCGACCACACGCCCCGCATACATCACCAGCACCCGATCGCAGAATGAGGAAACCAGATCAAGATCGTGACTGATGAAGATCAGCCCCATGCCTCGCCGGCTCACCAGATCATCGAGAATCGCAAGCACCTGCATCTGCACCGTGACATCGAGCGCACTCGTGGGCTCATCAGCGATCAGCAGATCAGGCTCGGGCACCAGCATCATCGCGATCATGATCCGCTGCCCCATGCCGCCCGAGACCTCGTGCGGATAGAGGCGCACCACCGTGAGTGGGTCACGGATGCGCACCGCCTCGAGCATCTCGAGCGTCTTGCTGCGAGCCTCGGCTGCGGAGCAGCGCAGATGAATCCGCGCCACCTCGTCGATCTGCTCGCCGATCGTCATCACAGGGTTCAGCGAATACTTGGGATCCTGCAGCACCAACGAGATCCTCGCGCCCCTCACGCTGCGAAGCGTCCTGGGCGAAGCCCGCAACAGATCGATACCATCAAAGGCCAGGCGATCGGCCGTCAGTCTCGCCGAGGGTGGCAACAGTCGCATGATCGAACGACCCGTCAGCGATTTGCCGGAGCCACTTTCACCGACAATGCCCAGGCGCTCGCGGCCCAGGTCGAATGAGACGCCACGCACCGCATGAAACGGCCCCCTGGGCGTCTGAAACGAGACCCTCAAATTGCGGACCTCGAGGAGTGCGCTCACTTCTTCTGCCTCGGATCGAGCACATCGCGCAGGCCATCGCCCAGCAAATTGAAGGCGAGACTGACCGTGAAGATCGCGATCCCCGGAATCGTTGCGACCCACCACTGGTCGAGGATGTATCGGCGCCCGGCCGATACCATCGCGCCCCACTCCGCCATCGGGGGTTGGGCGCCCAGGCCCAGAAAACCGAGCCCAGCGGCGGTGAGGATGATGCCCGCCATGTCGAGCGTCACGCGTACCGTGAGAGAGGACACGCACATCGGCATCACGTACCGAAACAGGATCCTCGATGAGCCCGCACCCTGCATCCGGGCCACTGAAATGTAGTCGCTGTTGCGAAGCATCAGCGTCTCGGCGCGCGCCATGCGCGCGTAAGGTGGCCACGAGGTGAGGGCGATCGCGATCACGGCATTCTCGATGCCGGGACCGAGCGCGGCGACGAAGGCCAGCGCGAGGATCAGGCTCGGAAACGCGAGAAAAATGTCAGTGATACGCATCAACACCGCATCGAGCCAGCCGCCCAGATAGCCCGCCGCAGTGCCGACGATGAGACCGATGGGCGCAGCAATCAAGGCCACCAGCACGACGATGTAGAGCGTCACTCTCGACCCGTAAACCAAGCGCGAGAAGATGTCGCGGCCAAACTCGTCGGTGCCCAGCCAGTGTCCGTTTGATCCCGGCGGAAGCAGGCGCTGCGCGAGGTTCTGCTCGTAGGGTCCATGCGTGGCAATCCAGGGCGCGAAGGCCGCGACGATCACCAGCGTCAGGACGATTGCCAGTCCCAGCGAGGCCAGACGGTTGCTGCGAAACTGCAGCCAACCCCGGTAGATCTGACCCAGCAGCGCCTCGCGCCTCGAGGTCGGCGTGTCTGACAGGAGCAGGGTGCGCCAATTGCTCATTTGGCCCGCGGATCGAGGAGTCGGTACAACAGGTCGGACAACAGGTTGATGGCGACAAAGATGACACCGACAACGAGCGTGGCGCCCAGGACCGCATTCATGTCGGCTGCAAGCAGCGCAGTGGTCAGGTAACGACCCAGGCCCGGCCAGGCGAAGACCGTCTCGGTCAGCACGGCCCCCTCGAGGAGCCGCGCATACGACAAGGCAATCACCGTGACGAGCGGCACCGCGACGTTACGCAGCGCATGCACCCAGATGATCCGCGCCTCGGAGACACCTTTTGCCCGGGCGGTGGAGATGTACTCCTGGTTCAACTGCTCCAGCATGGATGAGCGGGTCATGCGCGCAATGTAGGCGACCGAAAAATAACCCAGCACGGCCGACGGCAGGACCACATGACCGATGGCGTTGCGGAACACCTCCCACTCGCCGGCAATCGCCGAATCGATCAGGATCACGCCCGTGACTCTCGGCACCATGTCCTCGAACACGACACCGAGTCGACCCGGGCCGTTCACCCAGCCCAGGATGCCGTAGAACACCAGCAATGCAATGATGCCCAGCCAGAAGATAGGCATCGAGTACCCCACCAGCCCAACCACCCTCACGATCTGGTCTGGCCATCGATCCTGCCAGACGGCCCCCGCAACACCCATCGGCACGCCGACCATCACACCCACGATGGTGGCGAGGGTCGCAAGCTCCAGTGTCGCGGGAAAGACCCGGGCAATGTCCTCGCTGACCAGACGGTTGGTGACGAGCGAGTGGCCAAAGTCGCCTGCGGCCATCTTCTGGATGTAGATCCAGAACTGGACCAGGAGCGACTGGTCCAGTCCGAGCTCACGGCGAACCGCCTCGTACACATCCTTGGGCGCCTGATCACCGACGACCGCAAGCACCGGGTCGATCGGAACGACCCGCCCGATGAAGAAGGTCACTGCAAGCAGGCCCAGCAGCGTGGCCGCGACCTGCAGCAGAAAGCCCGGTGCCTGACGCAGGGCGGAGGAACCGATCACCTCAAGCCTTGGTGGCGCGCCAGTAGATTGCAGAGAGTCCGGGCGAGCTCGCCATATAGCCGGAGACATTGCTGCGCACGGCCACCTGCACCTGCTGCTGGGCAAAAACCGCGAACGGCGAGGTATTCATGAACTCTTCCTGGATCTGCCGGTAGATCGCTGCGCGAGCATTTTGATCACGCTCCTGCATGGCCGCTTCGGTGCGCTTGCTGAGCTCGGGGATATCCCAGTTGTTTCGCCAGGAGAGCTTGCCGGGATTGTCGCGACCCGGCGGGTTGTGGGCGAAGCTGTCGGCGTTGTAGTGCGGATCGGGGTAGCCCAGCCCCCAGATGCCAATGAAGAGCTGATGGTTGCGCGCGCGGACCTTGGCCAGCACCTGCGCACCGGTCGCGGGTAGAACCTCGAGGGTGACACCGCCCTTGGCAAAGCTCGCCTGGAGCGCCTGTGCGACATCGAGATTCGGGAAGGTGTTGGCCGTATCCATCGCGAGCCGGATCCCGTTGGGGTGACCCGCCTCGGCCAGAAGTTTCCTCGCGCGCTCGGGGTCAAATCGCCACGGACGACTGTCGACCTCACCCAGAATCGCCCGCGGGATGAAGGACTGATGGGGAAACACCTGACCGGGCAAAAGATTGTTGGCAATGCTTTCGTAGTCCACCAGATGCTTGAGCGCGTCGATGACCTTGGGGTTCGAGAGCGTCTTGTCGCCCTTGTTGGCGCAGAAATACTGGATCGTGCCGCGCGGAAACTCCTGGATCGTGATGCCCTGCCGCCCGCGCAGGGCCTTGATGTCGGTTGGCGTGAGATTGCGCGCCACATCCACGTCACCGCGCTCGAGGAGCAGCCGCTGCGTGGCGGCCTCGGGCACATGCCGAACGATCACGCGCGCAAGATTAGCCCGCCCTCGCCACCAGGAATCATTGCGATCCAGAACATAGGTTTCATTGGGCTGATAGCGTGTCAGGCGATAGGCGCCCGAGCCTGCCGAATTGCGGTTGAGCCAGGCATTGCCCAGATCTTGGCCCGCGTTCTGCTGGACCAATCGACTGTCGACGACCGAAGCGATGGTTGCGGTGAAGAGGTTCTGGATCAGTGACGGCGCATAGGCGCGATCAAAGGTCACGCTGACCTCATGGTCGCCCAGCTGCCGGATGTTTTTCTCAACGTTGTCCCGCGTGAGACCCACCGAGCGGTACATGAAAGCAGGCGTCCGATTGATGAGCAAGGGCCGGCGCAACGAGAACACCACGTCGGCGGCGCTCAACTCATTGCCCGAGTGGAAGCGAACGCCCTTGCGGATGCTGAAAGTGAAGGTCTTGCCATCCTCCGAGACCGTGAACGACTCCGCCAGGCCAGGCATCAGCCGAGCACTCGACTGGGTCTCATCGATCACAAACAGTTGATCGTAGATGTTCTTCAAGGCGTCACTGCCCGTCACCTCGAAAGAGTGGTGGGGGTCCAGCGCCACCAGATCATCGATCTGCGCGGCGATCACCAACGCCGTGCGCGGCGTCTGCGCCTGAACGGGACGTGCAATCGGCAGGGCCGCTGCGGTCAGGAGCGCCCCGCTCGCTGAGAGCATGGCCCGCTTGCTGAGACGGAGGCCTCCGTCGCAGATCATCGTGTCCGTACAGGTGTCAGCCAGACTGGGGGTCTCGGTCGTCGTGGGAAACTTCATGGGCGTCTCCATGGGAAATTGTGTGGGGTCGTGCAACCAGACCAGGCTCGCGCACAGTCATCGGTCTAAGGTCGCGCGCATACAACACGTGATCATAGATTAAAGCCGCAGCTTCGCTCGGACAAGGCGTACTGCAACGGGATGCTAGGGGTCCACAGACAAGCGCGCCCTGGCCTCGGCCACCGTCATCACATCGCCGAAGTAGAGCGCAAACTGCTCGAGCGTGGCGCGGTGCACGCCTTCGTCGGACGCAGAAGTACCATCGGCCAGCATCACGACGCCGTAGTCCAGCATCATCGCATCCCGGGCCGTGGACTCGCAGCAGACATTAGTCGCCGTCCCGGCGATCAGAAGGGTGTCGAGCCCCTTTTGGCGGAGCAGCGCATGGAGATCGGACGAGCCAGGGATCAGCGCGCTGTACATGATCTTGTCAACGAAATGATCTGCTGCATGCGTCTCGAGGCCTTCAAGGATCTGATAACCGGCATGTGAGGGATCCAGTGTCGCGATTCGGCGAGCCGCCCGCGCCTCAGTCAGCATTTGCATGTGGTGGCGGGCCCAGCGCTCACGCGCGCCGCTTGAGGTCGTTCTCACCCACACCACTTGACCGCTGGCTGCACGCAAGGCTGAGGCCATCGCATTGATGGCCGGAACCAGCCCCCGCGCGCGGGGGTTTTCAGCCGGGAATCCAGGGGAGCAGAAATAGTTCTGCATGTCGATCACGACAAGCGCGGTTTGGGAGGCGCGAAGACGCTGATGCGCATGAAGATGGCCCTGACGGGCAATCACGCGGTCGGCCACGCGACTCAGGATGTCAGCGGAATCCATTCAAGGGTCCCTAATCAGGTTTGATGCAGGCCGCCCGGCGTGAGGGTTTCGGTCCGGTTTCGGGTGCTTAGCATGCATTCAGATGCCTGACCGATCCCAGAGGTTAGGCAGGTGCACACTCGAATATCCGGATATGAAATCGCGAATATCGTTGCGATGATCAACGAGTCGATGGCGGCGAATCGCCCCGATATTGCCCCCATACACATGGATGCTGACCGAGGTGCCAGCCGGATTATCGTTACTCACCTGATGCCAGTCGCCAATCGTGGGCGAGACCCGGTCGATCATGCCAGGCGTCATCCGGTGATGACCGCCCAGTGCGTCGATGCCACCGTCTGCAGCGAGCACATACTCGTCGCAGCGTTCGGCCCCCTGCAACACCCCCACGAGACCCCATACCGTGTGATTGTGGATCGGTGTGCGCGCGCCGGGGCCCCAGGCAAAGCTCACCACTGAAAAGCGCTCAAGCGGATCACAGTGCAGCAGATACTGCCGGTATTGGCCTGCCGGCGCGTGGGCAAATTCGTCGGGCAACCAGCGATCATCCCTCAGCAAAAGCCCGAGCGCCTCCGACGCGGCATCGAGCAAGGGCCGCTCCAGGGCGGCATCGGGCGGCGATGAGGGGTCGAGTGGGTCGACCAGCCTGGTCATCGCCTGCACGAACGATCGCAAGGGGGCGATGGCATCAGTGCGGGGGGACTGCACGGTATTCATTGGGGACTCTCCTTAGAGCGTTTACGATCCGCCCAGCCACGAAAGGGCGCGTAGAAACGTCGGATCTCGAACATGTCGGCGGCCATATCTCCGCTTGGATGAAAGAGGCGGCTCGCGCCGCACACGCGGGTCGAATGATCTATGTAGGCCATGACGACCGGCACCCGCGCACCCAGTGCAATGTAGTAGAAACCGGTCTTCCATTGCGTGACCGCGCTGCGGGTGCCCTCGGGCGGAACGATGAGCAAGAGCGGCTCCGCCGCCTCACTGAAACACTGGATCGCCGCATCGACCAGGTTGTTTGAGCGGCTCCGATCGACAGGGATGCCACCCAGCCAGCGCATCAGGCTGCCAAAGGGAAACCGAAAGATGGAGCATTTGCCCAGCCAATGCACCTTGCGACCCAGGACGAAAGCCGCCATCAATGCGTACGGCAGGTCCCAGTTGCTCGTGTGCGGTGCGGCGATCAGCACGGCACTGCGAAGCTCGGCCGGCATGGCGCCATCTAAACGCCAGCCGAGTAGGCGAAAAACTCGCCCCGCCGCCCAACGGATCGCATGGCTGAGCCCGGGGGTGTCAAAAACAGTATGACGGGCAGGCTGGAAGGCCGGACGCGGGGGCGAATTCACCGAGGCAGTTTACCCGAACTGGGCATAGCCCCGCCGATCGGGGTGCGGACGAAGGCAACCGGGCGAGGCCGCGCATCGGGCCATTACAAGGTTGTGAGCGCAAGGCTCGCCCCGGGGCAAGCCCGCCATCCACCGCCCGACTTTCCGCTTCGGCGAACGACGCTTATCATTCATGCACCCCGACTCCTTACCCTCTTTGCCCCCTACAGCCATGTCCCGCACATCGATCGTCGCACTGGACCTCAGCCCCGACTCGCCGAACCTCACCCCCGCCCAGAAGCGCTTCAAGAATCTCACGCGACAGATCACGCGCGTACGCGACTCGATCGCACTCTGGCATGCCAATGTCCCGGAGTATCGGAAAGTTCGTGCGGAGCGCCTGGTGCCCAGCCTGGAGCAGTTCCGCGATGTCAAGAAACAATGGATCATCGAACTGGACCGACAACTGGACCAAAAAGGCTGGACCAGGAGGGAGCGCGATGACCTCAGGGAAATCATTTGCGAAGAGGCCGATGAGTGGCTGTCACTCAACAAAGACGATACGCTGGCCGCGATCGCGCGCAAGCGCCGCCCGAGAGACAGCGAGCTTATGCAAGAACTCGAGTTGCTCGCCATGAAGGAGATGGCGGAGTCTATTTTTGGCGTGGACCTCGGGTCGATGGACGACCTGAAATCCGAAGAGGACATCTCCGAACGAATCCAGCAAAGATTGGGCGAGGCGCGTGACGCCGAGGCGGCCAAACCAAAGAAAACCCGGCCCAAAAGTGTTGCACAGCAACGCAAGGCGGACGAAGCGGCCGAGGCCGCGCAGTCACTGCGGGATATCTTCAGAAAGCTGGCGAGTGCGCTCCATCCTGACCGGGAGCCCGATGAAGCACGGCGCGCACAAAAGACCGAACTCATGCAACGAGTCAATAGCGCCTACGCGGCCAATGACCTCCTCACACTGTTCGCGCTGCAACTCGAGATCGAGCAGATCGATACGACCCATATCCAAAGCGCAAGCGAGGGACAACTGACACGGTACAACCGGATCCTTGGTGCCCAGCTCAAAAACCTGAAGGAGGAATTGGATCGCTGCGAGGCGGGGTTCATCATCGAATTCGGGCTCGATTTCCTTGACAAAGTCAATCCGCGCGACCTGATGGGCGTGCTGGAGCACCAGGCGCGAATGGTCAAATCCGAGCTCGCACTCACCGAGCACCACCTCGCCCATGTAAGTGACCGAGCACATCTGAAGGCCTGGATTCGAGCGGAACGCACGAGACGCGCGCTGATGGCGGATCCGTTCGAGGGTTTTATTTAGGGAAAGGAGACTACGCCTGATCAGCTCGCGGGCGCGGCACAGCCTGACCCGCCGCGCCCCGACTGAATCAGCACCCGACCCGCCTCGATGATCGCCCGAAACGAGTCGGAGGTCGCCGCCCAGTCGACGAGATCAACCTTGAAAGGTAGCGCCGACTCCTCGAAAGCTTCGCTCAACTCACCCATCAAGGCGAGCGAAACCGGGCCCGGTCCGATGATCGCCAGGTCAAGGTCTGAATATGTCTTTGCGGACCGCCGCGCGCGAGATCCAAATGCCCAGACCTCATGCTCTGGATAAATTCGGCTCAGGATATTGCAGACGATCAGCCAGTCGCCGGGGGCGATGTCGATCGGTGGCCCGCCTGACATTCGCCTATCCGTTTCGCGCTTCGAGCATCGCCAGCAGATGGCGCAGTTCGATGAGAAAGTCAGGAAGCTGGTCCACGACCTTGAGGGCCTTGACCTCATCGTAGGTGTGAGACGTATCGGTTCGGGCCTGCCTGAAAGTTCGCCACCGATCCCAACCCGACCGAAGCAAGCCCTGTTCGCTACCGGTTCGAATGCGATCCCGGATCTGGGTGTCGCGGGTGTCAAGCGCGTAACGCTCCCATCCTTCAGCGAAGCGGGTGATCGCGTTTCGAAGCGGCGCAAGCTCGAGTCGCTCGTTCACGGTGGCGCGCCGTGATCACGCCCCCGACGTGCCGCGCTGACCGTCAATCAGCACAAAACAGATGCGCGCGAATTCATTCGAGCGATTGCTCCAGGCATGGGCCGTACCACGCTGGATGAGCACGTCGCCCGCACGCATCAACTTTTCGCCCTCCTCCATCACCGCATAAATCTCGCCCTGCAAAACGATCGCGTAATCGACCGACTCGGTCGTATGCATGCCCGGGTGCGCGGCGTCGGGCGGCAGATGACGCCCATCAGGGAAGAGCTTGGAGAACATCGCCTCGAACATGCGCTTGCGCTCCACGGGATCACGCGGCTCGGGCGGGTAGTCGATGATGCGTATGAGGCTGCCGCGAGGTGGTGGCGCGAGCCCGGCGACTTCGTTGACGCGATCCGGATCATCGATCGCGGCCGGCGCATCAAATAGCGCCCAGAGATTGCTGACCCGGTAGCCTGGCCGCTCCTCGACCGTGCGGACACGATGCGGCGGGCCGTCCGACACAAAGGTCGAACGACCCTCGTGTGTATGGCCGGTGACCAGGATCCGCGGCATGGGAAGATAGGTTGTCACGATGGGCACCCCGAAAAACGGTTCCTCAGGACAATCGGATGGGGAAAGCTGGCGGCTGAGGAACGTGGGGCGCAACGATGCGGTTGCGCAGCACCCCTAGCCCCGTGACCTCCAGTTCGATCACATCGCCGTGCTTCATGAAGCGACCGAGCTCATTGCCACAACCGCCCCCGACGGTGCCAGAACCCAGCACTTCGCCGGGGTAGACGGTTTCCTCAAGCGAGGCATAGGCCAGGAGTTTGGGAAAGGGATGGTGCATCTCGCCGGAATTGCCTCGAGACCACTCCTCACCGTTGATGCGCGCAATCATCGTGAGGTTGTTGGGATCAACCTCGTCGGCTGTCGCAATCCAGGGACCCAGTGCGTTGCCGGTGTCGAAATCCTTGCCCTTGGAGGGGCCCAGCGAGCCTGGCATCTCGGCAAACTGCGCATCGCGCGCGGAAAAATCATTGAAGATGCAGTACCCAAACACATGACCGGGCGCCTCATCCACGCTCAGGTTTTTACCGCGCCGGCCAACGATCATCGCGACCTCGAGCTCATAGTCGATCGTCTGCGAGTAGGATGGCCAATACACCTCGGCTTCCGGGCCCACCACGCTGAAACAGTTGCTCTTGTAGTAGATCGGGCGCTCGTACCAGACTTTGGCCACCTGCACTTTTGCGGGATCCCGGGGTTCGGTCTCGATGCCAAAGAGATGGCGGTTGGCACGCGACTGACGTACGTGTTTCTCAAAACTCAGAAAATCACGCAGGCGGCGAGGCACCGGCACGGGTGCGAAGAGCTTCAAGCCCGCGTAGGGAAGCGTGCTCGTCGCCTTGCGCACCAAGTCAGCCGCCCGCTCGAGCGCAGACTGCCCGCCATCGATGAGATTGAGCATATCGGCAAAGATCATCGCATCGTGCGAACCGGCTGCCGCCGCAGTGAGATCCACGACACGATCGTTGTCTCCGACAACTGCACCAATCCGGCGCGACCCGTCTGCGTGTTCGAATGTGATCAGTTTCATGTTGGTCGACTCGCGCCAGCACGGCGCAAAAAGTGTTGAACGCTCAGGGAATCAGTCGAGCTTGATGTTGGCCTTACGAATCGCCGCGCCCCATCGGTCGTAGTCCGCCTTGACCGTGGCCGCAAACTGCGCGGGCGTATCACCCACCGGTGTGAGACCGATATCTGTCAGGCGCTTGCGCACGTCGGGCATGGCAAGCACCTTGGCGGTTTCGGCAGACAATCGCTCAACGATCGCGGCCGGCGTGCCGGCGGGTGCCAACAGACCATGCCAGGCATCTCCGGCGTAGCCCGGGACCGTCTCGGCGATCGCCGGTACATTGGGGAGCGCCCCGATTCGCTGAGGCAAGGTGACCCCCAATGGCTTGCCCCGCCCGCTTGCGACAAGCGGCACCGCTGTCGTCGCGGGCACCATGGAAAGATCGGCCTCGCCGGTCACCACTGACATTGCACTATCGCGATGAGGCACGTGCACCATCTTCATGCCGGTGGCATCGAGCAGCATTTCCATCACGACATGATTGCCGGCGCCAATCCCTGCCGAGCCGAAGTTGAACTTGCCAGGCGAGGCCTTGGCCGCCGCAATCAGGCTCGTCATATCGCTCGCCGGGAACTTGGGGTTGGCGAGCAGCACGTAGCCAAAACGCACGGTCATCGTGACGGGAACGAAGCTCTTGAGTCCGTCGTAGGGCAGCTTGGAATAGAGATGTGGATTGGCGCAGATCACCGAATTGACCGGATAGAGGAACGTGTAGCCATCGGACTGAGCCTTGGCGACGGCATCAGCGCCGATGATCCCGGCTGCGCCCGTGCGATTTTCGATCAGCACGGTCTGGCCAAGGCTGTCGTTGAGCTTCGAGGCGATGATCCTCGCCGTGACATCGGGTGAACTGCCCGCCGGGAACGGCACGACAAACCGAACGGGCCGATTCGGCCATGCCTGAGCCAGAGCATCTGAAACCGGGATCAGGGTGGATGCCGCAAAAAGCCCCGCAGCAAGCGCCTTGAAGCAATGTGAACGCATGGTCTCTCCTCCTTGATTGAG
>Ga0169931_10008514_pt1 | contig 14952 bp, 4 predicted proteins | sample Kivu_15m_20L_FD_129675 | JGI IMG/M metagenome (GOLD analysis project Ga0169931, IMG submission 129675) | Freshwater microbial communities from Lake Kivu, Western Province, Rwanda to study Microbial Dark Matter (Phase II) - Kivu_15m_20L... | ecosystem: Environmental > Aquatic > Freshwater > Lake ... | reverse complement strand
TCGAACATGCTACAATCAATCCCAGTTTTCCGGCTTAGTTAAAGCGATACGCTTTGGATTAAGTGTTAGGAGATTAAAAAGCTGCAGATTATGCAAATTTGACTCGAAAATAGCTATAAATTGCAATCTAATTATTCACAGTTCGGAACTTTGTTGAGGGAAAACTATAAAAAAAGACTTATTTTAATGGATGCCGTACAGTTTACAAGCTCAAATCTATTTAACTTTCACAGTAATCGATGCTTTGGGCAATTTTCTAAAAATGCAAGCAACAATAAGTAGTCAATTTATTGTCTCATCACTTGATAGCTTTGCATTTTTATTTTAGTTCAAGCCTGCAGTTTCAGTTGAGAAGAACAAGAATCGATTAATTAATGAATCGAGTGATATCGTATTTGAAAAGAAGCTACGCTTAAGGAAATAATCGTCTTTTAAAGCATACTCTTATTCTATTAAGATAAATAATCGGGTTGGTTAAATAAGAAAAAGGTGTTCATATGAGTTCAGAAAGACCTTCAACTGCAGCTAAATTCAAATTAAACATCTACTTTTAATCAAATACATACCCTATTGATGTAGGTTATGAATAGACAGTAAGCTCAGTAAAGGCTCGTTTGGCTCATAATTTTAAGTTAAAAGCAGTAAACATGAAAATTTTTGGCCAAAGACAAGAATAACTTAGCTATGATACTCGAGACGTACCTATTTGTTGTTTGTCTTAACGTGTTTTCAGAGTGAATGCTATTCCACCTTCTTAATAGACAATTTTCAAGTTTGTGTTATCTTTTATCACGCCTTAAATATAGTAGATACTTGTCACGATGCTCTAGAGTGAAAATATTTGTACTGAGGTATATGGAGTTCTGGATTAGTTATAGCTGAGTCTTCCTAAAAAAATATTATTAGAAAGAATAGGAGACATTCTGAGCAAATATCCTTTAAATGCTCGTGCTAACAAATTTGCCATATTTTACTCCTTTTTATAGGTAAAGCTGTATCACAGATTAATTGAATAAGATACTACTCTTTTGCCTTTGCTAAATACGCCAAATTTCGATCGTTTTATCTAACTTTTATCATCGACTATTACCTTACCTAATCAAGCAGTTTTGCTGGATAAAATATGTATTCTTCTTATCAAAATATCAAAAAAACACTCAATATTACCTTAAAACTTAAAAATACCTTAAAGATGTTTTGTGCATATGGTCGAAATCGCTAATTATGCTTCATCAGCCAAAATTGAAAACCCAAGAATCAGAGACATGATGCAAAGATCTTTCCAAAACTGTGGATTACTTATTGAATAGCTAACATCGCATGTTACTTTATAGTTCTATTTGAAAAAAAATAATTTTGCGATTTTCTTGGAAAAAGTGTTTTTTTCATATGAATTAGATGAAGCGAGAACTTTTATTACGGATCGCTTGAGAAAATACATAATCGATTCAGGTAGAAAGATGGAAAAATAATTGGCTGTACTGTTTATCTAAAAACTTTATCCAGGTTTTGTAAAATCAACTGGGAAAAATGTTAGTAAAGGAATCAATGACTTTTTTTCTTTACTGTTTACTATTATCACTCATATTTCAGCTGAAGCGTTTAATGAATACGTCCTTTCTAAGGAAAATAAAAGCTCTTTTTATGAAAAAGTCATCGATTTTCTCACTAATAAATAAAATTTAACTTAAAGTATGTCGAATGCTCTCTTATGCGGGCATTTCACTATCTTGGCTGCAATATATCAAATAAAACCAGAGTTAGTTAACGCAAAAATAATCGATTTTATTCTTGAAGATTGCTTGGCCTTGGCGCCTAGACCTGTAAATAATCCTTTGTGTCGTACTCCTCTAAGCATCAAGACAACTTTTTCTCTTCTTTAACGAATTTTATAATACAACATATATCCTTAGCAGCTTTTGCAAGTCATTAGGACGCTTGAGCAGTCTCATAGAATACCTTTATGGAGAGAAAATGGTCTATGGAATGTGGTAGCTGTAACTGAAGCAAGACAATAGTATCGAGGTTTGACAAATCCGGGATGCATATGCTATATGAACAGTCTTCTTCAACAACTTTTCACAATCGAATAGTTTAAAAAGTTTATAGTGAACCTTAAATTCAATAATATTCAAGATAAGTAATAGCCTTCTTAGTTGATGATTCTTCAAGGATTAAAGCATCTTTTTTTGAAAATGTAATATTCGAAGTAAAATGTGATCAATCCTCTTTTATTCGCCAGAACTATCAGAAGTAGCGATAACAAACCAATAATCAAGACGAATTAGCAGATGGACATCGATTAATTTTCTGCTATGCTTTTCGATAGAATTTAAACTGGATTTTCAAAATTTGGAACGAATAATATAGTTAGATAGCTTTTTGGAGGAACTTTTGCTCATCAGATTGTTTCGACGGAATGTCCTCATCAGTCTGAAAGATAATAATAATTTTTGACTATAAGTTTAGATGTCAAACGTACTATAATGTAAAGTTTCCATGCTCTTACTCATACTTAGATTCTAGATGGTTAGAACAAATATTTTTGTGAAAAATGTGACAAAAAAGTTAGAGCTAAAAAAGCTCAAACTCTGAAAAAAATACCACCTTATCTAATATTGTGTCTCAAGAGATTTGAGTTCAATTTCGATTACGATGCCAAAATAAAAATAAACGACTATTGTGAGTTCCCTTCAAAGCTGAATTTAAAACCTTATACAAGCTTTGAACATGAAAATACAAATGCTTAGGAATCATAATAGACGATACCAAAATAGTATGCTGACTAAAATTTTATGTACAAATTACGAGGAGTTGTAGTGCATACTGGTTCAGCAGATAGTGGTCATTATTATTCTTTTATATAGACATAAAAAGGAAGTTGGTTTGAATTTAACGATGAAGAAGTTTTGCCTTTTGATTTGAACCGTCTTCCTGATGAAGCCTTCGGTAGTCGCTAAGGTTACTAATAATGTCGAATCAGAAATGCATACTTGCTGATATATTAAAAAATAATAAAAATTCAGGTCATGTAACAAATACTATAGGAATAGACTTTGGATATAATATAAAAAATTAATTAAAATAATCGACAGATTCGTAAACAATAGTTACTTTTTTCCTAAAAATACTAGAATATTATTAGACTTTTGTATAACAGTGCTTTAAGATTAGGAACAGGATAGGAGGAATGGGTCATATTGTTCTTGTCTTATTATTTTTTAATCAGATTCAGGAGAGAAGGTTTATAAGATTTTCTCAATTTATCTAAGGAGCTTTAAAGAATTTGTACTGGGGCTCATTTTAATAGGGCTTTTGTAGGAATTTTCACTTCAAATATGTTTCTTTAGGAATTTTTTATATACAATTATATACGATAAAAATCAAGAATCATCGCACACATTTTTTATCAAGCCATGTGCTCTCTTACTTTATAAGAAGGCGAAAATATTGCTCAAAATCCTCATTTTATTGAACCTTTTAATTCTTTCCGTCAACTTTTCCTTACTCACTCGGTCGTTCCATAACTGGCCATAGCTATTAAAAAATACTTTGAATTCTTATACTAAAGAAGATTGATAACTGCTTTATTAAGACTCATTAAGTAATTTAACATAGCTGAGCTATTTTTCGATTATGCCTTTGATATTGTAAAAACTTACAAATAAGAATAAGAAAAATTCGCACAAAATTATTAAAGTAAACGAATAACATTTTTATAACCTCTTTCTTTCGATGGAAAAACTTATTATGCTAGAAATCTGAATGGTATATGGAAAATTTTGACAATTTTATAAAATGTATAAAGATAGCCCAATAACGATGAAGAATATAAGCTTCTCAAAAAATTCAGAACAAGCGCTCAAAGCACAATAAGCCAGTTTCCTCAACAAAAAATAACGGCTGTCATTCAGTAGACATCTTCTGAGAGCGGCATGAAGTCTATGCTTGAGTATTTTAAGATAGTTGGCATGTAAAATCGATTATTGACAAGCGTTTAATCTTGTTTGAAAGACTTTGAATCTCATAGATTTAGACCATTTTTCGTTATGATATACTGTTTTGTCAAAGACCCTTTGATTCAAGATAAAAATCTTCATAAAATTGTGGATTTACTTTTCAAATGCTACAAATCAAATTCTGGATATTTCTTGTAAGCTGATCTTTTTTATCAGTGGATCATCAAGGTAGTTTTTCAATAACTTAGTTTGCATATGCAAGTCAGACATTTACCAGACTATTGCGCACTACTTACCGTGAGTTTTTATAGCTTATTCGTCATAATTTGTACAAAACTACTGTTCCGCAATCATAACATTTCAAGAAAAATGTATTTTTTTGTTAATTTAGAAAAGTTTAAGTATTTAGAAGCTGGGAAATAGATACTTCGGTATAACAGTTTCAACAGATCCAAAAGATTACTAGATAAGATATTATCAAATGAGAAAATAATATACTTAATTGAGTGAAGGTCGTCTTGTCCACTATCAGACACCAGAAGGTCAGCATAAAAATAGCGGGAATTTCTAAGCTGGTGACCCTATTTAATACTTGTAATTGTTTTGTAAAGTAGTGACAATGAGTCTTTAAGATGGAAAAAAGGTACTATTATTTCAAATAACTTTGGATATTTATAGTCGATGCCTGACAAATTTAAAATAAAATTGTATGTTTGGGAAGATTCTGAGAGGATAAGGAAAGCTGATGAGCATTCTTAGGTCGAGGAGTAAGAAGAATAAAATGAGAGTGACTTGTCTGCTTCTGAATCGGAACCCGCAGATGACTGATTATTTACTAGATTAGCGTTTACATAAAATTTCATATCAAAATCATCAATTTTCAAAAAATCGACAATACAGTTGATCATTATCATCATTTTTTGAACCCAGGAGGTTTAATTTTTGATTTTCCTGTTTGATTTGCTTATTAAGATAAAGATTCAGTTCCTAATGGGGGTAATCCTCGACTCACTCTATCTTCGTTTTGTTTTTATAACTCTTGAAGCTAATCTATATCATTGACTAAATACTTAGCTGATTTGCAGTTACTCCTCTGATTACTCTATCTTAAAAACTAAGTAAAAGATAAGCTCCTTAGAAAAGAGATCCTGCTAATACACCTTTGAGCAAATAGCGAGCGTATTAGTTAAAAATACTCTAAGATTTTGTTGATTGAGAACCGTTGGCAGGCATTTTAGGTACTTTTCTCATTCTGAATCGTATTATATAAACTAAATAAGGTTCTAATGATAGGCTTGAAAATCTTTTTACTTGTCACTATGGTCTATATAAAAAAAGTTAAAACTAGTTCAGTCATTAACGTAGCAGGAAACATCGGTCAGTCTATATCTGTTTCTCTACCTTTTGAGCATATAATATAAGTCGAGATATAAGATGCTTAATATGAAAAATTAATAGAGTTCAGTCCAAGTCGTTTGCGACTTAAGACTACAAAAACGATGAACAATCTGCCATTAAATAATATTTCGCTTTTCGAAGATCTAAGGTCTCCTTTTTCTAATCAATACCGACATTTATTTAAAATAAAGCAGTTTATCATAGCATTTAAGTATCCAAATATGATAATCATCATCAAATAAACTTAAAATTAAATGAAATTAATAAAAAATGTTACGCTAAATGAAGTAATATAAGATTAATTAAATTACAAAATATTTGGTTCTTTTGTTCTCCTTTTAAACAAACAAAATATGTTTATCATCAAATAGGAGAGCTTAACAGTTACAAAAAACTTATTCTTCAATCAAAGTTTGCTAGTAGTTCGTAAAATATCAAATAATGAAGACTAATCAGAATTTATAGTCACTTAAGGTTCTCTATATTAGATACGTTTTAATCAAAAAATCATTGAAACTTAATTGAAAGCAAATATGACTCAAATTAATAAATTTTCTTCAGTAAAAACTTTTTATTATGTAAAAGATTAAGCTTTTCACTAGAGTTTTTGGTATATTGATTAATAAGGGTTGAAATGGATTAATCAAACTTAAAATTTGACATAAAAACTTTTATTTCAACAGTCTGGCTGTTATTAAATGGATATTCTTATGAATGTAAAACAAATTTAAGTTTTGCTGACATGCCTCGTCCAAGGTTCTAGTGCTTTTATCAGATTGAAATTTTCTCAAGATTCTAATATGATCCCAGTTTTGACAAAAAAATATATGCCATATTTTGATAATTGCTTTTCTAAAAAATATTTTTTTTACAAATAATTCGTTTTATCACAAGAAAGATAAACTTTAGATATTTTTTCTGTTGCATTTTAAAAAGATACTTTTAAAGAAATTTACATAAAAAATTGGATCAGATTTCCAGGTATTAATGCGATAGATGTATATCTAAATTAAAATAAAACTTAGTTAAACATATATTCTATTCAGACTGATACAATATTGAAGCAAATTCCTGTTTTGTCTTCTTATAGTATGCATATCACTTCTCCGAAAACTTTACAAGGTCAATTTAATATTTTAGTAAAATTCTATTGCTAACAATAATAATTTTTTGACGCGATATGCTAGTAAAACATAGCAATCAAAGTAGATATACATGATAGATTGGCGTCAGTAATTGAAGCTAAAAGCATAAACATAGGTTTGATTTTCTTATTCATGACTACTCTATTAGCTTTGGTCATTATTTGTTATCATAAATATCAAAATATTTTACAAAAAGTAAAGTAAGAATTCAGATAGTTAACTGCAACAACTTAAGAAGCATGATAGATTACATTTTAGTTTTGATAATTATTTTTTTTAATATAAATTTAAATATATCAGTTTTATTAGTGAAGGTAATTTCTGTTCATTTACTGAACATTTTAAGTTGCTAGCAGAGATATTGAAGAAGAATTTATATACGATAAAGATGATTTTCTTTTAGATTTTTTAATATCCAGCATAGTTTTTTGAGAAATTTTAAGGTTACTTTAGCGATGATCGATTTTCGACTTTTTTATCATCTTGTTTTTCGAACCATGGCCGTTTTGTTATTCTTATTAGGCGTAAACATTGCAAAGTTTTTTGATATCTTAGTTGAATTCGTTGTGCTACGATCGAAGTATGTGCATTTTATGTGCTACATGCTGACTATAATTTTGGAAATGCTCGCGACATATTTGACAGTAGTTAGACGATGGAGCGAGGTCAAGCTGTTCTTGGGGTTACGACAAAGATTTCTCCTTAGGAGAGTCAGAAACTGACTAGCGAAGACTATTCTCTAATTCTTTTTTTAGAGAGTAGACGTTTTTTTCTATGATTTTCTAAGTTATTTCATAGTTACTTGATCATTTGCGAGAGAAAACGAAGGGGTGAAAGGATTTTTGTCATCATTGAAAGTAGGTAGCGTATTTGCAGTTGAAGACGGCGAGCTTATTTATGGCATAAATACGGAAAAAGAGGCGTGAAATCAGCGAGAGTAACAGCTACTTGACATTCTGGTTTAGTTCTTATAAGGGAAAACAGATATTTGCCGATATTGTTTTTTGGATAATCTGCCATAGCAACTATACGATTTACTATAATATTTTTGAAGGGTTATTACTAGGACATCAGCAGCTACGAAACTCATGATTTGATAATATCTTTAAATATTGAAAAATGTTTGCAGAAAAAGCAAATCGAGTATCATTTGATAAATCTTGTGTTTCATTTTAAGTGTTTGCGGCAAAGAGGACAGTTGTTTCCTCTTTTTCTCCATTTGTCTAGACAATTTCTGTGAAAATGATGTTTGCATTAGGTTTCATATATAACTTATTCTAAGTTAGTGTTTTTTACTTTTTTAAATCATCTCTTGACATATTGAGCATTTTGTTTTTATTCTGTTAATTTTGAGTTTTAAATCTGTTTTTGGCTTGAGTTTGTTTTTAGTCGTTAGAATTTCGCTTTATAAGTTCAATAAAAATGTCTGATTTGGCGATCTGCTTACATCTAAGGAAACAGGAGCTGGCATCACTTCATTAAAAAATAAATACTTGGCAATACAGTTAAAAAATCCATATTGTTGTCTTCGAGAGTTTAGGAAAAATTAGAATATCTGTCAAGAGCGAGATTCAAATGATTAATCTAGTTGGGTAAAAATTATGAATTTTTCTTAGACTGGGTGAGCGAGAATTACTTCTTATGAGAGATTAGAGAACTCCTGAGAGGATTAGTGGATGGTAGAGGCAGTTATTGTTTAGCTTTACATCTGTTTCTATTATAAACTTATTAAACTCTCCTGATATATATAGGCTAAATTATAAGAGAATCATATATTTAAAAATTAATTATCAGAAAACCTCTCTAAAAAGCTATTTTTTAAGTAATTGTCAAAAAATCTATCTTTTAATTGGTAAAAGTCAAAAAAATCGATTTTTTTTACATAAATTTTATGTTTTTTCATGCTTGAACATAATAATTCGATTTGTTTTTGTTATAATTGAAAATTATTTCTAAAAGTATACAAAATATTTTTTCTTTATTCTTCTGTTCTTACATTTTGATACTTCTATAATTATACAAAATAAAGCTAAAATAGCAAATGGGTTGTACAGATTCTTAAGTAAAAAAACCAGATGAACCAAAAATACAATCAAAAAAGCATATTCAATAAAATCCTGTACTACCATCTGTCGATTAAGACGAAGTCAATTAGTTTATTAGGAGTCCTCAGGTAAAAAAATAAGATAAAATAAAAAGCAAGAAAAATGTTAAAATTGCTATTTAGACACATTAAGAAGACTAAAACTTGCCCGAAATAACTGAAAAACCTCCTCAACTAAAAACAAATAAATCTTTTCGTAAACGTTCTCGAAAATAAGATTACTCCGAAGAAGAAATGCTGAGAATAAGAAAAGCTAACTAACTTATAAACAGAGCTAATTATGATTAATAAGTCGCTTTAAATGCTTTTAAAAACAAAAGAAGACTTAAAACACAGCATCCTGATATCCCTACTTATGGCAAGCATTTTATTAAACCTGTAGTTTAGTATTCACCTCTTGTAAAAAAATGTGCAATTCTTCCATAATAAAATGAGTTGCAAGTAATCAATAGATGGTAAAAATTAATCACATAAAAATCATGTCTATCGCCTCAAGTAAATGTCAATAACTCATATATTTCAGTCAACTAAAGCTCAAAAACATCTTTTCGGAAAAAATAAATATAAGATCGTTTGGAGCATATTCGTAATGGACGATATGAATAATCGCAATCAGGTCAACTTTTTCGCATCTATGCCAATAAATATGAATCAGACTAAATAGAAAATCATAATACTATATACTTATGATTAACTAAAATTAAAGAATGCATATCACTTCATAGATTAAATTTTTTATTGAATTTAGTTGAGTAGTAGCTGTTTCATCATCATATAATTTTTATCACCAGAGTTGCGAGCCTGAAGATCTTATTGGAATCTTTTTAAACGAATCAAATCGATATTTTTTTACATCAAATAATATTTTAACCATTTAAGTGCACTCATGTAACCAAAAAGTTTACGAATCTATAGCAAGATGCACTATTAGACAGTCTTGTCTTTTGGGAACACACATCTTTATAAAAGATTAAGCAAAATATTACGTTTATTGTTCGTAAGTGCTATTGTATATGCTTAGTCCCAGTTTTGATGAGAAATACTTAGTTTTATTTTTTACTAGAGATTGCTTTCAATATCGTAGCTCTCTTATGGTTAGCTTCTTGCGCTAGCTACATTATTCAAATCAGTGTTAATGAAATTTTAGGTATTTCCTTAAGGAAAAGATATATCTTGAGCAGCTATTGAAGATCGATTCGAAAAATTAAGATCCATTTTGGGAACTAGGTTGCGTTCAAGAGAGTCGATTCTTCGTTATATTCGATCTAATCTTTAGTTAATCTTTTTTTCAAAACAAGCAAAAAGATAATGAAATTATTGAGCTTGCTGATCTTGTTTCGTTTATATACAAGATAAATTAAATTATTGACTTTTAGATAGCTATAACTCTGACTACTGCTTCGAACTTTATGTTGCTATATGTTCAGCTTCTTATACTCTATTTTTCTTTTTGAATTTTTAAAACTAACTTTTATAGTTGAAAGGAACTTCTTTTTGTAATTTGTTTGAAGAAGGTATCGTCTGATCGAGTCCTGACTACTTAAAATTGTTAAAATTTGATTAAGGTTTAGAATTTGCTGACTGAGAAGGACTGTTTCTATTTCTAAGATAGACTTGAAAATCTTGTTTTTCGGCAGACTTGGGAGTTCTATTTTGATTAGAAATTTCAGAAGCGTTTGAAGCTACTTTGTTAACAAAATTCAACGAAAGATTATTGCGAATACTATGATCTTGATAGACCTCAAGTTTGTGAATCTAACTTTGATTTGATTCATTCGTTTTGATCACATTACTATTTTTAGCATTTTCAAAAAATTTTTAATTTTTTAGCTTATCTTTGTTGTTAGATCTATCTAAAGAGTGAATTTTTTATAATTTTTCACGAGGAGACATATTATTTTGTTTTAAATAGTTATCTTACATCGCTGGCGCTTTATTTATTTTGTTAGATTTCGGTGTGATTTTATTTTATTTAAGTTGTATTTTAGGAATCAAGTCTTCATCAAAAATTTGTTTGTATAAAGTCTAGTAGTTATTAACAGCTTATCTAACATGTTTGATTTTATCGTATTTAAGCTATCTTAGTATCGCATGAGTAGCTTAATCTTTTTAATGCCGGATTAGAAGCATTGCATGACAGATATCAACACTTGTTTTACGGCAATTCCAATCGTCATTTCTTAAAAATTTGATAATAAAATTTTTTATTTAATTTTCTGTCTGAATCCTTTACTAAAGGCATAGAACCAAAGTTAAGATAGCATCTAAGAAATCATTTTTACTTTTGCTTGAACCTACTTTTTCGTTCAAAATGCTTAGAATGTGTTCTTGCAAGCTAGCAATAAGATTAGGCTCAATCGTCTAAATAAGTTGCTTTAAAATTTTAGGCATTTAAGGATGATGCAGAAAGGTATTGATAATAAAGCTTATGTATGGAAATAAGGTTTCTTAGTCTTGTATTCTATTCAAAAGACTCTTCATTTATACAAATTTACTTTGCAAATGTGACCAATGACTTCACTGACTCCTGATTGTTTTCGGTTGATACTTTAGATCAGTTTTTCATACGAAGATTATTGCAAAATTTGATCTTTAAAAGTATCGATGAAACTAATATAAACTTTGCAAAGCTATTTTCTTTATTTATCTGATAGTTGATCTCCAGTATCCATTTTGCTGATAAAAGGTATCAGAATATCTTTGAACTGATACTAACCAAAAAGAGCTTTGGCTTGTTCGTGAGCTATTTTAAGCGTAGAGTTGTCTCTGACTCAATATTTTTTTACTTGAGTTTGCTTAGAATGGGACTAAATTTTGCTCCAAACTGCATTCCTATTTTGCTGGCTCCTTTCATTTTTAAAATCAATATCTAAATTTGAATATAGTCAAATAAAGCTATATGTGATGTATTGTAAATATTTTGATTTTTAGTTGCTATTATAAAGCTAAAAGTTATAGAAGAAATCGATGGGATGTACAGGATTGATAAACACAAGAGGTCTATCGAACGATTAAGTACAATAATCAGCACTTTAAGCTAAAAAACAATCGAATAAAAGCATAAATTAAAGAGAGACATTTCATGTTTAATAAGTAAGATAAGACAATTACAAAGATGACCATCTTTATAGCGAAAAATAAAAAAAAATACACGTAAATCTCACAAAAATGTAGATATTACACTAAAGCAAAAGATTCATGCAAAATAGCATTGAGGCCACCTAGTATGTAAGCCAAGCTATATTATCTTTGGCTCATAATCCTCTTCTAAATGATAACGATTATCACGTAATTAACTTTTTAAATAGAAACTACTAGGAATAAATAAAAAGTTGTTGTCGAAAAAGATGAATAGAATAAACTATTTGAAGAAGAAATCAGAAAAAGCTGAGCTTTAATTAAAAAAATAAAGATAAAAAGATATGATGAAAAGAGCTAAATCTCAGCTTTTTTAAACTTTTAAAGAAGATTAGCCTTTTACTAAAGAAAATAGAATAGATTTTCATGATAGACATAGAAAGAGTCTTCAACCTTCGCTGCATATCAAAAAATCGCAGATATAGTTCAATTTAGCAAGAGCGTGAAAACTATTCAGTTTATCAAATATTGAAATTTGATCGATGTATATACTAACTAAGCCTATTGTTTATAATCATTGTTGATGTACAAAGTCACCTAAATCAATGGTGTGAAGACCTACAACATGTCTGCTGGAAAAAGCTACACACAGTTCGTATAAGACGCTGCTCGTAATAACCGTTCTCTTCGTTATGACGAATAATATCGTCGTAGGATATAGCTCATACAAGATTTTCAGTTCAATGTAGCAACAAATCAAGTCTAAATTTCAAAAGATCAAAGGTATATCATTGCTGCTGGTCTTTATGCTCCGCAACTTAAAATATATGATACGGCTGAACTCTCTTTGAAATGTCTAAGAGGCCTTGATTCTGAGGTAGTCAAGTTCAAAATATTGTCGGACGATTATAGTAAAATAGCTATGGCTCAGTCTGACAGAACTATCGATTTTCATGCGCAATATGGAGCTCATTACAAAACTCGTATTCCTCACTGTCCTAGAGATCTTTAATACAATCCAATAAGCGCAAGTCTGTGCATCTCAGCATCTTGCAATTAAATTTATAGAATTTCTTTGTAAGAAGGAAGATTTTTGACTCCTTTTGCTACTTAATCAATAGTCAGTTCTATATACTATAATGAATCGCTTCATGTTCTGTTTTGTGGCGGAAATTCAATCGAAGCTTGGGACTGCAGATAAAGAAGTCGAGTCTGTAGTCTTTCTACAAGTGCTCCTGTTACTAAGATAGCATGTGATCCTACAGGTTTGCTTTTAGCTGCAGGTTAGGGGTCAAACGTTTCATTATACGATGTTAGATTTGATCGAAAAATTCTTACTATAAGGTCTTCATATAACGAACCGATAAATTCTATTCACTTTATGGATGATTACTAAAAACATATTCTTTTTAGCAACAAAAGACAAATAAAAATTGTAGATGGATAAGGAAAATTATTCACAAGTGTCGAACCAGATCATTCTATCAATATGTTTACAACAGTTGCCAATAGTGGATTAATATTGGCAGCTCTAGAATAACCTAAAGTTGGTTGTTATTTCATTCCTCAGTTAGGTGCAGGTCCCAAGTGGGTTCCTTATGTCGATAATATTACTGAATAACTCGAAGAATAGCATAGCAAAGTTGTATATGATGAGTTCAAATTTGTGAGTCGTCAATAGGTAAATTAGCTTGGTTGTTAAAATTTAATCAATACTAAAATGCTCAAATAATATATGCACGGGTATTTGATGCACTTGAGACTATACAACAAACTCAAAGATCGTCTACAGTTGGCCGACGTGACCTAGAGAAGAAAGAAAAAAATCTAAGAAAAAGTCTATGAATAGATGCCTAAAAAGATTTAGATAAAATAAACTGTAAACGACAGTCGTTTTATGACAAAAAACAATCCTGATTTTTAGATAAATCCCTACAGCTAAGACTATATGGTTCGTCATCCTCATCTGAAAAGACAGTTACAAGAATAGGCCAAGGAAAAAGAAGCTCAGTTATAGAAATAACTACGATTGAATAAAAAACATAAGAAAAAAATTGTCAAAAATAAAAAATGATAAATGCATTTATAGTTATAATATTAATTGTTGAAGTCAAAATGATGAAAGTAATCCCTGGCTTATCACATGATGATAACACATGGTTGCCTGATTTAGCTCATAAAGTGAATTGCAGCAAAAAGCTTGTTTGTATACAAATTTATGATGTTAGGATTGTCTTAAAATATTTTTGATAGATAATGAATGATGATTTTTATCATTTGTGATCGTACTCAATATTATTTTAATGAAATTAGGCTAAAAAAATTGCATAATTAAATCCGATATTTTTAAAATATCTTACATTCTTAATCAAAATTTTTTTGTTTGCACTTTCAAAATTTGTTTTTTGTATATAAAAAGTCTATAGAATTTAAATGAAGCGATCATCAGAAGAGTTAAGCAATAGAATCAACTTAGCTGTGACTTCCAACAGCAAAAGAAATTCTATCATCATACGTATTGATTTGATAATCCATCAAAGAGATGTTTCCCGTTGTCACTGACTTACCCCCAGCCTTATCTATCAAAAATCCTATGCATGCCGCTTCATAGAAGCTTCTAAGTTTAGCTTTGTGTTTCGGGGAAGCTACATTACAGAAAATTCCCTGGCCTTATCTCATAATCATATATATGTCAGGCACGAGTCCTCCAGTATACCTTAGAGTGAAATCTCTTTTGATCCAGCTTTAGATATGTGTATTGTACTTTTATTTTTAATTAGCGGCTCTTAGATTTCCTGGACAGAAAAGTGTAGCTTCCTACTTGAAATGAATATTATCATTCGATACGATCCAGTCTTTGTGTATCAAAGTAAGCTACTAAACTTTGCTACTTGCTTCATTAAAATAAACTGCTGTCGTTCTGGATCCGTAGACAGTTATAACAGCATTTACTTGATCTCTTACCTTACTTCCTAAAAGATTGTTTGGTCCAGTACGCCAAATAGAAAAAATGCTGCCTATTGAAAAGTTAGTATCGATGATAGAGCTGCCGTCAAGAGGGTCAAAAGTTACTACGAATCCGTCTCCTTATCCTATTGTTATATAGCTTGGTCGCTCTTCACTACTAAAAGCTTTGACTTAAGGATTGAGCCTAAGATGTTTTTCTATTATAGCATCACAGTGCACATCTTGATGAAGCTGAGTGTCACCAAATTAATTGGAGTTCTCTAAAACGACGATCGGAGAATGTCTTAGAAAAACGGAAATT
>Ga0169931_10008513_pt1 | contig 14953 bp, 7 predicted proteins | sample Kivu_15m_20L_FD_129675 | JGI IMG/M metagenome (GOLD analysis project Ga0169931, IMG submission 129675) | Freshwater microbial communities from Lake Kivu, Western Province, Rwanda to study Microbial Dark Matter (Phase II) - Kivu_15m_20L... | ecosystem: Environmental > Aquatic > Freshwater > Lake ... | reverse complement strand
GAAAGACTCCGAGTGGTAGCTTCTGTGGTAATTATTTGTTCCACTGGGCGAATGGGCTCGAGTCCATTACAGACGCCCCTTCGATTAGACCATCACGAAAGCCTAGCTCGAAGCCCTCAATAAAGCCAACGACGAATCCGAGTGGAAGACCAAGCGCAAAGCCTACAGCTAAACCAACAGCCAAGCCGAGCCTCAAACCAACCGCGACGCCTTCAAGGAAACCATCAGCCAAACCTACAGCGAAACCATCGACCACACCTACAACGAAACCGACATTCAAGCCAAACCCAAAACCAACCGCTATGCCTTCGGCGAAGCCCACAATCAAACCGACTGCGAGACCCAGCCCAAGGCCTACAGGTTATCCTTCCTCCAGCCCCTCGTCAAAGCCAGCTGCGAAACCAGCAGGACGGCCGTCATCTCGCAAAAGCAAGAAGAAGCCTACTCGTAGACTTTAACATGCCCTCATAAGATATTTGTAAGTTTTGCAAGTAAAGGATCCATTAAATTAGCGACCATCTGTAACTTCTTTAAAACCTTACTTGGCACGTGCTTCACATCTCGTTATGTGATAGTGACTTTGTATCCCCCGTGTTAAAATTCACCTCCATGAGTTGAATTCTCCTCTGTGACACTTTATATTTGAGATGAAAAGGATTTCCATGATGACCGATTATATAATGCTAAAATCTTCTCAGCCATAAGACAGCATTTTTGAGAATGGTTCATTTTCCGTTTGTTTCTGCCGTAGATTTTAATTTAAAGCGAAGCGCTCTCTTCTGCACCCTAAAATCATTAAGCCCCTTTAATGCTTCCAGGTTAACAGAAATATCACTCTGCGAGCAGATGATGCAGCTTTGAGGATCAAGACAGTTCACTAAATGATAAAGTAGATGTTTTGTTTTCCTACACCAAGGAAAAGGGCATAAATCAGAGCACATCGTCGTGCCGGGGCAATCTCTGACATGCAGCATCAACAGCTTAATACTTCTACAAACATTCCGAGTTCTTGGATTTTTATGGCTGTAAGAGGAGTAAGAATCGGTGTGAGGAATAAAGTATCAATTGTGTACGATGGCTGAAAAGAAACGAAACTTACAATCCTGGACACGTTGATGAATGATTCATGAGGACGAGCAACCGGGATGAATCATAGTCGGAAAACTTTGGACCACTATATTCTTTCCCAAATTCTTCATGCTCTGCTCTAGCAGCCAAAGACATATTATCTCCGAAGTCAGAGCTTGTATCTGAATCACTTGTGGACAAAGAGTCCCCATCAATAGGTCCGAAATCAAGGTCCGATGCCGTGTCTTGATCTATCTCAACTTCTTTCTTAATCTCCATTCCCGTCGTTTTGTAAAGTTTAAGTCCAGAAGATATAACATTAGATGTCTTTGGAATCAGAGACTGTTCCTTTATCTGATTTAATACAGAATTATTTATTTTTTCAGCATTAATAGCCAATGAAACGTTATTATCCTCGGCCGCTTGCACAAGGAGGGCTGGATGGTACTCTATTTCGTTTGCGGATGATGAGATATCTATTCGTGGTATTTGTATCTTGAGGCATTTAGGACATTCTTGAGTATTTAATGTCCACCATGGATTCGTATCACACGTCGATGTGTACGTTTCGTTGCAAAGGGCACATAAATATTCTACTGCTTTTGGACCATTACGGTTGATGCTAATAGTACGTGATAAGGGTAAAGATCCAATCTTCGCACTCTTCTTCAGATGATTAGATGACGAGCCGATGATTGATTCTAGTCCATCAACAACAAAGTTATTTTGTTCGCCCAGATGTAAAGCCATATTTTGATCTTGTATTTCGTGATGAGGCTGTTGCTCAGACATTAGTCTTCTTTTTTTCTTTTGAAGACGCCTCCTGATAATTTCTGCCCTCTCTTCTAATGTCAAAGATGGATCACTCAGTGATTTTTTTGGTGAACGTGGAGCTAAGGTCATGGAAACGATGGATGCATGATTTGAAACTTCAGAAGCGTCATGTATTGGCTTAGTGTCTTGAATCATACAATCACGATCTGATTCCATAACTGTAATATTGTCGACGGGATCACTTACAGAACTATTGTTTGTAACATTGATTGGATTCAGCGGATTCGCCACAGTATTTAGTGGATTTATCGACGATGAGACGGAACCCGATGCCTTGGGCGGTATCTGTGAAGGTATTTTTGCAGCTGCTGGAGATACTACTGAATCCAGAATCGAATTTTCAAAGAAATTTCGATGTGCGCTTGTGACTGATGAAACACTTGATTTTATTTGACTCGAATCACTCCCTGGTGCTACACCAGCTACCATCATTTTTCTTGATGATGACGTTTTTTCATTATTATTTATCGAGCTTAAGGCGATGTCTGGTACAACTTTACTACCGACACCATAACCGTAGGGCCGAGATTCCGATCCAAGAGTTTCACCGTGAAGCTTATGTGTTAGGGATGAAGCAGTCGAACCCAAAGGTTTCCCAAATTGTGTATGGATTTCAGCTACAGGATTATTAATTATTGTTGTTGTGTTCGTTATTGAGGAAGTTGTTGAGGGCAACGTAGACCGTTCTGATTGTTGCTGATGTTGCTGCACTTTCAATTGCGCCAGTCTTTTCTGTTCTGCAGCCGCCGCAAATGTTCCTTTCCCTTGATTCTCTGCTTCGATCGATGGCAGTCCACTTCGTGCTACTGGCATACCCACTGGATTTTGACTGGCTCCAAGTTGTGCCGCAAGTTGTTTACTGAGACGAACCTTGACAGGTAGAAGATTTATCCGTATATGATCCTCCAATCGTGTAACAGCCTCGATATGCTTCTGATCATCATCGACTGAGTTTAAGGCTCCAACACTTTCTGAATGACTTCCATCTCGACTCTTTGTAGCAAGAGTGCTTAATTGATCCTCCTCCTGATCGTTACCTGTCGTATGAACATCAGTCTTCACTAGATTTTCGCTCTTAGTACTGTGTATTTGTTTCGCTTGATTTTCTTCAGAACAACCATTTTGAATTTGGTGAATCGTATCTTCTAGATGTATGATAAACGAACGAAGTTTTTCTCTTCGCTCCTTCGACCCACTAGATTCTTCGACCCCATTTATACAGGCTTTAGCTCCCGACAATTGCCGTTCTAATTTCTTAAATTCTCTTAGCATGTAATCTAATTCTGACATGTACTTGGTCTTAATTTGCAGCATGGATCTGGCCCGATTGGATGTGGAAGATGATATTTTATTGTCCTCGGATTTAATTGTTGGTAGCACAGATGATGTACCTGTGGAGATGTATGAATCTGTCATGACTTTAGTATGACTTTGGCTTGTAGCCGTTACTTTACAATCTTCTTCGAAATTTTTTATCAGTATTGCATCCTTGTGCAAATGTTTATGATGATGGGGTTGTTGAGAGAGGTTTGAGCTTACACCCACGGTCGATGCATTCTTTTGAAGCAGTACATCACTACTTTGATGGGTGCTATTTAAACTATCTGCACTACTGCCGCTGGTGCATCCATCTGTTGAGGAACTAGTTGTGGCTAGGATGTTTCCAGTTGATGTTGATTCACTCTGAGATGATGGGTCCGTCGAGGAGGTAAGATAAGGATACATTTGAAAACGATTCAAAGACGACAAATCTGTTTTGGGAAGAAGTGGTTGGGTTTCTCTCGTGCCATGATAGTCATGTTCACACACGTCAGTTTCAATTTTAATTTTCAATCTTTCACCTTCCATATCCGTAATCGATTTCGCCTGACACATTTCCTGGGAATCCAAAGTATGATTCATTATCTCCGTACTGACAAACATGTGTTTCGTGCCAACGAGAAAGGGTTGCACGTGATCGGGCAAAAAGGTTTCAAGTTGGTTTACACCTAGACGATACTCATATGCACATATTCGTTTCAAAATAATGTTTTTGTTTATAATTGACACCGAACCTTGTGTTTTTGATGATGGGTATCATCATTCATCAGATGCCTTCTTGGGCTTATTGTGAGGCTTGCGACATGCGCCGGTGAAGCCGGTGAAGCGGTTCAGCCCCTATCACGCATACGTAAGTGATGATAACGCTGTAATTACACTGTGTACCTGTACTGTATGTATGTACAGTTTTATTCATTAAAATTACTTACTGTACAGTACAGTAACTAATGTCGGGGTTTGTACTACTACGTAGTTTGTACATACAGTATTTTTGTAAATACATGCCATTTCACATTTCAGCCTTCACAGGTCGACGGTTTAGGCAGCTGTATGTGAAGTTCAGTACTAAAGCGAGCGGTTATTTCTACATTCCTACCAATACTGAAGTCGTTTCATAAATTACTCCATCAGTTTCATCATGCCATTGCACGAATCGCATGCATAACTACGGAAATTCGATCTTTCAGATTTCTTTCAAGGATCTTCATTCGACTAGGCCAAGGTCTCATACTCACCATCACAAAGCCTCTGCCATTATAATCAATTTATTTTTATAGAAAATTACGTTTAAGAAGTAATAGCCATGGCTGAAACAATGGAGGCAGCGATGCATCGTATCTGCGATCTTTCGCAAGAGATGGATGTGCACCTACTCGACAACATTGTGGCCACCGCCTACGATCCGATGAATCCTCAAAGGGCATCGGCAAACAATGTTCTCATGGCACTGAAAGAAAATCCGGACATATGGGTACGAGCAGATGCGATTATGGAACGGGCTATTAATTCACAGACTCGTTTTTTTGGTTTACAATTGCTCGAGGATGTTATTCGTGTTCGGTATGTTTTGGAGATACCATTTGTTGATCATAGTTGTACATTTCAAATAGTTTTTTCAATACAGCACAATAATCATGTGTATAATATTCAATATTTGTTGTAACAACAGATGGAAAATTCTTCCCCTAGAACAACGGGACGGGATAAAAAATTACGTGGTGTCGAAAGTGATTAGCATGTCATCGGATGAAAAAGTCATGACAAAGGAGAAAGTGTTTATACAAAAACTGAACCTTACATTAGTCCAGATTTTGAAGCATGAATGGCCGCATAATTGGCCAACATTCATCTCCGATCTTGTCGGGAGTTCCAAGACGAGTGAAGTTCTATGTGAAAATAATATGCAAATATTAAAGTGTCTCAGTGAGGAAATTTTCGATTTTTCTAGAGATCAAATGGTGACCGAAAAGGTCAAAAAGATGAAGGATAGTTTGAATAGTGAATTTTCAAGTGTCTTCCATCTATGTGAATTTATTTTGGATCATAGTAAACGACCGAATCTACTCAAGGTTACATTAGAAACGTTGCAACGATTCCTTACGTGGATCCCCCTAGGTTTCATCTTCCAAACACCATTGATCGATGCTTTGATAACCAGATTTTTTCCACAACCCATGTATCGCAATGAAGTTTTGAATTGCCTTACTGAAATAGGGACGCTACAGGATTTAGAACCCAGCTATGATCCTGTCTTTCGGAAGCTTCTTTCAAGCTTTCTTACTCGCTTGGGAGAAATTTTCTCACCAGAGGCAAATTTACGAGCAGCATTTGCGAATGCCTCAGAAGATGATGAGATTTTCATTCAAAGACTTGCCATGTTTCTCAGCGGTTTTTTCCGATCTCATCTAAAAGCCATGGAGGACATGGAAAGTCGTCCAGCCTTGGTGACAGGACTTTTATATCTGATACGAGTATCCGAAGTTCAAGATACAGAAATTTTTCGTATTTGTTTGGAAACATGGCAAATGCTTGCTCAAGACTTGTATGAGTGTATGACAAAAGATCGGGGTAGGGAATTTTCAACTACGAATATGATTCTGAACCTTGGTGGTTCTATGAATGGAGTAGCTATGCTGAACACAGCAACGCATGATAGACTGGTATTGTATGGAAAAGTATTATCCGGTGTACGTCAAGTTATGATCTCGAACATGGCCAAACCTGAAGAAGTTCTGATTGTGGAAGATGAAAATGGAGATATTGTGAGAGAAACTACCAAGGATACTGATGTCATTGCACAATACAAAACGATGCGCGATACACTTGTTTTCTTGACGCATTTAAATCCTGAGGATACAGAGACGATTATGCTTTCTAAACTGGCTGAACAAGTAGATGGGTCCAATTGGTCTTGGGCTAATTTAAATACTTTATGCTGGGCTATAGGATCCATTTCTGGAGCAATGTCTGAAGAGGAAGAAAAGCGGTTTCTCGTTACTGTGATAAAGGATTTGCTTGGATTATGCGAGCAAAAGCGGGGTAAAGACAACAAAGCAGTGATTGCGAGCAACATAATGTATGTTGTCGGACAATATCCGAGATTCCTTCGAGCCCATTGGAAATTTCTGAAAACTGTTGTAAATAAGCTCTTTGAGTTCATGCATGAATCCCACCCAGGAGTTCAAGATATGGCTTGCGATACTTTCCTAAAAATTGCTGGAAAATGCAAGAGGAAATTCGTAACATTACAAGCTGAAGAAAATGTCCCTTTTATATGCGAGCTTGTTGATTCTCTCCCAAATATTATAAGTGATTTAGAACCACATCAAGTTCAATCATTTTACGAATCTGTCGGTTGTATGTTGAATGACGTCGGACAACAAATCACCATCGACCGCCCTGCGCTTCTTGCTAAATTAATGGATCTACCAAATAGATCTTGGAGAATAATTATGGATGGTGCTAATAAGAAAGTCGAGTTTTTGGTTGAACCGAATACTATCAAGGAAATAATAAAAATACTTAAGAGCAACAACAGGGTTTGTCAAGCAGCTGGTACACTGTATGCGCAGCAGCTTCAGGGATGTTTTATGGATATGCTCAATGTTTACAGAGTTTACTCGGAACGGATCTCGGCTGCAATCGAAATACAGGGAGCCATCGCCACTCAGATGAGCCTCGTCCGAACAATGCGTAGTGCAAAGAAGGAAATATTAAGGCTATTGATCTCATTTATTGAAAACAGTGGCCCTCCGGAATCCGAACCTCGCTCCGTAGCCCAAAACTTCATTCCTCCAGTTCTCGATCCTATTCTTGGTGATTATCAACGAAATATTGCTGGGGCTAGAGATCCTGAGGTCCTAACTTTGTTTACAACAGTTGTGGATAAACTCAAGAGTAATGTTGTTGACTATGTCCCACGCATTATGGAGGCTATATTTGAATGTACGCTACAAATGATTTCTACCAATTATGAAGACTTCCCAGAGCATCGAATCCGCTTTTACGAGTTTTTGCGTTCGGTGAACTTGAACTGTTTTCCAGCCTTATTCAACATTCCTCCTACTCATCAAAAGCTTGTCATTGATTCAGTAGTCTGGGCGATGAAACATACAGAGAGAAATATATCAGACCTTGGGCTGGATGTTTTACATGAGTTGCTATTGAATGTTGGGCGTACTCCAAATATAGCACAGGGGTTCTATCAACAGTATTTACTTGCTCTAATCCAAGACGTTTTTGCAGTCATGACGGATCGCCTCCATAAATCGGGTTTTAAAATGCATTCCACTCTGCTTCGACATATGTTTCATCTTGTACAAATGAATCAAGTCACCGTTCCGTTGTTCGATTTAAATATTGCACCGCCTGGGCAGACGAATCCGCTTTTCCTTCGCGACCACATTGCGAATCTCCTGATTACCAGCTTTCCAAACGTAACAAGGACTCAAGTGGTAACATTCGTCGATGGAATGTTCAATATTCAAATGGACTTGAACAACTTCAAGACGCATTTGCGTGATTTTCTCATTCAGTTGAAAGAGTTCAGTGTCGAGGATAACTCGGGACTGTTTAGTGAGGAGAATGAGCAGGCAGCTCGGCGAATGGAGGAGGCTGCATATGCCCAGCGCAGTGCTGTTCCTGGATTATTAAAACCCTCAGAAATTGACGACGACCTTTGAAATGACAGAAGGGATTTTCAGACTTCGAGATTTTCGTGTATGGGATAGTGTTCACCGCGTCTTGTACAAATAATGAGAAACATATATAGAAAATTATCTGAAGACGAATTTACCACAAGAGATATATTCACGTATTTTTTCTTTACGAATATCTTTTAAGTTATATTTCACCAACGTCACAGTGCATTTATTGTCCACAATGCCCTCATCAGTGACGTGTTACATTTAAATGGAATAACTTCGCCTGGAGAGAAGGCTTTCTTTTATTGATTCATCGTCTTCATTATCAATCATCATCTTCTAATGGGATTCGATGTACGATCTGTATTTCCCGAAAGGTAAGGAGCACTTACAAAGGTGGGATTTTGTCTCTGTTGCAGACATTTGTGCTATTGTATGACCTTCACTATAAATGGATACATGTAACATAAAAAAATGATTAGTAAACATAAAAATAGCCATGGAGTCGTTGTAACTTGACCTGAGATATATGATGCAACCAATCCCATAAATTATTTTTTCATCGAATTAGAGATCCATCCGGGATAGTGCTATAAAGTGAAGGCTTTACAACACGATCATGAAGGATTTCCGATTCGATGACGAAATTGTGCCTAAAGGTAATTCATAATTTCAACCCTATTGAAAACAAAAAATCATTTTTGACAATTGAGAGATGATGAGAACTGCGTATATTATATAACACACATGTGCATGTTTTTTCCAATTTGTACTGACTCGGTGACGCAGGCGATACGCAGTCCTACAAAAGTTATGAGAAATACAACAGTGAGGTATATAGTTCCACCTTGTTTGGACTCCTCCTCACAAAATCAACAAGTATGCATTTCCTTCACATAGTCACTACCCTTATCTCTCTCATCTGGATTCATCATTGTGTTCAAGGACTCATTCATAGGCCACTTGTGGGTATTCTCTCACAACCCATGCAAAACGGTGATGAAAACTCCTATTACATTGCTGCGTCTTATGTTAAGTGGCTTGAATCTGCAGGTGCTCGAAGTATTCCTATACCCTATGATGCAAATAAGAATCTTGTTTTGGAAATTTTTCATCAACTCAATGGTGTCCTATTCCCTGGAGGTTCGGCAGACTTACCCCCCTCTGCACGGTATATATGGGATCTAGCTGTACATACGAATCTCCAAAGGGGCGATTACTTCCCCATTTGGGGAACTTGTCTTGGTTTTGAATTTATGCTCATGCTCTCATCAGAGAAAGGTATTCATGCCTTAGAATCTGGATACAAAGCTGAAAATATAAGTTTACCCCTTCTTTTTCCTACTGTAGAAGATGTCCGTCGAACGGAGGGGATATTTTCATCCTTGAGTCAACTTTATTCTTCTATAGAGGTTCGTAAAATACTCTCTGAAGAAAACGTTACCATGAATAATCATCATCAGGGTATATCACCAGAAGCTTTCTTATCCGATCAAGGTATAACGTCATTATTCCATGCAACTTCGACCAATGTGGATGCATCGGGTCGTCCATTTATTTCTACCATTGAATCATTTATCCTACCCTTTTATGGGACACAATATCATCCAGAAAAGAACAATTTTGAATATGCCAACGCGTCGCCCCTTGCAGATATCCCCTATGAAAATATCAATCATTCAGAGAATGCAATATATGTATCACAACATCTTGCCAACTTTTTTGTACGTCAAACGAGAAAGAACAATTTGGGGAGGTATAATTTAACAGATAGGCATCCCTTAATTATGACATATAATGTGACGCATGGTTTAAAGTTTGAACAAATTTATGTCATACCATCTGCATCTCATTGGGTTTCCAGAGAGATGAGTGATTTGTTAACGTCCTCATCTTCTTCTTCTCTTCTAAGAGGCAGTGCCAAGTAAGGGGATCTACTGAATGATAAAAGATACATGTGAATCAAGAAGATTGTTCATTTACATGAGCAAAAATACGTAGTGCAGTCATTATTGTTTATGGGAGTATCATCTGCATGCATCATTGCCATTACACTCCTACCTACAGTCTAGCTTACTTATTACATATCTTGCATATATTATATGTAAGAATTGAACTTTGAAAATTTCATTGACACGTCTTTCATTTTTCTATACTTAAATCCATGTAATATTTTTTTATCCATACATCACCTTTGGCGACTAATAGCATTATTTGTCATTTATGTATAAATACCCCTACCCTCAGTACCGACTTTGTTCGTGTGAGATGTAGAGTTATCATTGGCTATCATCAGATTGTAAATAAGTTTATTTACCTTCGATCCCATTTCAACACATCTTTGATACTAGACAGACGAAAATCCCACCAGAATGATCCAGTTTGAAATTAATTATTTGGATTTTCAAGCAACGTAAATATTTCCGAGTGAAATCCTCGTTCACAACCGAAATATCATCAGGGTTATTATATATATTGTAGAAATCGTCGAAACGTATTAATATAACTGCTTGCACCCCCTAATCCTTATTCGATACGCCAGGATCATATATACTAGGACTTGAATTCCTTGTTTGCGTCTTCATTCTATGGTGATATGACGAACCAGACTCTATCATAACAAGCCGTTTTATGGACGACCACGCTACAGTCATATCAAGGCTTTCCAAGATCCATCTGCATCTCTTGGACGATGAGAGAAGGCTGTCTCCACTCTCCACAGACACATGATGTCCAGAGGTTCAACCTCTGTGTTATTACGTTTGGTAAGTATTGGGTTTTTTAAGAGTTTTTTGTGACAGCAGAGAAATGAATGAGCAAAATATTTTATCGGCTGGGTCCACCCACTCCACCCCATCGCAAAGTGGGGGTTGGGGCGTAGCAAAAAACGAAAACTATACATTATGTACTTACGAGCAGTGTAAAGTCTTCTACATACAGTAGGCTACCTACAAGCTTTGGTAAAGATATTCCAACAGTGCATGATTGTACGAAGGTATCTAAAATATAACCAGCGTCTATCCCCACGAGTGGATCACACGACATAGTTGCACGATAATACGCCACTAGCTTCTCTATCCTGTTCTTCAAGTGCCTTCTCATTCTTGAATCATCCTTTTAACCATGACTACTGCTGTTCCTATATCACGAGTTCTTATTTTTGGCGGAAAGACGGGCTGGATCGGGGGATTAATGGCTGATCTAATCAAGGAAAAGCATCGTATGTTTTAATTTGTCTTTCTCCCTGTCTATGAAGATTTTCCATGTTCCTACTTTCTCACACAAAGGCGCCTAAATCTCACGTTATCTCTTTCCTATATTAATTTACAGCTGATATTGAAGTGCTACTAGCAGAATCACGTATTGAAAATCGTGAGGAACTTTCAAAGGAACTAGATGAGGTGAAACCTACACATGTATTGATGTCGGCCGGTATTACTGGTCGACCCAATATCGATTGGTGCGAAGACCATAAACCAGAGACAATTCGTACAAATGTTATTGGTACTTTGAATGTAGCGGATTTATGTTACTCAAAAAATATTCATTGTACCATCTATGCTACGGGATGTATCTTCAAGTATGACGATGCTCATCCATTGGGATCGGGTATCGGATTCACCGAAACTGATTCCCCCAACTTTGCTGAGTCCTTTTACAGTGAAACCAAAGGATATATGGAACAGATGCTCAAATGCTATCCTAACTGTCTTATCCTTAGAGTGCGTATGCCCATCTCGGATGACTTGTTTCATAGGAACTTTATCACTAAAATTGTCAAGTATGAGAGAGTCGTGAATATTCCGAATTCTATGACGGTTTTGACTGAAATGCTCCCTGCATCTCTTACCATGGCCAACAAAGGTTTGACGGGCGTGTATAATTTTACCAATCCCGGTGTCATTTCTCATAATGAAGTTTTGGATTTGTACAAGAAGTATATTGATCCCACCTACACGTACAAAAACTTTACTGTTGAAGAGCAAGCTAAAGTCATCAAGGCTGGAAGATCCAATAATGAATTAGATGCCACCAAGTTCATTCGTGATTTACCAGAGGGTGTAGTGATTCATGATATTAAAACAGCGGTAGAACTTTGCTTTCAGAGAATGCAAAAGAACTTGGAAAAGTTGGGATGGTTACCAGATAATTTGCCAGCTGAGTTTCGCAGATCCTAAGTTATACGAATAAGTAGAAGCCCAATTTGTTTTAAGTTTACTTTTGATTTCCACAATAAATTCATAGATTTTCTACTACTTACGATGCTGGTCTAAGTATCATTGCATCGTCTTCGAGTGTTCGTAATTATTTGGGTTGAATCATGACGGCATAACTAGTTCCTTTATTCAATCCTGAAACTCCAGTTGTAATCACTGTCATCATCTGAGCTCAAATTAAATTGAACAAAAAAAGTAGTATGATTCGCTACAACCACCGGAGTCTTGAGTAAACGAATCGACTGAAAATGATATTCATCTTTGGTGGAAATAATTTGAAACCCCTGCTGCACTGGTAAATGATAATCGATCCAGTAAAGAAATGCAGCGCATTTCCCGACCTTACCAAAAGTGCATGACTTCCAGACACCATCTCCCTCAATCATCATAGTCTCAACACTTCCTTCATATAAGATTCGAGCAATCTCGAATGGCTCGGTAAGCTTCCGATGTTTAAATTGCCATAGCGGATAATTCATATCATATTCATGAAATCGGTTGCAATGCGCATCGACAACATCATGATTGAAATCCAATATAGTACGGATATTTTTCACTCCCTTTTCTATACCACTATATGAGTTGATAAAAAACTCATCCAATTCAATGGCGCAACCAACCAATCTTGCCGATGATGGAATACAAAATGCATTGTTGCAAACAATACCGCGCAGTTTCATCGATCTCAAGATGTAGAAATAGTTTAAGGCCTCTTGCAGATGCCAGCCTTCCAGCACTTCATAATAGGGTTCGGAACAAGCGATCTGAGCCGGCCCCCCAAGGATATGCTCAAGAAGTATAGACTCGAAGTGTGCATTTAATACGATGTACTCTGCATCGGAGACAGGAAGACGATTCGCTAGTTGTGATACTGTGGCAGAATATAGTGGAAGTGAACCTGAACTTGACTCAATAGACGTAACTTTTTTCGCACCTGAACAGACTGCAGCTATTAAGGAACTTGTACAAAGACTTTCATTTGTAAAGAGAATCAGTAAATGACAAAATGGTTGCACAAGTAGAGCTCGTACCATAAAGAGAAATCAGAGAGGTCAAAAAACGAGGCATCACGACCCTTGGTCATCAAGGCATGCTCAATGGAGGCTTCTAAAATTTTAAGCCTTTCTTGACAATTTAGCTGAAGCGATCGCTCACTTGTCATGGGATATTGAAAGGATGGCATAGAATATTCAATATATTCCAAATCACGTTTTGGTCGTTTTGCATAGGGTGCGATATCATGATGATCACTTTTCCCTTTGTCATTCTCTTGTACAGTAAAGAACACCTGACAATCATTATGTGATGATAAAAGGGTATATTCTTGTCCCTGTATAACAGGCAAACAATATTCATCATTGAAGATAAATATGCATTGCTTCCAATGATCTTGCCAAGGACTTTTCCCCATTTCTGTTGAGTAGGTCACCGTATCATAGAGATCACATTCCCACCAATATAAAATTCCATGAGCAATTCCAGTATGAGAAGCGGTAAAGCTATTGCGGATATTCCTTCCTAGTGAAGTAGGAATATGGGCTAGACTTGTAAAATCAAAATCTAAAGCTACGATGGGTTGGGATAGAAAACAAACCGTATATGGAGACGTTTCATCCAATAAAGCCTCTGCATGAATCGGTACACTAACTCCTGGAGAATCGTCACTGTCGTTACCCATAGTCAAGGAAATTCTTTCATTGCAAAGTGCACGCGGTTTTCGATAGCTCCTTATTGTAGATGATCCTTGTACAACTTGAGCATAAATACGAGCACGTTGAGGGATCACGAAAGCGTGTGGATACAAGTGTCTTTCCCATGCATCACGCATTGTAGGCAGGATCCCTTCACCTAGTAATGAACTATCTAGAAGTTCACAAGTGCAAAAATCAAATTTCAGTTGATTGTTGAAGTCGTGAGAACATGAATGTCCTTCTATGATTTCAATCGTTACCGTAGCAGTACGATTCTCTAGACAATTTTTAAGACTTTCTGTAATGTGCAAATGAGTGGTTTGCTTAGCTAATCGAGCCATAGCGCATGACATTTCAAGCCCTATAATGTCAAGAGAGGGAATATCATTATTATTTTGCTTTTGTAACTCAGTCCAATGTCGATGAGTTATCATAGCCAGGATTCCAGTTCCAGTTCCTATATCTAGGGCTCGTAACGCAGTACAAGTATGGAAATCCTTCTCACAAGTTAATTGTAGTTGCTTCTGTTTGTAAAGATCATATAAACTTGATTGTATAGCTTTTTCATACAAGATATTTCGATGATGATCTTTTAGCATGGGCATCATCCATCGCTTTGTCTGTAGGTGACGTTGAATGCCGATATCTAGTGGTGATTGTTTCACATGGGCATCATTCCATTGTATGCCTCCATAATTCCGATCCAAGGTAGGGATGAAAACATGTTCTGTAGGAATACTATTGTCATCCTTTGAGTCCTTGTCCTTCCCAATTTCTTCCTGTTTGTGTGTAACAATAACGACATCATGATAACGAGCAAGCTTAAGTGCAGCCACAAGCTCATCAGTGAACATGATAATATCGCTTTTTTGTATACCAGCAAGGAATACTGGATCAGATCATATGGTATTAGATACCAAGGATGACGAGATCAGCGATTGAACTTGTTGATCTTCGACCCATGTGTTGAATCGGTGGAGAAGAAATGAAACACCATAAAAAGCATAAAGCCCTAGGGATGTCAGCTGGTACCCAAAATAGCTGGTTCAGCTGGTTCCGTGGAAAATAGCTGGTAAGCTAGCTGGTTGGAGATTTCACAGGTGGTTTTACGCATGTAGGTTTGTAGTACTAACGGTTTCAAAAATCTATCGCGCCAGAACGACATACTTGAACTATATAT
>Ga0169931_10008510_pt1 | contig 14957 bp, 22 predicted proteins | sample Kivu_15m_20L_FD_129675 | JGI IMG/M metagenome (GOLD analysis project Ga0169931, IMG submission 129675) | Freshwater microbial communities from Lake Kivu, Western Province, Rwanda to study Microbial Dark Matter (Phase II) - Kivu_15m_20L... | ecosystem: Environmental > Aquatic > Freshwater > Lake... | reverse complement strand
GTTGTTTGGTGTTTTTATAGATACGGGACCAGCTGTATCTAACGTGATTCCATCTTCTAAAGAATTAAGATGGATGCCTTTTCTTGCAAACATGAAAATTGATGTTGCTTTAGAATTAAGTATTACTCTATCAGAATTCAATAATATAGATGCACCATCAAATGCAAGTGGTTTTTCTAATAAAGAGCTAAGATGAATATTGGTTCCATATGTCGCTGGTACTAATCCCAAAATTTGTTTCGAGACAATATAAATTGAACTTGCATCTTGATTGATTGATTCGTTTGTTAACGATGATTCACCTCTATCATCTGCTGTTTTTGCTGTGTCTGGTCCTTGTCCTGCTCGCAAAATTATATTTGGAAATTGCTCACCCAGCGATGACCCAACCATCTGACTACTACCAAAACGAATAGATTGTCCGTATCGTCCTTGATAGATAATATCACCTTCAAATGATTTTAATGGATTGACATTTTGTTTTTTGAAGGTTGTACCAACTCTGTTTATATTTGGTTGTGCTTGTGTCAATACTCCTAACGCGGTTTTTCTTTGATTTTTAAATAAATTATTTGCTGGCTGACTTGCTACGACTCCCAATAATGGATGTGCGTTTTCTGTAATTTGTCGTTTAGTATTAATTGGTCCAATATACCAATATGTACCTAACATTTTGAATACTAAGACATATTCACCAACCAAAGGATACATTGTTTGGTGTGGTAATAGTGGGTCAGCCCAAGGAAGTTCGCTACTATTAACACCTTTACCAGTGTTTATAAATCTTACCTTTGCTCTTCCTGTGTTAGCTGTGGCGCTTGTGTTGTTTGCGGATAAATTACTAGCTTCGTTTGTTACAATTTCTTCTACTTGCGCAGCTTCATAGATAAAGAAATCTGTAGTAGGCATCGGTTGTGAACCTGGGCCTCCAGGTAACAACGTTGCTGCCTTATTACTGACAGATGTTCTAAATCCCGAACCTGGCATTACTTGACTCTTTTTGAGATTGCAAAAATATCTTCTTCTATTTCTTTCCCTTCATCTTCCAACTTTTCTACTTCCATTTTTAAATCACCCAAGAGTGCTTGCTTTTCAGCTTCGGATAATAGACCATCAATTGACTCACCCTTTGATACAGCCCCAACGATACGTTGTGCGATTTGGGCAACACGAACGAGGTGTTCGTCGTTTTTGACGTTCACCTCGATAAAGTCCTTGATAACAGGACCAATAATTGCTGCATCTTCTGGTGTACGAATAAGTTTCACCATACTTGCAACATATTGGTTGATTTGTTGCCTTTTAGAATCTGTGTTCTTGTAGATTTCCGAAAAGAGGTCTGAAAGTGTCTTTCCGTCAAATATTTCCTTGTCTAAACTCATTATAACCTCCAAGTTACTACAATATAAATAGTTAGAGGCTATTTTTTATATGTAAAATACGCAGATGGGTCGGAAATATGTCCTGTTCGCCTAAATTCGTTCATTTGAACCAAAACGTGTCCCCGCATCTTATTGATAACCTTGGTGATGTGGGATGTTTTATGGTTTGTCATCTCTCTAATCATCAAGTAGAGTGCTTTTTTATTAAAATTGTCGATGTTGTCAACTCTACGGAGAAGTTCGACCACAGCATTAGCGATTTCTATGTCCCGTTTCTTCTTAAAAATCTTGGTGGTATTGAAATCCCAGTATTGAACTAAAAGTTGAGTGAAATCACGCATATCACTCTTGATTTCTTGCTCTTCTGGTTCTGATACAAGGATTTCTTCTAGAGCAAACGTTTCATCAGTCTTATCTCCAAGATACACCGATCGTTTTTCTTCCTTATATGCATTGTTGTTATGTAATATAAGATAATTTTTTGCAATCACACTGAAATAGGAGAATGCTTTTCCTTTTCCAGCAGCAAATTTATGTAGATTAATAACCAAAAAGGAAATCACCTCTGATTTTACGTCATCAAAGGAGCCTTCCATATAAGGGAACTTGAATCTGTTAATTACGTTTTCTGCTAATTTATCGAATGGTGCCCAAATGTACTCCCGATACAGATCTTCTCGTTCTTCTGGGTCGTCACTTAGGTTGTACTTAATGATTGCATCTTCTGTTTCTTGTGTAAAGTAGACTTTACCGAGCTTCGTTTTCTTTCTCCCCATCTTCCGTATTACTCCCATATAAAAGCGGGCGTAAATCGTTGACCGTATCCACTATTTGATTGAAAACAGACCCTACTTCATCGTCTTTCTCAAACATTTCTCGTGAGTCAATAGCCCGCATAGTTTTTAATGTTCTATCTAAACGGGTGTAAAAGATATCTATGGCATCTTCCATAAGCTCGTTCTTACGCAACATATTCCAACATGCGTAACCGAGGGCTCCATTAGCTAAAATACTGATGATGAATAATACTATCATATCTTCTGTAAGTTATAGATTGAGAATGTTTGCATATACTCACGAATACTCGTGCCGTTTGCATCCGTTCGTCCATTCCTATCATCGTTTTGGAAAAAGAGCTTCACATTTGCCGAACCTGCTAAATGTGCCGCTGCCAATACACCAGACCGTGTAACTTTCACACCCTTGAACTTCTTATTTTCGTATTTAGTGATTAGTGTGTTTAGTTCTTTATTGTTTGACCGTAAATAAGCTACCATTACAGAGTCTTGGAGTTCTGGGTTGGATAGGAACTGGTTTCTTGTGACTCGAAACCCAAGAACTTTAACCGTGTTGGGATGAAACTGGTACTTCCCCATCATACCAAAACGATTGACCACATGCGGAGTGTTATCACTCTCACGTTCTGCCATATGGTCAAGAAACTTTTCTAACTCTGTTGGTTCTGACCGAACAATACGATTCGGTATATAGACTTCATTAATCTTTAACATTACGAGAACCGTTAATATACTGAGAACGGTTATTAATTTTTTCATACTATCCTCCTGTTTAGAGAAGATGCGGTCGTGCCTCATTTACTCCTGCTTGGGTCACGACAACATATTCTGGGAAATATTCACCGAGATTGTTTGCTCCTGCATAAGACAACGCCGACCTTACACCATCTAACAAACCTTCTATAATGAACTTTACACCACCCTTAAACGGAACAACTGTAGATTCTCCTTCCACATTTCTCTTTGCTTGACCGTGAATACTCTTCGTTTCCAACGATGCGGCTCCACGATACCGCTTATACAACCCATTCTGCTTCTCAATAATTGCTCCAGGCGCTTCTTTTGTTCCTGCGATAAGTGACCCAAGGATTACTGAGTTTGCTCCAACTCCCAACGCCTTTGCAATATCACCACTTGACCGAATACCACCACATGCAATAATAGGGACACTTACACTACCTGCACAATCTTGGAGTGAGGTCACGTTGGGAACACCAAATCCCGTCTTGATACGAGTAGTGCAGAGTGACCCACCACCGATACCGACACGAATGGCATCTGCTCCCGCCGATTGCAGATTATATGCAGCGTCACCCGTTGCAACATTTCCTGCGATAACATCAACATTTAATGGAAGAAGATTCTTTAAATTACGAATTGCATCCATCACAAACTGATGATATCCGTGTGCGACATCAATTAAAATAATATTCGCACCTGCTTTGACCAACTCTCGTGCTCGTTCCAAGTAATCACCATTTGCACCAACTGCTGCCATTACTACCGCGTCTTGCACCGCAGTTCTTACTTTTTTGACTTCCAACACTTGTTCTTCTATTGTATTAAATCGGTGAATACATCCTACTCCACCAAGTTCTGCCATTGCGATTGCCATTTCACCATCACATACCGTATCCATCGGGGATGCAATAAGAGGAACGTTGATCCTATAATTAGTTGTTAATTGTGTAGATAGGTCAATTGTGCTACGTGATTCGATACTCGAAAACGCAGGTATCAACTGGATATCATCATACGTGAGTGCTTGCTTACCGTGTAATTGTGTCATAATATGCGTTTTGCTCCCGCTGTCTCTTGATGTCCTTGATATGATACAAACTCCATTCTTCTTCTGCTGGTAGTGGTGCGTGCGTTTGATATCCTACAATCCGTTCATGCACTTTACCTTCCCATCTAATACGGTCTACATTTTTATACAATCTGGTTTGATAATCTGGAAACATTACCCAACCCTTTTCATCTATGACCCAACCCCATCTACTCACATCGTCGTCAGTCAAACCGCTTACGACATTCACCCGTGGGATTAGGAACAAATCTACGTTCGTATTATTATACACTATATCGTGTAGATAAGTCAAGAGGTTGTTATGGAATTTTTCATCAGCATCAACTTGGAAGATGTAATCACCTTCGCATAACGAATTCACATAATTCTTGTGTGCTGCGAAATCGTTGTTTAGTGCGTGTGAATACAACTTGATTTTATCTTGTTCTTCATACCCATATAATAGTTGGGACGTAAATACATCTGTCGAATGGTCATCAACCACAACAATCTCATCCCCTGTTCTTTCGCAGTGAGGAATGAGTTGGTCAAGTAATTCTTGAATATACTGACCTTCGTTATGTGTTGTGATTGCAAATGAAATCATACGAAACTCCGATACTTTAGTAATGCAAGTTCTTTTGCTTTAGCTTCTAAGTCAACGTCAATATCAAGCCCATAGTCATCAATACGAGAAAACACATAATCAGCATGTGCTCGTGGATTACCACTTACGTTCTCGTTGATGTTCTTGGACTCACTATAATGGAATAGTGGTTTAGTGTCCCACGTAGATGCCGCGAGTGATGCAGCGTCTTGACTGGACAGGTTATCTGTATGAAATGTATGGTGGAAATAGTCAAACGTCAAGGGGGTCTTGACCTGCTTGTAGATACGATTGTAGAGTTGATTAATAGAGAATGCCGACGCCTTATCGTCGTTCTCTACTACCAACCGCTTCTTGCAGTTATCGGAGAGTCGGTCGAATGCTGCCAACCATCGGTCAATCGTATCATCGGCATAGTTCATACCAACGTGGATATTGAGGCAGTTATAGTGTGATGCTTCTAACCCCATCAAGTCGAACACCTCGGAGTGATGTTCAAGGTCGTGGAGTGCATTATCTACCACACCAGGTTTGGCAGACCCAAGCTTAACAAAGTGGTCTGGATGTGCGGTGATACGCTGACCCGTATTGTATGCAATAGCACCCGCAGCGAGTAGATACTGACTAATCTTATCGTAGTCAGGTAGGTCAGTAAGTTTATATTTGGAATTCCACGGGAACAGGTCAGAGGATAAACGAAATACCTTGATTCCGTTCTCTGCGTTCCACTTAATAATCTCTACAAGGTCACGTGCGTTCTGTAACGCCAACTCGGATGCGTAGTTAACACCGCGCTGTAGAAACGTGCGCTGAATCATACCACGATTGGTGGTCAGCTTGCGAGTCTTTTGCAACGTAAGATTGATACAACAATAACCAACATTATGTGGCATGTATATAACCTTGTTAGAGATATACGAAATATAACACCAAAACGTTAAAAAGTCAAGTCCCTTATTAAATATTATTTTGTAAGACCATTTCTTCTTGCCCACCAATTTTCTAATACTTCTTCTGTTTCTGCTTTGGTCATATATTGTGGAAATGGGTCATCTTCGTTAAAATCACCATTATTAAATGGTATTATTCTACGTTCTTCCACAACGGGCTCTTCTGGTTGAACTGGTTGGACGGGTGGTGTTTCTTCGCGTTTTATCATCGTTTCTTCGTGCGTATTTAGCTCAGGAAGAACGATCGGTTCTGGGGTTGGTTCGTCTATGGGCTTCTCGTTGAAGATGGCTAATTTTACAGGTTCCTCAACTACTTCACCACGTTTATGTAAGAAATTATATGCTAATACTAAACAAATAGATAATGGGTCAAATACTAATACGATTACTAATATAAACCATTTAACTACTGTATCTAATGGAACACCGATTGCACGTGAGATATATACGAAGGTTCCAATATCTGAGTTCGTGGTGATTGCAACATCCGTGGTTAAACTCTTAGCTTTTAAACTATCTCGTTGTGATGATGCTTGATTGATTTCTTTTTGTAATGTGTTTGCTGTTCTATTCAATTCTGTTAAACTATTTTGTGCTGACCGAATAGTTGTATTAGACCCCGTGGTACTTTTACTGATGAGATTATCAATACGATTTTCTTGTTGACCACGAAGTGCAATAATCTGGTCTAATCGTTGCGTCTTTCGTTGTATTTCTTGGTCAAGAGTTTGTGCTTGTGAATTTAATATTTGCACTTCTGCGTTCATCTTTAATGGGTCAGCGGCAACCTTTGCATATGCTGAGGACAAGTATCCGTAGATACCTGCTGATGTAATCCCAATAAGAACAACACTTGCTACCAACATATAACTTTTTAATGCTTTTGGTATTTCACTCCAGTATCGATAAAGAAACGAGATACCAACTAACTTACCTAATTCCAACGCACTAGCCATTACCATCGCTGCGGTGGCTGCTCCTGCGAACAAGGTACCGATACCTGTTACAGAAAATAGAGCAGCACAACCTGCGACTGCTAATGCTGAAAATGAAACCAGTGTTTTGAAATTAAAAAATTTACTCATATTATCTCCAAAAAAACAAGGCCGGACTTTATGGGTACCGGCCCGTTTTTTATATCTCCATTTGCTTTAAGTTTTTGAGTCAAATATAACCGATAAGGATCACCTCCTAGTTAATCGGCTATATGGTTTAAGCAACAAGTGCAAGTACATCCGGTGACGCAAGTGCAGACACCATTACTACAATTACACATATACTCTCCTGCGTTGAGTGTTATTACTTAATCATAACCTTTTTCGACTCTGGCTCCTTTTGTAGTTTTTGGATTGTGATTGTCAATAACCCATTGTCAAACTTTGCATGTACTTCTGATGCATCCAATTGGTCACCGAGCTTAAAGGATCGAGAGAATGAGCTTCGCTTCAGTTCTCGTAGAAGATAAACTACTTTATCAGTTTGCTCGTTCAATTGTGATGTACCACCTGAAATGGTCAAGACACCTTCCTTGACCTCAATATCAATTTCATTTTTTTGATAACCAGCGAGTTCTGCTTCGATTACTACAGACTCGTCATTTGTAATTACATTGACCTTTGGATATGCGGACTTTCCAAAAGGTTCTGCCCCGAAATGTTGGAAGAGTTCAGGGAAATCTCTTCGGGTGATTTCATCAAACAGTCTATCAAATGTGCCGATGAAATTTTCTCGATTGTTCAAAACCGTTGACCCGTATGGGCGAAATACTAAATGAGTCATAAAATGACCTCCTATGTTATGTGACCTCACAATGAGCGTCACGAGTAAAAGGACTCCACCACTGCGGTGCGAGTCCTATATAAATATCATCTATATTTTGTTTTAAGAGCCACAAGTCGGGATTGAACCGACGACCGCTCGATTACAAATCGAGTGCTCTACCGCTGAGCTATTGTGGCAGATATTTATTATTCTACGTTCCAACCCTTACCATTCATAGGGTTATCGTAAATACGAATATCATCAGAATAATAGTGCTTCACAATTCCACCATCAAGTTTCACAACCCATACGGTATTTACATCAATACCATAATCAATTAGTAAGATTGCTCGACCATCTCCATGCGGGGTTTTTACATCAAACGGTGTTTTGAATTCGTGTATCATAATAACCTCTTTGTGTGACGGACAGAGAGGGATTCGAACCCCCGGAGCCTCTCAGCTCTCTTGTTTTCAAGACAAGTGCGATAAACCGCTCTGCCATCTGTCCAAGAAAAACAAAAGTAAGAACAAGTCCCTTTCAAGTAGTTTCCTACTCTTCCCGCCACCACAACGAGTGCGCCACACCTCGCACGGGATTGTTCTTACAAAGTGGAGCGGTCTGACAGAGTTGAACTGCTCTTGTAAGCTGGAAGCTTACCGTGCTGACGTTACACTAAGACCGCGTATTTTTATTACTTAACTTCTGTGCCAGTTGTTGGTGCTGCAACTACTGAAGAATCTGTAACTACTGCACTGTCTGCTACTGGTGCTGCAACTGCTGTACTATCTGCTACGGTTTCCTCTGTCTTTGCTGCTGAACCACATGCTGTCAAAGCAACTACTGCTACTGCGAGAATGAACTTGTACATTTGTACTCTCCATAAAAGTGAAATTTAAAAACCCTTCAAGTTGCCCCCCGTGGATTCGAACCACGATAGCCAGGTCCAAAGCCTGGCGTCCTGCCATTGAACGAGAGGGCAATAGGGGGATGTGTTGTAAGATATCAGCTTACTTATCGAAATATATAGGCGGACACATCGCTCCGTCAAGCTTCCCTAAACCGCCTACCAGTTTATCCATACGCCAAACTGGTCTAAACGCGTCTGGTCCTAACGACACCAGCCCCGCCCTATCATTTTAAGACTTTCCATTCGCCCGAAGGCTGTTAACGAGGTGAAAGGTAGAGAAAAGGCCTCGGATAGTACTAATGCTTACGCTTTCTATTTTTCCAACGATTGTTTCGTTTCTTACTTCCAATCTTACGACGACCCTTACCGCACTTCTTTGGATGTGGCATTTCAATCTCCTAATTAAGCAGTCCGCGAGGAGGGACTTGAACCCCCATATCTTCGGTATATAAGACCGCTGCCTTCACCATTTAGCTACTCGCGGGTAATACCTTTGACTCATACCGCGTGCGGGAATCGAACCCGCCTTCTAGCCTTGAAAGGGCTATGTCCTAACCGATAGACGAACGCGGCTCACTAACAACACTAGTAATATAACTACATCGTACCAAGTTGTCAAGTGGTAAATGTTAAGTTTTCATTAAATTCCAAGATTCTACAAAAGACTGTAATTCTATATAATTTGTAAAGTATGTTTTATAGTTTATTGCTGTTTTCTTTGTGGACGGAAATACATCAATTCTTCTTATATGGTCATATGTAAAATTTAAATTTGTTATAGAATTTAAATATTCTATTGGATTATTTTGTAATCTTTCATAGTTGACCACAAACGTATTTTTATGTTTAGATAAAATAGACGTTTTTATATTGTAAAACAACTGCATATATGTCTTGTGTTCTTCGTATAATTCTACAATTTCTTTATCGTGTAGATTTATGTAATGTGTGTCTGTATAAACTCTTCTATATAGACTTGCCATTTGGTCTACAAGATTCATACGTTCTGTAATAAAAACGTAATCAAACATATTCCAGTTTATACTGTTAAGTTTTATATTTTTGTCATTGTGGAAATAACTAGAAAATAATTTGACGACATAATCATCGGTGGTTTCCAAAAATTCTAATTTTTCATCTTGCATCCCTTGTTGAAAATGTGTATACACATCCTCACGAAAATTTTGTATTTCGAACTTTCGTGAAGTTACGTAACACATAAAACTGCTACAAGTTCGTGGTGTAGAAAATACTGCTATCCTCATACATAACCTTTACTTAACTATTAGGTTGGTAATCCCCACGAATCAACAATAGCTTCCAAGTCAGAATAGTTTGTATACTTTTCTCTATAATTCAAACCTGTTGTGTTTGGTGATATAGGTGAAAAATCTGATTCTACAAACTCAATTCCCGTTAATGAATTCAATATTGGGAGGAATGTTGCTGGTGTATCTGCAAAAATTTCAGACGGAACTATCGAAACTTTAGTTGGATATGCATCTAACAGTTCTGTTTTCATTTCATGGAATCTTAACAATCCATTTCTTTGTCTTTCAAGTTGAGCAGTCCATCCAGAATTAGTAAAGTCTATAGCTTCTGGTGTTGGGTCTGCGGGAAATGGATGTGTTACCTCTGATGCAGGTAACCATGGTTTCATATAGTATACACTACACATCTGGTCTGTTACATTAGTTCTTGTGCTAAGTATTATCTTATCGAAAATACTCCAGTCAAATCCTGTTCTTGGAAAATAGTATCCCGATATCGTAAAGTCATATGAAAATAACTTAACGACATAGGTTTCCAACGCTAATTGTTCTGCTAACCATTGATGACGTAATGTACTATCATCACGTTTATCAAATGGAATTCGGCCTGTTAACTCACCCAAATCTGTTATGCTGAAATGATTTCGTATTATTTCATGCATAAGAGTACTAGCTGTTCTGTATGTTGAGAATACTGCGTATTTCATATACTTCCCCAATAAATGTTACAAAACCCTATTACAATATAAATATCTTTTACTATTAGAATCCACGATATGCCATAATATAAACTATTTTTTTATCTTGCACTGTTATAGAGTCTACCACTTTTACAGACACATCATCTAATAAAACGACAATTTCATTTAGTGAAATGTTCCCGCTTTCACCACGAACTTTTACTACAACACCGATATTTTCAAATTTACTGAATAACTCTTCGTTGGCTTTTAAAACAGCTTCTTTACCTGAGAAGATGTTTTCATCCCACTCAGATAATACCACATCATCACTATATAGTTCTGCTAATTTTGTTAAATCTTTATTGACGAATGCTTCAAAATATTCTTCTATAATTTTCATATATTCTCCTAGTTAGTCGGGGAGACAGGACTCGAACCTGCGACATCACGCTCCCAAAGCGTGCACTCTACCAACTGAGCTACTCCCCGTTATGCTCTCGGTGAGACTCGAACTCACAAGGTCGTGAAACCAGCGGTTTTTGAGACCGCCGTGTATACCATTCCACCACAAGAGCAAAGAGCGGGTAGAGGGAGTCGAACCCTCGTCACCAGCTTGGAAGGCTGGGGTAATAGCCGTTATACGACACCCGCGACCATCATTTATTGATTAAAATGTCTCTCCAACACTTCAAGTTTATCTTCTGCATCAACAAGCATCTGTAATGCTTCTTCTGCGTTCTTGTAGAAATCACCTGTAGAATGGTCACCAATACCAACCGAACGTTCCATCAAAAGGTCGAGTGAAAGTAATGCCTTTTGACGTTCTGCTTCTGCTTGTGTACGTAACATATCAATAACACGTTGTCTCATATAACCTCCTTATGGTAAATGGGTAGTGAGGGACTCGAACCCCCGACCCTCTCGGTGTAAACGAGATGCTCTAACCAACTGAGCTAACCACCCAGAATAGTCGGTTCAGGTCGCTTGTAGGTTCAGACATAACAGATGGAACTGCCATAGGACTGAATGACTACACCCTCAATGACCGACTAAAATGGACCTGAACGGGATCGAACCGATGACCTCCTGAATGCAAATCAGGCGCTCTCCCAGCTGAGCTACAGGCCCGTATTGTACGGAATTAAATTTAACACATAATCTTGATTTGTCAAGTACCAGTCATAAGTAAGTTCTTCTGGTATTTCTATCAGCGTATTTTCACCACGTTCTAATATTGTCAAACCAAGTTCTGTATCAAATGTGCGAACAGAAAAATCTGTTCTTATACTTCTAAATTTTGCGATAGCTTTCCATACATCACCTGTCCACAATCCACGCTCACATAACGTCTGTGGTTGTGGGACACGTTGCATCAACTCCGTATGTGGTTTAGTGTCGTGTACGAATATAATACCGTTTGGTGATAAGTGTGTAATACTATTATCTATATCACATAATACTTGATTACATTCGTGGTCACCATCAATAAAAATAATATCATAAGTTTCATTGCAGTTTTCAAAAAACACATCGGAGGTAATGGGGTAAAGCATATCTTTGTTATTAGGATCCACACCATGCTTTACTTCACATTCTATGTTGTAGAATGTTCCACCATTACTAACACCGATTTCCAAGTATCTTGTGTAACCTCGTTGTGAGATTACTCTATTAAACATATCAAACATAAATTCTCCAAGAGCGGGCGATGGGATTCGAACCCACGACAACGTGCTTGGCAAGCACGGACTCTACCGCTGAGCTACACCCGCGACTATCAAACAGGTCCTACTTCATAATTTGTTAATACTTTTCCTTCTAACAATTTCTGTGCATCTGGATCATTACGGAACTGTGTAATAGCATCGGTTGCTTCTGCTGCGTAATACACAAACGATGTGACCCCACCCACAAAATATATCTTTACCAAATACTTAACCATATTGTTCTCCTGCTGATGCCCAAGGCGAGACTCGAACTCGCAAGACCGTGAGGCCGGCAGATTTTAAGTCTGCTGTGTATACCATTCCACCACCAGGGCGTATGGATGGATATTGTAGTATCCTCTCATTTTATAGAGAAGAACTTATCTATTATCGTTGGTGCCATCCCCACCGAACGTTTGTCTACATACGAGGACTTCTACTTACGGAAACTTCCCCTGCACCGTTGTAGCGGTGTCTCACGTAAGGGTCGCTTAAATCGTGTAGCGCGGGACTTCTCCTACCGCGGATAAGCTCTACAACCGACCTTCTATTTTTAATCAACAGTGCCCCCACTAGGACTCGAACCTAGAACTTACTGGTTAAAAGCCAGCTACTCTGACCAATTGAGTTATAGGGGCGTTTACCCTACACCAGTAATATAACTAGGGGGCTGCCAGTTGTCAACCCCCTATCTAAATAAATACTAATTACTACAACTTTTATCCCATTTATTACGGACAGTGTAGGATTCGAACCCACGGTACCTTTCAGTACGAGAGATTAGTAATCTCCTGCTTTAGACCACTCAGCCAACTGTCCCAACTACTAATTTAACATTTGCTGTAATCGTTGGATTTCGTTTTGTAGGTTAGAGATTCTAGATTCAATCTCTTCTTTTGTCAAATAATCTTTTTCCCAAATATGTTGCGTATCTGTGTAATTTTCTTTAAGCCTCTGTTCTGAGTGTTTACGAAATGTTGTTTCTTCGTAGTACCCAGAACTATAATGTTTTGCCATATCCGAGTATCCACGCACTTGTACTTTTATAGCGTTGTGGTTAGAACCTTGCAAAAAGAATTGTGGTAGAGATCCTTTGTCGTGATTTATAGTAAATTGAAATGACGAACTAGCTTTTTCGTCCCATAATTGTTTCAAAAACTTTGCATCTTCATTGTCTTTAAGATGCCCGATTGGTTCAAACTTACTTGGATAATGACATCCAACCCAATTAAAAATATGAGATCTAGCGGATTCTTTTGAATATCCAACAAAATCATTACGTATTTTTTGTTGTTGTAAAGTAAAAATTAAATTTTCGTTATAATTACTAATAATTGCATCCGATTCATTTGTTCTTCTGTTTACTTTTAGATTGCGTACTGAGAAGTGATGCGTGATAGTAGATGGGTCATAAATGTTTATTCTTGGTGGTTCGTCAAAAATAAATTCCACCTCTTTATACCGCATGTTGTACGGATAATTATCACCAGCAGCGGTTATGATAACTTCACTGTTAACTTTTCTTACTTCATCGATTCCTAGTAAAACTTTTTCAAAATTTGGTAAAAATTCTAAGTCAGTATCAAAGTGGAATACCCAATCCGCATCGAAAAAATTATTTTTCTTAGCGTAATCAAAAAGCATATTCATATTTATACCAATTTTACCGAACCAATGTAATCCATCTAAAAACTTTATGGATTCCTCAGGTAGTTCCATCTCATACATATTTTTTACTTCAACAACATTTTCCAATCCAAAATCTTTTACACGTTGCCAAGTTAAACTTTCATTAGAATTTTGGTTTAGTGCATTGTTATATAAAATAACTTTTACATCAAAATGTGGAACAACGTATTTCTTTAATGATGCAAGATATAAGTTAATATATCCATTATCTTCAGCTTCTTTAGTTTTTCCACAAGGTGATAAGAATAATAATTTCATTAGTTAGAATATCCAGGATTACGTGGGATAACCATCCAGCATAGTACATAAAAAATTACCGCAGGGAGTGGTGAGAGAAATGCTGCGACAAACACTAGTCTAATCAACGTTGGGTCAATCTCTAGCGATTCTGCGAACCCACCGCAGACACCTGCGATTTTGTTTTCGGTATTACTTAAATAAACACGTTTCATAAAACACTCCTTAGTGGTGAAAAACGGGATGGACGGGAATCGAACCCGCAACCTCTGCAGTGACAGTGCAGTGCTCTAACCGATTGAGCTACCACCCCAACTACTATTTGCGTGGAAGAATAACCATCTTCATCGTATCCACTGCCAATACTTGCCTAAGTTGCGGATATCTATATTCTTCTGGTGTTCGTATATCGTCTACAACCTTTGCGATAATGGTTGCCGTCATTCCTACCATATTCGGAAATGCACCAAATGCAGTACCTACGTATCCATTGTTGGTGTACGATATTGGATTGACCGTAGGTAAAGTATCTACGTATCCAAATCCAGGAGTTGCTTGGATGTAAATATTTCCTGTTATCAGTACCATCCGTCTGCCACGAATATTTGTGACCGCCCCAACATGCTTAGTGATTTGTATCGCTGCCGTATCAACAAAAATTGTGTCTACATCTTTTACAAAATTTAATTGATAGTTTGTAACTTGCGGTTCAGTTGGTGCCGTACATCCGAAAACGAACAACAACATCAGTAACCGATTCATACGTCACCTCTTAGGGCTTGGTGGTTTGCGTTACAGTCTCGTAAAGGGTTTCAAACTCTTGGTGCGTTGCAACTTCATCGTCAAAGTTCTGCTTGTAATACACACGTGCCAACTTACGGAATACCTTCTTGTTAAGTTGGAGTTCTTCACAGATATCTCCAATCACATTCTTCTGTAGATCACGTTCTGCGGCTACTCGTGTCATAGACGTAGCCATATCCTTCAACGCTGCTTCCAACTTCAACTTATCATTCGGTGTTAAATTCATAATAACCTCGTTGTTGTTTTTATAAAGCTCCCAGTGAGGGACTTGAACCCCCGACCCTCTGATTAACAGTCAGATGCTCTAACCAACTGAGCTAACTGGGAATGAAACAGGCCCACAAGGACTCGAACCTTGACTAATGCTTTTG
>Ga0169931_10008509_pt1 | contig 14959 bp, 10 predicted proteins | sample Kivu_15m_20L_FD_129675 | JGI IMG/M metagenome (GOLD analysis project Ga0169931, IMG submission 129675) | Freshwater microbial communities from Lake Kivu, Western Province, Rwanda to study Microbial Dark Matter (Phase II) - Kivu_15m_20L... | ecosystem: Environmental > Aquatic > Freshwater > Lake... | reverse complement strand
CGCAGAACCGAGCTGGCACGCTACGCAAAATACCACCTGCAACTGCGCCCCGGAACCAATGTAGCATTGCTGAATATGATGCTCTACTACATCATGAGCGAAGGTTTGGAAGACAAGGATTTCATCCAAAACCGCACCGAAGGTTATAATGAATTCCGCGATAAAGTGCTTAACCTAAATCTCGACGAGGCTGAAAAAGTGACCGGTGTAGACCGAAACCTTGTGCGCGAAGCCGCCATGGCTTATACCAAAGCGCCCAACGCCATGAGTTTCCACGGATTGGGTGTAACCGAACATTCGCTTGGAACCTTCACGGTGATGCAAATTGCAGATTTGGCCATGATAACCGGCAACATTGGCCGCCGTGGTGTGGGTGTGAATCCCCTGCGTGGACAAAACAACGTGCAAGGGGCAGCCGATATGGGTTGTCAGCCCCATCAGGGTGCGGGCTACCTGGATGTAACCATTCCCGAAAACCACAAAAAATACGAAGAATTTTACGGTGCCAAACTGCCCGATTACATTGGATACAAAATACCGCAGATGTACGATGCCGCGCTGGCAGGCAAGCTCAAAGCCCTGTGGCTGATGGGCGAAGATGTGGTACAAACCGATCCCAACACGCATCATGTAAAAGCCGCACTGGAACAGCTGGATTTGATTGTGGTGCAGGAAATTTTCATGACCGAAACCGCCAAACTGGCCCATGTGGTATTGCCTGCAGCTTCATTCCTGGAGAAAAGCGGAACCTTTACCAACGGTGAACGCCGCATTCAGCGCGTACAGCAGGTGGTAGAGCCCCTGGAAGGCACCAAACCCGACGGGCAGATTATGGTGGAAATCATGAATAGAATGGGCTACGCACAGCCCGCCTATCACCCCGATACCATGCTGCAGGAGATTTCGCAAATTGTACCCTTCTTTGCCGGCGTAAAATGGAACGAACTGGGCGACAACGGCAAGCAATGGCCTGTAGCCCCCGATGGCTCTGATACCGAAATTCTGCACACCGAAAGCTTCAAGCGAGGCAAAGGCAAGTTTATTGCGGCTGAATGGCGCGAAACCAATGAAATCGTAAAGCACGGACAGGAGTTTCCGTATATCATCACCACCAACCGCGAGCTGGAGCATTACAACAACGGCACCATGACTCGCAGAACCGGCAATGTAAAAATCCTAACGGAAGATGTGTTGATCATTCACCCTGAAGATGCCGCCCGCCACGATATTCAAAGCGGCGACATGGTTTGTGTAATCAGTGCTCGGGGCAAGGTAGACATCAAAGCCAAAGTAACCGATCAGGTAAAACCAGGCGTATTCTCCAGCACCTTCCACTTCCCCGAAATTGCCATGAACAACATCACCAGTTCTGAATGTGATACAGACGCACTATGCCCTGAGTACAAAGTGGTGGCCTGCACCATCCGCAAAAGCAAGGGACAGTACAAGGAACAGCCGGCGGTGGATTTGGTGTGAGGGGATCACAATCAATCGAAGTACCGTCAACTCTTCGCTTTTCCTCCACTCCCAGCCGGCTTTATCCCCGGAAATGCTCCTTTCCCGGCTGGAACAGGCGAGCTGCCACTTCCTGCCGGCGGGCGATTTTGGGGCTGGGTTTCATTTTCTTCCGAACTCTCATATTTCCTTATCGGGGCTTTTGGAGTAACCCTGCGAATGTTAGTTGGTGAAATCTTTTTGCCGCTGCTGTCGCAGTTGCAGGGGCACATGGGCATTTCTTTCCAGCTATTGGTGCTGCTGTCGAAATACTGGTATGTGGGTTGCGTATAAATATAGTAAGGCTCACGGTATGTGGTTTGGGTGGTATTTGCGGGCTCATAGTTTTCATCATCACCCAAGTTAAATAAAATGCCAAATTTTACTTGGTAATATTCCGGAGTCACGCTTTTCTTCACGAGGTTGTAGCTCAGCCCGTTAAAGGTACTTTTGTCCAGATCCACAATTTTGGCATTGCTGCCGCTCATCCAGTCAAACCGGGCATCCAGCGATACCACATCGGAAACACGCCATCGCAAACCCGCGCCAGCGCCGGTCATAAAACTCATGGATGTGGCCGCGTTTATCAGGTCGCTGCTTTCGGTATTGGCGAGGGGAATGTAACTCTGTACTTTTTGGTTGGTGCTGTAAAACCTGGGCCCGGCGAAAAAGTTCACATAAGGAATCAATTTGTATCGGGCATATTCTATGTGGCCACGGGCAAAAAAGTCCATACTGAATGTGCTTAGCCTTGTCCAGCCGCTGTCGCCACTGTTGGTATTCAGCTGTACATTGGTTTTATTGCCCTTGCCATAAAACTGCATGCCCCAGTCAAAACCTACATACCCGCCAAATGGCGAAGCCGGAAGCAAATTGCGGCTCATAAGCTGAAGGTTGAAGCCGGCATTGTAGCGGTTGCTGTCTTTCAGGGAGGGAGACAGCGCATGCTGCGATGCGAAATGTATACCAATAAAGCCATCTCGAAAAGTGTAATCATCCTTTTTTACTGTGGGTTTTGCAATTGAATCGGTCAATAATTTAGTATTAGGAAGTTGGCTAGGAGTTCCCGCTATCAACAATGCCGAAGTGGTAATTATTGTAATTATACTCATTTCTTATTAGGTTTATTAGATTAGAATGATTGTAATGAACCTCTATACAACAATTACCGCTCCAAACTCCTAATATTGACCAACACAAAACGAAAAAACAAGCTACAACTTACCTCCCGCGTATTTTTCGTAACTTTGTAAGGCGGAATCATGGAATTAAACCCACTCACAGCCATTGGCCCGGTAGACGGACGTTACCACAAAGCCACACAAGAATTATCCGGCTATTTTTCAGAAAGCGGACTCATACAATACCGCATCCGTGTGGAAGTGGCATATTTGCTGGCACTGGCAGAACTTCCGGTTCCCAATATCGATTTTTCAGCATTGCTGAAAAATGCCGATGCACTTACCTCATGGAGCCAAAACCTGCCCGAGTCGGATATTTTGAGGGTAAAAGAAATTGAAAAAACCACCAACCACGATGTAAAAGCCGTGGAATATGTGGTGAAGGAAAAGCTGGATTCCATGGGCCTTTCAGCTTATCGCGAATGGGTGCATTTTGGCCTCACCAGCCAGGATGTGAATAATACCGCAATTCCTCTAAGCATCAAAGAAGCACTGCAAAACAGCATACTGCCCCAACTGCAGGCATTTACCGATAAACTTTCAGAAATGGCCGCTGCATGGCAGCACATTCCCATGCTGGCCAGAACACACGGACAACCCGCCTCTCCTACCCGCCTTGGAAAGGAAATACGGGTGTTTGCCGAAAGGCTGCAAAATCAACTGTCGCTGTTGAACACAATCCCACACGCTGCCAAATTTGGCGGTGCTACCGGCAATTTCAATGCCCACCACATAGCCTATCCGCAAGTGGATTGGGTGGTATTTGCCAACGGCTTTGTAACCAATAAACTCGGTCTGAACCGAAGTCAAACCACCACCCAGATTGAGCATTACGACCACCTGGCCGCACAATGTGATAATTTCAGGCGTATTAACACCATCCTCATTGACTTTTGCAGGGACGTATGGACCTACATCAGCATGGAGTACTTCAGGCAAAAGATTAAAGAGGGCGAAGTAGGCAGCAGCGCCATGCCGCACAAGGTTAACCCCATTGATTTTGAAAATGCAGAAGGCAACCTGGGCATTGCAAATGCTTTGTTTGAACACCTTGCAGCAAAACTACCCATCAGCCGTTTGCAGAGAGACCTCACCGACAGCACCGTGCTTCGCAACATCGGTGTGCCATTTGCCCACACGCTCATTGCCGTTAAAAGTCTGATGAGAGGTCTGGGTAAGTTGCTGCTTAACGAAACCGCCATTCAAAACGACCTGGAAAACAACTGGGCGGTAGTAGCAGAAGCCATTCAAACCATTTTGCGCAGGGAAAACTATCCCAACCCTTACGAGGCATTAAAAGAACTTACACGTACCAACGAAAAAATGAACAGGGATTCATTCGCCCGGTTTATCGATACCTTAGACGTTTCTGATTCCGTAAAGCATGAACTCAAATCCATTTCTCCGTTCAATTACACAGGAATTAGCGAAGGTTCCAGGTAAGCTTCTGGCCTTTTTTGCAAAGCCCGCTGTAAAAAAACGGCTCAAAATGGCCGCCTATATCTTCGGCACATTTCTCGTAATTATGCTGGTTTTATGGTTTGCTTTCAGAAACCAAATATTGCAGATGGCATGGGAAAAAGCAGTTGCCAAAACAGAGAAAAAAGGGTTTACACTAACCTGTTCCCATAAAGGCTTTTCAGGCGTTTTCACCGTAGGTTTTGACAGCCTGCATCTGCATAAATCGGGGAATACACTTTTGTTTTCCGAGAAACTCTCAGTTTCGGTAGATATCCGGAAAACCTTATGGAATGGCCCAACCATTGCCGAGGTTAAAGTCAGTAATACCCGAATAACGGCTATAAATGACGCGAACGGCTGTAATTATTGCGGTTTAATAGAAAAAAGCGAGCGCAGCAAAAAGTCAAAAGATCCTTTGGTGCAGAGGGTTTTCAACCTGATAAAGCGTGGACTGGCCAAAGTTCCGGGAATAATAGAATTGCAAAATGTATCGGCAGAATATCGCGATACAAGCAATGTTATTGGTGTAGACATATCGAAACTTCGCTATGACGGCGATGATATATCAGGAACGGTCGGCGTGCTTGAAAACGGCAAAAAAAACACCTTCAGCATATCGGGTAATCTTGACAGGGGCGATATTACAGGTTCGCTTATTATTGAACCTTTCGGCAACTGCAGAAACGAATTGCCTTTCCTAAAAACCCGTTTTGGCTTAAGTGCCGGCTTCAAAAAAGCCGATTTCTCGCTGGAAAATTTCGACATGAGCGGCGGGGTGTTGCAAATACAGGCCAAAGGCGCAGTGCAGGGCATTTTTGTAAACGATAAAAGATTGGCTGACACAAACGTGATTATAAAAGAGTGTTCGGGAACGCTGGTCGCCAACCTAGGCAAGGATTTTATTGAAATTGACAGCAGCAGTAACCTGAAACTCAATAAAATCAGTACTTTTCTTTATGCTAAAGCGAATCTGGGTAAACACAAACAATTTGACCTAAAATTCAGGGCAGAAAGAATTAAAGCCGCAGATTTCTTTACATCATTGCCCGAGGGCATGTTTCAGAATCTAAGCGGTATAAAAGTTTCTGGCGAACTGGAATACAGGATGGCAGCGCACCTGGATGATGAAAAACCCTTTAACTGCACTTTTTTGAGTGAGTTAAAGCCTTATCAATTTAAAATCGTGGAAATGGGCAAGACTAACCTGCGGAAAATGAATGGTGAATTCAAGCACACATTCTATGACCATGGAAAACCGGTAAGAAGCTTTATGGTTGGACCATCCAACAGTAGTTTCACCCCAATTTCGGAAATCCCTGAGATGATACAAAAGGCGGTTATGACAGGCGAAGATCCTGCATTTTATGGACACAACGGGTTCTATGCTGAAGCCATCCGGCAAAGCATCGCACAGAACTATGTTCGTGGCCGATTTGCAAGAGGGGGCAGCACCATTTCTATGCAGTTGGTGAAGAATGTGTTTCTCAGCCGAAAGAAAACCCTGGCAAGGAAAGCAGAAGAGATACTCATCGTGTGGCTTATTGAAAGCCAGCGACTTACCAGCAAATCCCGTATGTTTGAGGTGTATCTGAATATCATTGAATGGGGCCCGGGCATTTTTGGGGTTGGTGAAGCTTCACGGTTTTATTTTGCCAAACCTGCAATATCTCTTGAACCGCTGGAATGTGCATTTCTGGCCAGCATTGTGCCTATGCCAAAAAACTATGCCTATTTTGTAGACAGCGCAGGTTATGTATCGCAAAAGAACTGGAACTTTGTAGCTATACGCAACAACATGATCAAACGCGGCGATATTTCCGCGGCGGATTCCAGCAGCTTTAATGTAAAAATTACCGGACCAGCGGTGCGCGGGCTTAGGCGTCCGAGGCTTGCCGACAGTGCTATGCTGGAAGAAAAAGAGGAATTACTGGATTCAGGGCAATAAAAAATCCCACCAAAGTGGGATTTTTCGTTGTAGATAATAAATATTATGGCTTAATAGCGTCTGTCGCCACCCTCTGGTCTTGGGCGTGCTTCGCTAACGGTAATTTCACGATTGTTGAAAGAATAGCCGTTCAGGTTTTCAATCGCTTTTCTGGCTTCATCATCATTTGGCATTTCTACAAAACCAAATCCTTTGCTGCGGCCGGAAATACGATCCATAATAATTTTTGCGGAGGATACTTCTCCGACTTCTTCGAACAATGACTTAAGATCGTTGTCTTTAGTAGCATAGCTCAGGTTTCCAATGTACAGGTTCATAAATATCAATTTGAGTGGCCAAAGGTGTGGTATAAATTTTAAAAAACCTAATAATTTTTTATTTTTTACACAAAAAATGAATGAAAAGCGTAATAAACAGGTGTTTTAGCTGACATTTTTTCATGCCTTTCTTTGATATTTAGAAAAAAACAAGACTTTATGGCCGAAAAAACAGGCCTGCTTTGCATCATATCTGACAACATTGCATTTGAACAAAAATGGAAAAGAATTTGACAAAAATAAAGAATGAATTTGCAGAATTTCACCATTAAAGCACAGGAGACCATTTCTAGGGCTCAGCAACTGGTAATTGGTGCCGGACAGCAGCGGATAGAAAATGTACATCTGCTGAAAGCCATAATCTCGGAGGATGTAGAAATGTGGCAATTTATAGCCGGAAAAATCGGTGTGAACGCAAAACGAATAGAAGATGCCGCTCGTGCCGCAACCTCCGCACTGCCTGAAGTTGAAGGCGGACACGTTTATATATCAACGGAAACCACAAAAGCTGTTTCGCTGGCAGAAAAGGCCATGGCCGAAATGGGCGATGAATTCATTACCAATGAGCATTTGCTGGTGGGAATGTTGGATTGTAAAGACACAGCAGCCAACATCCTAAAAGACGCAGGCGTTAAAAGAATTGAGCTAATCAAAGCGGTAAAGGAACTGAGAGGCGGACAAAAAGTGAGCAGCGAAACGGCCGAAAACCAATTTAACGCATTGAAAAAATACGCCATTAACCTGAATGACATGGCCCGCACCGGCAAGCTGGACCCTGTAATTGGACGTGATGATGAAATACGCAGGGTTTTGCAAATTTTGAGCCGCCGCACCAAAAATAATCCTGTACTAATCGGTGAGCCGGGTGTGGGCAAAACAGCCATCGCCGAAGGCCTCGCGCACCGCATAATCCGCGGTGATGTACCTGAAAATTTAAAAACCAAGGTTATTTATAGCCTGGATATGGGCGCTCTCATTGCCGGTGCCAAATACAAAGGCGAATTTGAGGAGCGATTAAAAGCCGTGGTAAAAGAAGTTATTGGCAGTGCAGGCGAAGTGGTGCTGTTTATTGATGAAATCCACACACTGGTGGGCGCGGGCCGCAGTGAAGGAGCCATGGATGCCGCCAACATTTTGAAACCGGCACTCGCACGCGGTGAACTCCGCTCCATTGGGGCCACTACCCTTGCAGAATATCAAAAGTACATAGAAGCTGACAAGGCCCTGGAGAGGCGTTTTCAAAAAGTGATGGTAGAGGAACCCGATACCCAGGAAGCCATCAGCATCCTGCGCGGGCTGAAAGAAAAATACGAAGTTCACCACCAGGTTAGAATCAAGGATGAAGCCATTATTGCTTCTGTGGAAATGAGCCAGCGATACATAAACGACCGTTTCCTGCCTGATAAAGCCATTGATTTGCTGGACGAAGCAGCCAGCAAACTGCGCCTTGAAATGAACAGCGTACCTGAAGACCTGGATGAGCTAAACCGCAAAATCATGCAGCTCGAAATCGAACGGGAAGCCATTAAAAGGGAAAATGACCAGTCAAAACTATCCAGATTGAATGAAGAAATTGCCAATCTGAGCGAAGAAAGGAATACCCTGAATGCACAATGGCAAAACGAAAAAGCCGTACTGAATCAGATACAGGAAAAAAAAGAGCTAATTGAGCAATACCGAATTGAAGCCGAACAGGCGGAAAGAGAAGGAAACTATGGTCGTGTGGCTGAATTGCGCTATGGACTTATCAAGCAGGCTGAAGAAGAATTGTTTGCCCTGACTGTAAAAATGGGCACCGGCGATCGCAAAAGCATGGTAAAACAGGAAGTTGATTCCGAAGACATTGCCGATGTAGTAAGCAAATGGACCGGTATACCGGTTTCCAAAATGCTGCAGAGCGATAGGGAAAAACTGCTAATGCTGGAACAGGAACTGCACAAACGTGTGGTAGGCCAGGAAGAAGCCATTGCGGCATTATCCAATGCCATCCGGCGAAGCCGGGCAGGACTTCAGGACCCCAAAAAACCCATAGGTTCGTTTATTTTCCTCGGAACTACCGGCGTGGGAAAAACCGAACTGGCCAAGGCGCTTGCCGATTATTTATTCAACTCGGATGCCGCCATGGTGCGAATTGACATGAGCGAATACCAGGAAAAACATACCGTAAGCCGACTAATTGGCGCACCTCCCGGATATGTGGGATATGACGAAGGCGGACAACTCACCGAATCCATCCGAAGAAGGCCATACAGCGTGGTTTTGCTCGACGAGATTGAAAAAGCGCACCCCGATGTATTTAATATTTTGCTGCAGGTGCTGGATGATGGCAGGTTAACCGACAACAAAGGCAGAACTGCCAATTTCCGCAACACCATCATCATTATGACCAGCAATTTGGGTAGCGACATCATTAGAGAAAACTTTGAACACCTGGAAACCGGTGATAAAGATGAAATCATTGCATCAACCAAAACAAAAGTGTATGATTTGCTGAAACGCAGTATCAGACCGGAGTTTCTGAATAGAATCGATGAAGTCGTGATGTTCGAGCCACTTAATCGTGAACATATTCGCAGTATTGTAGAAATGCAGCTGATAGAAATTCAGAGCAGGCTTAGGGATGCTGATGTGGCACTGTCTTGGAGTGAAGAAGCCATAGACTGGCTTGCTCAGCTGGGATATGACCCTCAGTTTGGGGCCAGGCCGTTGAAACGGGTACTGCAGAAACGGGTGCTTGACGAACTCAGCAAGCGTATACTTTCAGGCGAACTGAGCAGAGACGGCCAAATACAAATGGATTATCAGGGGCAAGACCTGCTGTTTTTGAATCAGTAATTCATTCTTTGTCCCAAAGATCAAACGTACGTATGTTGCCGCGCGACTGACCATTAATGGCCAGCACATCCGATATGGAAATGCGTAGCATCTGCTTCTGCAGCCGGTTATACTGCCAGTCCATTTCGGAATTCAATCCTACAGAAGTTAATTCAGGAATAGGGCTGTCTTTGGGGTAGGTCTTATACAAATAGGCCTTCACTTCCTCCATCAGTTCTGGCTTCTCCAGCTGACCAGCTTTATTCCTTGCATGAAACACAACCGTATTTCGGGTACCGGCCGGAATTTCAGAGGTAAAACTGCCTAGTATGGCATAATCTTTACCGCTCATTGGAGACCTGACCGGCTTTATTTTCATGTATTCCGCATCCATTCGAACCGTATCCCCATAAATGCTAAATAGATAAGTTATATCATGCATTACGGCCTTGCGAACCATTTGTTCTGAATTAAGCAATTGCTTGTATCCATCAAACTCTGAACTACTAATTACTTTGTTAGCTGCCTGAAACGAAAGATCACTGAGTATTTTATCACGAAATACTTGCCAATTAAGCAGTTCAACCGCTTTGCCCGAAACAGCATCAAAGCGAATATGGTATTCACTAAGCAAAAGTGGATCATTCTTCTTTACAGGCTGACTGAATTTCTCATCTTGGTAATAATTAAGTTTATACTCAAAGGGTTTTCCAGAGTTGCGTGCGACCAAGTAGAAGGTGTCCAGCTTTAAATCCAGAAAATAATCATTCACATTGGTAATATATTCTTGGGTAATAACGCGATAGCTGAACCATGTTGACTTTTTCAGGGCTGATTGAACTATTAGCGTATCACCGGCAAATGCGCTGCCTGTAATGGCGTTGAGCCCTAAGATTAAAATAAATAAACGAAACATCTTTTGCATAGACGATTTATGTATGCAAATTGTTTACCAAAGTTGTGATTTCTCAAGCCGATGTTATTTACACATAAAAAAATCCCGACCTAAGGCCGGGATTTTACCACAAAAACACAAAACCTATCGTCTTAATACAATCCGCTCCGCTACCCAGCCATTGGCTGTGGGGTATTTCACAAAATATATTCCTGAACTGTAGTCACTTAAATTCGGGGTGAGCACATCGCCTTTTTTGCAGGAGAAACGCTGCAGCAGTTTTCCGCCAATGTCGGCAATAAAGACCTCCCTTATATCTGCCTGAACGTTGATGGTTAAAGGCCCATCGGTGGGATTGGGGTAAATTTTCACCCAGGAAATGGCTCCGTATTTTCCGCGTTCGCGAATGATGGCGCTATCGCGCAGCGCTGCACTGTCTTTGGCACTGAGCTTAATTGACTGGATGCTATCGAGCACATTAAACGGATCTTCGGTAGTCCTCAGCGAATCTGTATGGTAAATGGCGTTGGCATCCAGATATTTCTGGCAATCGGGCACGATGGAGAACTCAGATGTTACGGAAAGCATTTCATCGAGCAGGCTGCGCACAGCGTAAATATCAGTACTGGGCTCTATGTGGGAATTGCCTATACCGCTGTGGTTGGTAAGAAACAGGTATTTACCATTGGTAAGCAAGGCAATATTGCGCAACATAAACTCGGTAAATTTATCGGTTCCGCTGCAGGCCACAGGCACAATTCGGATGCCTTTTGCGGCGGCCATTACGGCATATTTCTGCAAAGTATCATAGGTAGCGGCATCCTGATGACACGGAGCATCCAGCATAAGGAAAATGATGCGGGCCCGTGCTGTGCTGCTCCAGTCCATATTCAATACGGCCTGTTTGAGTGCCTTATCCAGTGCCTCGGGATAATCACCACCGCCGGCTGCATGCTGATCCAGGATAAAATTATCGGTAACATGCGTATTGCTGCTGAAGGGTGAAATGCGGTACACATATTCATCGCCCTGATCGCGGTAAAACACAGAACCCAGGCGCAGGTTAATGTCTTTGTTGCGCAGCGCAATGGTTTTGATAAAAGTGTCCAGATCAAGTTTCAGGTGGTGGATTTCATCGCCCATGCTGCCGGTGGCATCAACCACAAAAGCCACATCCAGCTGATCAGCCATGCTGCAGGGGCCATCCATAATCCAGAAATTCATACCTTTTTCGAACGGCTTTATCTTGTCCATCAACTCGGTTCTGCCATAGGCCGTAATTTCTGCTGTAAAGCGTGCTTTGGTAGATTTACCATCTTTACTGCCTCCCATGTACCACATTTCGGCTTTTCCTGTATTGTCGGTGCGGGCATTCCACAGTGTGGTGGTACCGGACTTTAACACCACAGTGGCATCCACCACAGGCACACCTGCAGGTGTGGTTACTTGCACAACATAACGGTCTCCCTTGTTTACATGGTTTTTATACAAATTGGAATATTGTGCAAAAACACCGGCATTCAGGTCAGACCATAGTTTCCACTTGCCGAAGTCAAGAATGCTTCCGGCAGTCAGCTTGCCTGCTGCCCCCGAAGATGCCACAGGATAACCCGGCATCACACCCATAGATCCGGGCGCTCTGCTCAACGCTTTGTAAAGTCCAACTGCGGGTGGTGATTTGGACATAAAACCCGTTGTAATTTCATAAGGACGTGAATCATCATCCGTGGATGATGGTGCATGTGAAGATTCATATCTGGCCCGTTTGGTTGCATCTGTTTCCACTTTGGATTTGGAAACCATGGAAATATCAACTTTATTAACCGAACCTTTGGCGGCATTCATGCTGTTCAGTTCTGTGATATAGCCGTCTGCGATAGCAAAAATGCGGTTCTTGCCTTCTTTGGTGGTGATATTGTAGTTCCCGTCTGCACCCACATTGAAATAGCTGGTATCGCGGTTGTTTATCACCATGATCTTTACATTTTTCATTTTAGCACCACTTACAGCTTCGCTTACTCTGCCGTTGAAATAAGCCTGGGCATTGGCCTTCCAGGAAAACATCCCCAAAGCCATAACCGGCATAAATAGTAGTTTTTTCATTGTTTCCATACCTATCAATATCCAAACTTCCCGAAAGGTAAATGCAAAATGTATACTTTGTTTATCCGATTTTTGCATTATGCTTCAAATTCAGTGTTTTGAGTTCAGCCCTTTTGCTGAAAACACCTATGTCATCACAGGAACAGACAGGCAATGCCTGATAGTGGATCCGGGTAGCTATGGTGCTTCGGAAGAAATTAAATTAACAGAATACATAGAAGCAAATGGATTAACACCTGTGGCACTGCTGAATACACACGCCCACATTGACCATATTTTTGGCAACCATTATGTGAAACACAAGTGGAATGTACCGCTTTATCTCAGCCCGCTTGATATTCCATTATTTGAGCGCGCCGAAAGCATGGCCGCCTTGTGGAACCTTAAGTATACTCCTTCTCCCCTGCCAGATGAAGATTTGACACCCGGAGAACTAACACTGGCGGGTATTACACTGGAAGTGCGGCATGTACCCGGCCATGCACCCGGACACATGGTTTTCATTCACCACGAAAGCAAGAATGTACTTTGCGGCGACACACTATTTCAGGGCAGCATTGGCAGGACAGATTTGCCCGGAGGCAACCATGAGCAATTGCTGCAGAACATACGTGAACAGCTTTTCAGCCTGCCTGATGACTATGCGCTTTTAAGTGGACACGGCTCAGCCACGTCGGTTGGAGAAGAACGTGCCCACAATCCGTTTTTCTGATACGGCGGTTGTACCTTTGCAACGCCTTGTCTCACCTGCGCCAAAACCTCGATTCATTTGCCCATGCTTTCAAAGCACTTGGAATTAAACACATTGTAGTTTCCCCTGGCTCCCGGAATGCGCCAATCGTAGCCGGATTCATCAGAATTGGTGGTTTTAATATGTTATCGGCACCCGATGAACGCGCGGCAGCCTTTATGGCGATGGGTTCGGCACAGGCTACCGGAAAACCAGCGGTAGTAATCTGCACCAGCGGTACGGCTGTTTTAAACCTGTATCCGGGGATTTGCGAAGCCTATTATCAGCGCATTCCCCTTATTGCAATTTCGGCCGACAGGCCAGAAAACCTGATTGATCGGTGGGATGGACAAACCATCCATCAAAAAAATATTTTTGAAAAACATATTCTGCGCAGCTTTTACCCGGAAACAGATTTGCATGAGTCGATAGCAGAATCGGAATTATTGAATTTTGTTTCTCAGGCAGTAGAAATCAGCACCGGCGAACCCTGCGGCCCTGTGCATATAAACTTACCGTTAAAGGAGCCTATTTATCAAGGCCTGGATATTGCGGTATCAGCATCTTTTGCATCAACAGATATAACCGGGAAGAAAACGCAGGATAAAGTTCAGTTTCCTACCGAATGGCTGAATGCGCGTAAAATTTTATTTCTGGTAGGACAAAACAAACCGGATGAAAGCCTGAGGCATGTTCTACAGTCGGTTTCAGAAAGATTTCCGGTACTTACGGATGTGCTAAGCAATGCACAGTCCGACAACACTATAGGTTGTACGGAAAACATGGAAATGCTTTCGGACGTGCACCAACCTGAGTTACTTATCACCATGGGTATGGGTGTGGTGAGCAAAAACCTAAAAATGCAGTTGCGACAACTGTATATTCCATTGCATTTTCACTTGGGAGATGGTGGATTTACGGGTGATCCGTTTTTTACAAAGCCGGTTACACTTCAGGCAAAAGCCTCAGCTATTTTGGCTAATTGGATTCAACAATATGAAGGCGGAGCAGATTCTTACTTTTTGCACGCCTGGAAATCGGCATGCAATGAAGTATACAATCAGGACAATGAATACGAGATTGTTAGGAGCATACTGAAAAATTTACCTGAAGATGCCTGCCTGCAGCTTGGAAACAGCATGGTTGTTCGGTATGCCAATGGTTGTGCCAAACTACCTAATACTGTTTTTGGAAACCGCGGCACCAGTGGCATTGATGGTTCTGTAAGCACAGCCATGGGCTTTGCCTGGGCCAATCCTGAACAACAGGTATATTGTATAACCGGCGACATCGGGTTTTTGTATGATAAAAACGCATGGTGGTGCAATCCGCTACCGGAAAACATTCTAGTTATTATCATCAACAACCGCGGCGGAATGATATTTGACCGTCTGCATGGCCCCGAAAAACTGCCCGAATTACGCAACTTCGTTCACACACCGCACAACTTTAACGCCAAAGCGATAGCTGAACATTACAGGGTTGAATATCACGCGTATAAATCAGTAGAATGGCTGCACCCTACCGCCAACATCAGCACTTCCCTTGAATCGAGTTCCGGAATTTTAGAAATTTTTACCGCCTAAACCTAGGCCAACAAAACCATTCAAAACAGGAAACATCCAAAAAATGGATAATCAACAACTGTGTTTTGGATTTTAATTATATTTATTTCTACGTATTTATTTGTTTATATGGTTTTTATTGCGTAAATTCGGTTTTGTTTCTCTGTTTAATCAGATAAAGTACCAAATTGAACTGCACAATGCGCCAACTATTGAAAATCGCTTCCGTTGTTTATTATTCTATGTTTGCCAGAACTACATCCGCCAATAACCTTGTCATAAACAACCCTTCTCTACAGGGGCAGAATAAAATCCAGCATTATGTACTGATCAAATTTGATGTCAGTTGTAAGTACCCCATTTTTCGGACAGGGTTAAATTAGACATTTCAAATATGGTTATTTCTTTCGAGATATTTAATAGGACTTAGATTATTTAATGATTGATGAGGATG
>Ga0169931_10008508_pt1 | contig 14959 bp, 13 predicted proteins | sample Kivu_15m_20L_FD_129675 | JGI IMG/M metagenome (GOLD analysis project Ga0169931, IMG submission 129675) | Freshwater microbial communities from Lake Kivu, Western Province, Rwanda to study Microbial Dark Matter (Phase II) - Kivu_15m_20L... | ecosystem: Environmental > Aquatic > Freshwater > Lake... | reverse complement strand
CAAGCCATATTATATATATAATCAATCCCTTCGGTAACTTTTAAACAATTTTCATATTCTTTAAGATCTAAAGAATAATTCTTATTACTTTCATTTATCTGAAACCAATATTCATATGGTTTGTTATCTGCACAAACTACTTCGTGACCTTCAATTCGAAGATTTTCTACTAAGTGCCCACCAATAAAACCCCCAGCTCCACAAACAAGATATGTTTTTTTTGACAAATATTTTCCTTCTTAGTTAAGTTTTATTAAAATTTATTTTATATCTTTTTAAAGGAATTATAAAAAAAATAAAAGAATAGTTTAATATAATATTTTATAAGATTTAAATTTAAATCTTTGAGACGAAAAAATTTGTACACTAAATAATAATAATATGAACCTTTTGCATATAAATTAGATATATTATTTTTTTTCCACATCACTAATAAAACCGTACCTTATTTTTCACAGTATCCATATTTTTTTATATCCCTATTTTCGTAACTTATATTTACAATATTATAAACATTCAAAAAAAAAATTGTTTACCTGCATGAATCCAATTAGAATAAAAAATATTAAAAAACTTTTTAAGTTAATTTTTTTCATTAACTAAATTTAAAATTTTTATCCTTTGTTCTATTATTTTTTTATAGAATGAATATTTTTGAAAAAATAAATTTTTGTTAAAATTTAAATGTTTATATAAAAATACAATATTATTTGTTTTTTTTTTATTTAAATCCTCACGATTTTTTAAGAGATTTAAGTCATATTGTTTATTGTCTAAACATAGTTTTATTTTCCTAATTCTTTTTACAGAATTACAAATAATTATACTAACATTGATATTTTTAAATTTTGAACTGATATAAAATTTATTATTATTTTTAACTAAACTAAAACTAAGATTATATTTTTTATTTTTTATTTTTTTCATCAAAATGTAATTTAACACTGCTAATGGGTGTTCAAGCCAATCAATAAGAAAATCTCTTGAACTAATATTTTTAATAGAGCTACCATAGATTAGATTTATTCTTATTATTTTGTCGTCAAGTTTAATTTTTTTTAAAAATTTTAATAATTCGCTATTATATAAGTCAATGTAATTACCAATTAAAAATATTTTATTTTTAATTATTTTTAATTGATTTACATTTTCAAATAATGGCTTTTCTAAAATTATTTTTTTTATTTTGATATATTGTTTTAATATTTTAAAATGAGTTTTGTAGGGAGTTGCAATATGAACAGACTTAATTTTTATTTTTTTAAAATCCCTATTTACAATTTCTTTTCTTCGAAATTTAGAATGTAAAATAAATTTTTTTTTAGAATTAATGACAATAATTTTCTTAAATAACTTGAAACGAAATATAATATGAATGATTCCTTTCGCCCATTTTCCATACCCAATTATTAAATGCATAGTATATAGTATTACTAAATGAACAAAACTTTGACTATAATTATACCTGTCTATAATGAAATTAATACTATTGGTTTTATTTTTGATAAAATTTTAAATTTAAAATTAGTTCATGAAGTTAATAAACAAATCATAATAATTGATGATTGTTCTACGGATGGAACAAAAGAATTTTTAAAAAATAAACAATTAGATCATCCTGAAATTATCTTTTTATTTAAAGAAAAGAATCAAGGTAAAGGACATTCTCAAAAAATTGCTAAGAAATATGTTTTTGGAAACTTTGTAATTATACAAGATGCAGATCTTGAATATGACCCTGAAGACATAAATAAATTATTAAAAATTGCATTAGAACAAAACACTCCTTTTGTTATTGGTTACAGAAACATGAAAACAGACATTTTACATCCTTACTTTTTATTTAGAGAATTCGCCGTAAAGCTTTTGACATTTTTGATGAATATACTTTATTCAACAAAGATAAAAGACTCTGCGTGTTGCTATAGATTATTCGATGCAAAACTTTGGAAATCGATTAGTGGAAGAGCTAGTCGGTTTGAATATGATTTTAGTATAATTTGCCAAGCTATATTAAAGACAAAAAATATCGGTCAGTGCCCCGTATACTATAACGCCAGAACCTATAAGGATGGAAAAAAATGCACTTGGGATGTTGGGTTTCATGCTTTTAAAAGAATAATTTTAGACCGATTTACTTAATTCTAGTTTTGGAAAAGGCGTAATAATTTTAAATTTTTTTCCTTTTAATTCTTGGAAAAGTTTTTCTTTTATTGGTTTTGCAAAATTCCAAGCTGTAATAATAATATAATCAAAATTATCATTTTTAAACTTTTGAAAACTTTTAATTGGAATAAATTTACCAGGAGTTAGCCTACCCTGCTTCAAATAATTATCATCCACTATATAAGCTAAATACTTTTTATTTAAATCAAAGGTGTAAGATAAAGTTGTTAATTTTGCAGGAGCTCCATATCCAACAATTTTTTTATTATTTTTTTTTATTTTATCTAACATTTTTTTTAATTTGTATTTATGTTGCATAATTCTATCAAAAAAAATATTGTAAAATTTTTTACTAAAAATTCCTAATTTTTCTTCTTTTTTAATTTGTTTTTTAATTTTATTTTTTTGAACTTCATGATATCTTTTAAAACCAACATAAACACGAATGGATCCGCCTTGGGCTTCGATAAGATCAAAATCGAATACTTCCATATCTAACTCTTCAAAAAAAGATATTAAAGGTTTCAAAGCATGGTAAGACATATGTTCATGGTAAATGGTATCAAAGGTTAATTTATTAATTACATCTATCAAATAGGATACCTCAAAAACAAAAATTCCATCTCTATCTAGAATATTTTTAACACCTAAAACAAAGCTCTTTATGTCAGGAACGTGTGCAAACACATTATTTGCAGTAATGATTTTAAAAGTTTCATATTTCTTGCTTAAAAATAAACTACTCTGTTCATTAAAAAAAAAAGTATTTACATCAATTCCTTTTTTTAAATTAAGATTTCTTAAGTTTTTGGCAGGTTCAACTCCGATAACGTTAATAAAATTTTTTTTTTTAAAAAAATCTAAAAAAGTTCCATCATTACATGCTATATCTAATACCTTGTCAGTTTTAGGTCTTAATTTAAAATAACTAATTAATTTATTACAATATTCCTCAAAATGTTTTTTTAAAACTGGTGATGTTCCGCTTACGTATAAATAATTTTCAAATAATTTTTTTGGATTAACAATAGTTTTTAATTGCAAATGACCGCAATTCTCACAAAGAAGGCAGTTTAATTTATATTCTTTTTGATAGCTAATTTTTTTTAAATATGAATTTGCTAGAGGTGTTTTTCCAAAATCTAAAACTTCTTTAATATTTTTAGAATTACAAAGAACACATTTTTTTCTTTGATAAAAATCTTTAGAATTTTCAAAATCGGTTTTGATCATTCATAAAGTTTATTCGAACAGTATCTTCTTCGTAAGTTTTTTGATCTCTTGGATTTTTACTAACAACCAGTATAATCGTTTCTTCTGTATAATACATGGCATGATCCACCATATTGCCGGTAAATAACAACTCTCCTTTTTTTATAATTTTCTTTTTAACTTTTTCACTAGAATTAGTATTTCTATAATAGTACTCGAACTGGCCTTGCATCACATAAATAAAATGCCAATCCTTTTTATGATAATGGTTGGCTCTCCAAATTTTTTTTTGTGAATAAATTATAGAAACATTTTTCGAATTTAAATCACAAATGGGTTGAATATATCCACGTTGATCTTCAATTTTTGGCAGAAGATCGATCACATCTTTATTTAAAAAATAATCTTCAGATCTATTTGTCATTATATTGTATTAACCACAGTTTATTTTTTTAATTTGATATATACTTTGTTTTGAAAAATTTTCATTAATAAAAAGATTTCTTTTAGCAGATTTAAATTCAATTTCATCAATTTTTTTTAAATTAATACAGCTAGGCAAGCTGTTTTTGTTACCTATAATATATGAAATTTTATTTAATTTTATATAATCAATTAGATAATTTTCGAAATTTTTAACATCAATTTCTTTTTTTAAATTAATTAATCTTGCTGGAAAATAGTTATTTTGACTAAATATATTCATTCTATCTAAATTAAGAATAAGTATATTTTCCTGAATTTTTTTATTATTAAGATTATTCATGTTATAGTAATGAAAAGCATTTTTTTTTAAAAAACTTGATTGGTTAAAAACAACATTGTGTTCAAAGTATGAAAAATAAATAAAAATAATAGAAAAAATTAATACAAAGCTTAGCTGTAAATTAGAGATATAAACTAAAAATTTTTTTTTAAGAAAATTGTAGTAATAAATTAAAATTAAAAAACTTTCATAATAATATCTAGGTAATATTTGTCCGGTAGAAATAACTATTACAATAATGATAATTGGGAAGTAATTTAATTTTTTTAATAAATTAAAATTAATCAAAGAAAAAAAGAACAATAATCCTAAACCATTGGAAAGTTCACTTAAACTTGTTGGAAAAAAAGGTTTAATATAAATTTTATAGTTAGATAAATTATTAAGCCATCCCTCAGAACTTCTTAAGGAATAGCTTAATAGATCAAAAGTGTTTCTGGAAGGATTATAAAAAAGAAAATCCAAAAAAGGAGCGAATGGATTTTTGAAATAAAGATATTTAACTAAAAAAATTGGAAATAAAATAAATATAAATGAAATAACACCGTATAAAATTATATCCTTAAAATAGCTTCTATATTGGTAAATAAAATAAAAATATAATGGAATTGCTAACAAAATATAAGATAATTTTCCTGAGGAATAGAAGCATATTAAACTTGTTAATATAAATAATTCAATTTTATTTTTAATTATTTTTTCATGAATAATTATAAAAATTATTAAATATAATAACCCAAAAAATAATTGCAATTTTTGCGTTGAAATAAAAAAAATTATTAGTGGTAATGATAATAATCCAAATATAAAATATTTTTTTTTTCTAAAAATATATAAAAAAATCATTAAAGAAAAAAAATTTAAATAAGCACCGAAATTTGTATTCTTTAAAGATACTGAAAAAAATAATAATATTTCACTGTTTGCAAAAGATAAAAATTCAAAATATTGATCAACATTAAGGTTGCTTAAACCATGATTAGAAACATAAAAAGGAAAATAAAAATGAGATGCTATGCTATCAGCGTCACTTATGGGTAAAGCTACAATTAAAAAAAGGATTAACGAAATAAAAATTAAGAATTTTTCTTTTTTTATTAAAAAAAAAAAAAATTTATAATAATTAATCTTAAAATGTCTAAAAAAAAATAAATTAAAAATAATTTGAATTAAAATGAAAAAATATACAATTAAAAATAAACATTTATGACAATCAAACAAAAGTAGAAAATTAAATAAAAAACAATAAAATATAAATATGAAATAAAAAATTATTATCCAATTAATCTCTCTTTTTACTAAAATATTTTTTTTTTCAAGTATATTTGAAATAATTAACGAATTACCAAAAAAAATACCCAGTATGATTAAATTAATTAGAATATTTGTGAAGAAATTAATATTTATATAATTATATATCATTTATTTAGTAACTATTTATAAAAAAGTGAAATTAAAACAAAAAATATATTATATAAATTATTAAAAAATTTTATAAAAATGATTAATAATAGATATAATTATTTAGATAATTTCATAAGCTATTTAAGAAATAAAGAAATTTTTAAAAATATTAATATAACAAGTAAAAATATTTTAGATTTCGGATGTGGTTCTAATTTTAATAACATAATAAAAAAATACAAATCAGCTAATTATGTTTTTTTGGTTGATTATTATAATCATAATTTCAAAAATGATAAAATGGAATATTTGAACTACGGAGGTAACCTCTCAAGTATTAAAAAAAAAGTTTCTAAAAAAAAATTTGATTATATAATTTTGAGCGCTGTAGTAGAACATTTGGACTGTCCTGAAGTACCAATAAATTTTTTAAAACAATTTTTAAAAACTCAAGGAAAGTTTATATTAACAGCACCCTCTATTTACTCGAAATGGTTATTGGAATTTATAGCTTTTAAATTAAAAATTATAAATCCTAAAATGATAGAAGAGCATAAAAGATATTATAACTTTAATGAATTCAAAATTCTTGCTGAAAAAACAAATTTAAGATTAAAAAAATTTTATTTTTTTGAATTAGGGTTCAATACTTTTGCAATTTTAAAATAATTTTTTATAGAACTTCATTCTAATAGTTTTATTGGAAATTTTTTCTTTATTTTTTTTTATTAAATCTTTTAACTCTAAAATATCCTCTTTAAAGGATGAAAAAATAAAATTTTTAAAGTATTTTTTAAAAACCTTACTTCCTACAAAATAATTTCTTTTATCTGGATTATTATTCTTATATTGTATTACTTTGGGATTAATTTTTAGCACTTTACATACATTCTTAGCTATGTCTCGAATAGTTGAGTTAAAAGAAACTAAATTACAAATAAAAGATGGGTATTTTTTTTGTAATAGAATTTCATATACTTTTGAAACATCATTTAAGGAAATAAATGGGCGATATTGACTTCCATCTCCGTCAATAATAATTTTTTTTTTGCGAACTAAATTATAAACAAAAATATTAATAACTAAATCTAGTCTTAAAGTATTCGAGTAACCGTACAAAGTCGAGTTTCTTAAAATATTTATAATAAATTTTTTTGATTTTAAACTAAATATTTTTTTTTCAGATTTATAGTTAGCTTTTGCGTAGGTGCTTATAGGAGCTTTATTACTATTTTCAAAAACTATATTTTTACTATAACCATATACTGAACAGGTAGAGTTAAATACATATTTTTTTACTCCAGCTTTTTTTGCAATTTTAGCAAATTTAACTCTTCCGTAATAATTTGTTTTCCATGTATTATACAGATTTAGTTCAGATGAAGGATCATTTGAAATACCATTAAGATCACAAACAACATCAACATTTTTAAAATCGCCTACACTAACATCTTGAATATTTTTTTTAATGAAAAATAATCTTTTTGAAAATGATATTTTTTTTCTATTTTTATACAACCACGGGAAATACAATGCATCGTATACAATTACTTTATTATTTTTGAGAAGCTTTTGCGTTAAGACAGTACCAAAATAGCCAGCACCTCCGGAAATTAATATTGTTTTCATAAATGTAAACTTATTGTAAGTGGATTTTAATGAAATTTATTGTAGCTACAATTTTTTTAATCTCATTATACCAGTTACCAGAGAAAATATGCAAATTTTATAATTTTAAAATCAACATTGTTCAAAGATATTTTGGCATAGCACTAATATTAAGCTTTATATATTTGATCAATATTTATTTTTTAATTTTTTTCTCTAACTCAAAATTTCTAAATATTTTCATTTTTTTATTAATCTTAATTTATGGTTTCAAAATTCAAGATATAAAAATGAAATTTATTCAAATAATACATTTTTTAAAAAAAGAAAAAAATAATAAAAGTGAAATTTTAATTATTATTATACTTATTCTATACTTTTTAATTTCTTTTATTCCTTTATCAGACTTAGACAGTCTTAGATATCATATGTGGTTACCTAAGCAGATAATAAACCATAATTTTACAAGTTATATTACATTTGATTATTTATTTTTTGGAGCGAATGAAATTATTAATCTTTTTAGTTTAAATTTAAATTTTGAAAATTTTTCCTCAAATATAAATTTTTTATACTTATTAGCATTTTACCAGTGTTTTAATTGGTACAAAGAAAAAAAGTTAATTCGAAATAATATTTATATTCTAATTTTTTTTTCTATTCCATATTTTATAAGCCTTATATCATCACAAAAACTTTTTTTACTTCCGGTATTTATTTCTTCTTTTTCAATTTTATATTTTTTTATTAATTATAGAAAAATTGGTAAAATTGAACTTATAATTCTAGATACTCTTTTTTTCTTTATAGTATGTATTAAAATAACTTTTTTACCTTATTTAATTTTATATTTTTTAATTAAAAATTTTTATTTAAAAAATAATTTTAAAGAAAACTGTTTAATTTATTTTATTCTTTCAATTATTTTTATATTCCCATTAATATGGTTTAAGTTTATTTTCTTTGGCGAACCTCTAATTCCTTTTTATGTTGTGAACAAAGCAAATTTAGAATGGTTAACTCCATTTAAAAATTATGTATTAACTTATGGATATTCTGACTACTTCTTTTTAAATTTTCTAAAAATTTTTGTTCCATTTAATCTTTCAGAAATTTTTCAAACATTATTCCCAAGTATTATAGCATTATTCTTTATTAATATTAAAAAAAATATAAAATTAATATTCGTATTATTTATCTTTTTTTTGATTCCAATATTAATTTTTAAAAATTTTCAAAGTCGATGGTTTTTGCCAACAATACCTTTAATTGCAATTTTATATGATATACAAAATCGATATCATAATATTGTTAAAAAACTGCTAATTTTATTTTTAATATTTAAAATTTTTTTTCTAACACCCATTGCGTTAATCAGCTTTACATCTACGATTTCTGAAAAAAATAAAAATATATTTTTGAGAAATTTTTCTTATGGTTTCGAAGTGGCTGAATTTTTAAAAAAAGAATACCCTAATCAAAAGATCATCTCAAACATTGAAAACTTTTATTATATAAATGAAATTATTCCTATTTATTCTCGAAAACTTGATAAAAACTTAATTGATCAAATTTCTTTTAAAAAAAATTTTTTTGATATAAATCTAAAAAATGATGAAAAATTTTTAATAGTTCTTTTAGATAATAAGTATTCAGTAAATGAAATAAAAAATAAGTTCAATCTACAGAATATAAAAATTTTAAAAAATTATAATAAAAATTTTGAATTTTCAGGTAGAAACTTTTTAATCAAATCTAAAAGCTCAATAACAATATTTGAATGTTTAATGAAAAGATAATTTTTTTATAGGTTTGTAATAAAATAAATAATATAAAAAATAAGCATAATTTATAATATAAAAAAAACCTCCGGTACTCGAAAAATAAGCTCCAGTGGTCTGAATTGGTTGAAATAGAATAAAAAAACAACAAATCAAACATAAAGATTTAAATCTGTCAGATTTATATTTTATGTATTTTATCTGAAAAATTAAAAAAAAATAAATATGAAGCATTATAAAAATAATCAAAAAAGGTAAACCCAGTTCAGAAAGAATTTCAAGGTAAAAATTGTGGGGATGGGTATTGCATCTATTTTTGAATTCTACTGATTTTATATTTTCATATTGCTGATAAGAACAAACCTTTCTAAATGTGTGCAAACCAGATCCAAGAAAAGGATGATCTTTCCATATTTCAATGCTTGTTAAAAAATGCGCACCCCACTGACTATCCCAAAAAGAATAATGGGCTCTAATAGGTTCATTATGTGTAATTCCTATTTGATCAAAAGTTCTATCTATAAAATGCTTTTTTAGATTTTTATCTGCTAAAAAAGAAGCCGTTAACAATAAAATAGTTATAAAAAAAATAGCCAATTTTTTTTTAATATTGAAATAAGGGTTAAACGTAAAAAAAATAATTGTTGCTAGTAACATATTTACACTTGCCATTCTTTCATTAGTTAAAAATATTAAGACAAGAAAATATAAAATTGTAATTATATGAATAATTCTATATTTAGAATGGTCCAAAAAAAGAAGAGATATGAACAGCAGTTTTGTTAAATAACTTCCTAAAATTAATTCTTTACCAAAAAACCCGCCAAGCCTTTTTCCATGCGAACTTATAATTTCATATCCTAAAATATTTTTACCAAAAAAATATTGAATAAATCCATCTATGGATATAATAACAAGCACCCAAAAAAGGAATCTTGAAAAATTTTTAAAAAATTTTTTATTTTCTTTTAAAAAAAAATAAAAAATAAAGATTAATAATATACTTTTAAAAAAACCTAAAAAAGAGCCTGCAGAAATTTCAAATGAGTTTGAATTTAAAATATTTATTATAAAAAATAAAAATACTAAAAATGAATATTTTAAAATTTTTTTATATTCTTCATAAAGTTTTTTTAATTTATAATTATAAAAGAAAAGCAAAATACAAATAACGATTCCAGTATTTAAAGCAAAATTACCTACTACAATTAGAATAGGTAAGCTCAACAATAATGAGTGAATAATTTTGCTTAGTTTTATTTGATTCATTTATCTAAATATAAAATGTCTAAACAAACAAATTGCAGCTAAAATGGCATTTTTTGTTTTGATTTTTTTCTCTTCCTGATAATTTCTTCCGTTATAAGAAATAGGAACTTCAAAAAATTTTTTTTTCTTAAGCGCAAGTTTGATAGTAACTTCTGGTTCAAATCTAAAATCATTTTCAATAAGCCTAATACTTTTTAAAACATTTGTTTTGAATACTGTATATCCAGTTTCCATGTCAGAAAAATTCATATTTGTTAAAATATTTGTAATTAAAGTTAATATTTTATTAGCAAGGTATTTCCAAAACAAATGAATTCTTAGAGCTTTTCAACCATGAAATCTTGTGCCATAAACTACATCAGCATCGTTTTTTAGAAATAGTTCTATTAAAACTGAGTAATCAGTTGGATCGTATTCTAAATCTGCATCTAGTATTAAAACTAAATCAGAATCTATTTTTTTTAATGCAGTTCTTATGGCTGCTCCCTTTCCTCTGTTTTGATCGTGTTTTATTATAAAGCATTCTGGATGAATCTTTGTCCTCTAGGTCCTTCAGTATTTCATAGGTACCATCATCAGAATAATCATCTACAATTACTAAATCTACATAAATTCCCTCTTTGTAAAAATCTAAAAATTTTCAACTTTTTTCTTAATAAATTTATTTTCATTAAATACTGGAATAATTACTGATAATTTCATAAGTATTATACAATCAAAATGAATTATTTGATTGTTGCTATAATTTCATTATTAACGTTATTAATAGTTAATAAAATACATATCATTCCAAAATTTTTTTTAATATTTGATTCTCCAGATAAAAAAAGGAAAATTCATACGTCATCTGTTCCTCTATTGGGCGGAATTATAATATATATAAATGCAATTTTTCTAATTTCTAATCTTATTATTTTTTCACAAATTAGTTTTAAAAATTATTTTTTACTATTAATTTTATCTACTATTTTTTTTTTTATAGGTTTTTTTGATGATAAATTTAAAACTTCCCCTTTAAAAAAAACAGTAATTATTTTTATAACAGTTTTTTTTATTTTTCCTTTTGAACAAGACTTAATAGTTAAAGTTTTAACTTTTAAAGATTTATCAAAACCAATTATTTTGCATCAATCATCAATATTTTTTACTGTTTTATGTGTTTTTTTTTTATATAATTTTTTCAACTTCTCAGATGGTCTAAACGGCATAGCTATTAGCCTAATTATTTATTATTTTTTAATTTTTTTTATCTACAAAAGTTTTAACTCCTTATTTTTAGTCTCGTTAATTTTTTCTTTTGTAATTTTATTAATTTACAATATTAAAAATAAAATTTTTTTGGGCAATAGCGGTACAAGTTTATTATCTATTTTAATTAGTTTTATCGTTATAGAATCTTATAACAATAATTCTTCGCTAAAATGTGATGAAATATTTTTACTTTTCTTTGTTCAAGCGATTGACTGTATAAGGATAACGCTAGAGCGTTTATTTAAAAATAAATCACCTTTTTTAGCTGATAATAATCATCTTCATCACCTTATGACCAGAGTGGTAGATAAAAAGTTTGTTTTTATCGTTTATATTGCTTTTTCTATAATTCCCTTAGCTATTACTCATCTAGGGGTTAAAACTAATCATTCTTTACTGTTAAATTTTATTCTTTATGTTTTAATTTATTTTTATCTCAAAAATAAAAAATGATATTAATTATATCTCATTTTTTTTTATTCATTTTTATAGTTTATTTTAACAGTTTAATTTTTCTTAAAATTTTAAAAATTAATAATAAATTTAATTTTTATGAAAATTGCATTTTTGGAATTATTTTTACAGGTTTAATTGCACCTTTTTTAAATTTTTTTTTTCCATTAAATAATTGGATTATTTATATAAATGCTTTGATAATCATAATATTTATTTTTCGAAAATTTAATATTTTTAAAATAAATTTAAAAAAAAAAGATCTAATTATTGTTATTATTGTTTTTCTAATATCCTTAATAAGCATATATGGAAGCGGATTTTCTGATGATTTAAACCATTATCACGGAGGTTTTATAGGAAATGCAGATCATGAGAATATAATAATTGGCTCTAACTTTTTACACTGGCATTATGGTTATGCTTCGCACTGGTTATATCTACATTCTTATTTGAATTTTAATGAAAATTTTTTACAAGATATTCATGTATTAAACGGCATTATCTATTTTGTAACTTTATCTATTTTTCTCAAAGAAATATTAAATAACAAATTATCAAAAAATAACAATTTTAATTACATCATATTATTAATATTTTTTTTTATAATTATAAAATACTCAAGGCTTAAGGAATTTGGCATAGATAGACCTGGATTTTTAATATTTTTTTTTACTATTTATTTTTGTTTAAAATATCATTTATTAACATCAAAGGTTAATAAAAATAATTTTTTTTTACTATGCTTAACTATTCTCTTTTTAATTTCTATAAAAATTATTTTCATTTTTACTGCAATAATACCGTTTATAATTATAATATATAACAAAAATTATTCTTTAATTTTTTTTAGAAAGAATATTTTTTTATTTGTTCTTACTTTTTTTTACTTTTTAAAAAATATTTTAATATCTGGTTGTTTTATATATCCCTTGGCAAATTCATGTTTGAATTTTTTAAGTTGGAGCAGCAAAAATATTGCAGAAAACTTAGCATTTGGATCAGAATACATTAATAAATCCTTCGCACAATATAAAGGAAATTTAACACAAGAACTATATATTCAAAATTTTAATTGGTTTGCTACTTGGTTTGAAAGAAATCGAGTAGAACTAATTGAAATTTTATTAGTATTAATTTTATGTTTATTGCTAACTCTAGTATCTAGTAAATTAATAAAGAAAAAAAAACCAAATAAAGAAATAACAATTTATATTTTTATATCTTTGCTCATTTTAAGCTCTTATATTTTTTTAAAAAGTCCGGTAATAAGAATGGGTCATGCGTTATTAATCGTGATTGGGGTGATTATACAATTAACATTTTTTCATCACTTTAAAATTGTTTTAAAAAAAAATATTTTAATAATACTAATTTTTATAGGATGTATTTATAACTTTGGAAATAATTTCTATAGAATTGCAAAAAATAAATTTATAAACAACCCACTTGAACAAATAAAATTAATCGGTTGGTATAAAGAATCAAGTATGAAAAAAATTGGTAGCTTTGTTTATTATAACGGTTGGATTGATAATTATCCTATTGGAAATATGGATTTAAAAAATTATAAATATAAAAAAATTTATATTTTCAATATACTTTACAAGTAGTTATTAATTACATTTAAAAATTTTTTAATATGATTCTCCCATTTGTATCTAGCAAGATTCATTTTTGAATTTTTCTTTAATCTTTGTATCAAGACTTTATTATTTAAAATTTTAATTAATGATTTTTCGATTTCTTTAATGGAATCAGGGTTAAAATAAATGGCTGATTTACCATTTATTTCTCTTAGCGCTGATCTATTAGATACAGCTACAGGTAAATTATAATTCATAGCCTCTAAAGTTGTAAATCCAAAAACCTCACTATAAGACGTAAAAATATATGCTTTCGCATTTTTATAAAAATTTGGAAGTTCTGCGTTTTTTAAATTATTAAAAATATAGACTTTTTTTTGCAATTGATGGATATTTATATAATTTAAAATTTTATTATAATATTCTATATCAATTATTTGTAAGACAAAACACAAATTTACTGAGATTTTTTTTTTTATTATTAAATTATTATAAGCTATCAATAAATTAAGAATGTTATGGTATTTTGCACAAGATATAACGGAAAGAATATATTTTTCTTTATTAAAAAATTTTTTAAATTTATTATTATTAAAGTGATTACAGCCTAAATAGTTAACAAATATATTTTTATTTATTTTGATATATTTTAATAATTCTGATTTGGAATAATTTGAATTACAAAATAATATATCGCAATATTTTATTGAAATTTCCATCAATTTTTTTATAAAAATTTTTTTAAATAAATTTCCTGGCATTAAATTGAAATATGTCCACGGAAGATTAGAATGAATTGTTAAAATTGACTTAATTTTTAAAAAATAAAGTATAAAAGGAATATAATTCATAGCAGAGTAAATTGCTTTTATTCTTAATTTTAAAAGTTCGAATGGAAAAACTATTTGCATCCAAAATATTCTGAATAAAAAAATACTTAATATATTTGATTTTAAGACGACTTTTATATTTTTATTATTATGGATTTTTATTTCTTTAAATAAAGATTTAGTTATAAATATATAAAATATTATGTTAAAATTAAATTTTGATAAATTTTCTACAAAATTGATATTATAGGTCTTTGAACCACTATTTTTGTTTGTTGATACTAGATCTATGCCTATTTTCATTTAATATTTAACTTAGTTTAAGACATTTTCAAAATTTAACAAAATTAATAAATTAAAGTAATTCGGTTAAAATTTATAATACACATAATAAAAATTTATATAGTATTATGATAAATATTTATCACTATTAATTATGAAAATTACATTAGGATTAAACAGTCATCACGCTGACTCTTCAGCATGTTTATTTTTAGATAATGAGCTAGTTTTTGCCATAGAGGAAGAAAGATTAAATAGAGTGAAGCATTGGAGTGGGTTACCAACAGAATCTATTAGGTTATGTCTAAAATATGGAAATATTAAACTCGATCAAATTACAGATTTAACAAT
>Ga0169931_10008507_pt1 | contig 14959 bp, 12 predicted proteins | sample Kivu_15m_20L_FD_129675 | JGI IMG/M metagenome (GOLD analysis project Ga0169931, IMG submission 129675) | Freshwater microbial communities from Lake Kivu, Western Province, Rwanda to study Microbial Dark Matter (Phase II) - Kivu_15m_20L... | ecosystem: Environmental > Aquatic > Freshwater > Lake... | reverse complement strand
GTTGTGGGGGACGATCGTGATTGGTGGCGATGCCGCAGAAGGCTTAGGGGACTTGATGCGTGGGGCCACGATCTTCATTCGCGGCCAGTGTGCGAGACTTGGGCAAGGGGTCTGCCAGGCAGAACTCCGCGAGCGCGAAAGATTGCGTCTCGGGCTGCTGCTGATCAATGCAGGAATCCGTGGGGATGTCGCCGATTTCCGCCGGATCGTTTCCGAGGTATCGCTCGAGCGAGAACGAACCAGGAAGCGTGGCGAGATCGATCCAAGTTGGCGCTAAGCGCACTGAGAGCCTCTCCGAAAAGGGGTCTGACCCTTTGGAGGCAAGTCGATTTCATTGGTTTTTGGGTCTTGCCGGAGAGGGTCAGACCCCATTTCGGGTAGGCTCTGAGGCATGTGAGGGAGGAAAGATGTTTGCAGGGATTGAAATCGCAGGACCACCTGCCGGGCTGTCACCGCCATCGGCTGAAGGACCCAATTTTCGCGTCGCGATCGCGGGAAAGCTCACTCTTCCCAGTCCGCTGATTGCCTACGATTTGCCGTGGCATCGCTGTCCACCGACGACATGCCAGGCGATTGCCGAGCAGCTCGATCGTCGAGGGATCGCTGTGGCGGGGCTGCGTAGCGAACTGCAGTGGTCTGCGGCGCCGGAGCAGGGGCTCGATCGCAGCGGATCAAGGCTCGCGATCTGCCCCTACCGACCCGATCGTTTCGGACTCCAGATTGAGGACCTTCTGGGGGCACAAATTATTGATATCCGTCTCCACGCCATCTTCGACCAGCATGGTCTTCCGCTTTTCGACGCATCGCTGCTGCGACGATGGGATCAGCGTTCAGCGCAGATTGCCGACCGAGCCGAGGAGTTGTACGGCGGGATGCGATCGGTCGCTTGGCCCCCCGATGTCGCCTCATGGGAGAAAATCGGTGGAAAAGTGTCACAGCTTCGCTCCCTTGCCCCCCAAGCCGCGATTGCGATCAGCATCGATGCCAGGCGGTTCCCGCAAGCGCTTGCTCCACTGGCCGATACGAGCGCGGATTTGATCGGCATCTCCGCGGAGCAGAGGCCACTTGAGGAGACGGAAGTCCTTGTCCAACTGATTGCTGAGGCGATCGATCACTTTGCCGTCGACCCCTCCAGGTCCCGACCAAGCTTGTTTGTCGTTCCACCTGCGGGTCTGACCGTCGTTGATTGTCTGAAACTCCTGGCGCTGGGGGTCAAACTGGTGGCGATTGATGGCTGGTGCCGGGGGCTCCTGGAGCCGACGAAGCAAACAGCACCGACACCGGCCCAGTGGGCGGCAACCGCACTTGGAGTATCAACGGAAGTTTTTGGTGAAAAAGAAGTGGAGATCGATTTGCGCCAGCTCGATCGTGCACTCGAGGAATTTCAATTATGGGGGGCATTCCTCGGAATTGGCGCGGTGGAGAACCTCAATCGGGACTTTCTCGTTTCCTACCGACCAGGGATTCCAGGCATCAAGTCGCTGGCTGCTCCTCGCGGAGCGTCTCGCGACCGGTAACCTCATCACCGCTGGGGACGCCAAGTTGCTGGACACGGAGTCCAAACTTGTCATCCACCTTTACAGCTTCGCCGCAGGCGAGGGGATGCCCCCCGACTTCCAGCGTGAGCGGAGTGTCGTAGCGTTTTTCAAATTGAATCATCGTCCCTGGAACGAGCGCCAGAAGCGCAGCAAGGGGCACTTTCTTCTCGGCCAGGACGACCGAGACAGGGGCGCTGATGTGCAGAACCTGAGTCTGAAAAGCGATTCCTGGCGGAGAAGCAACAGTCGTCATGGGAAATGCGGAGAGACTCTGGAGAGCGCAAAAACCTGCGAACCAAGGAGCCACCGTGGCCCTTTCGGGTTATCGACCGAATCCCCTTCAAACCTGCAAAATCAGCGGACGCAGAGCGGAAAAGTTTGCCAAAAACAACGCCATTTTTTGGGGCGAACCCCACTGTAGGGGGTGCATTCTCGCGGATAAAACGGGTAAATTGGCGCCAGCTTTAAAGGATGCTCCTGGTTCCTTGGTCTTTGGAAAGCGAAAGTAACGACGAGATGTGCCTCCTCGCAGTGCAGTACCAGCTTGTTCCAGAAAGTCCAATCTTAGTTGCGGCCAATCGAGAAGAATATTACGAGCGACCGAGTCTTCCTCCATCGATTCAATCGGGAAAGCCTCGCGTCCTCTGTGGGATGGACCAGCGGGCGGGTGGTTCTTGGTTGGGGGTGAACCAGAACGGCGTCTTTGTTGGATTGTGCAACAGGGCGACCGCCACGCCCCTGTTTGGCCAGCGATCACGCGGCCTCCTGTGCCTTGATTTGCTCCGTTGTACTTCGGCCCGAAAGGGGCTCGAGAAGGCGTTGGCCGAACTGCAGAAGACTCGCTACGAAGGATGCAATTTATTGATAGCCGATGCGAAGGCGGGCTGGGTGATCCATAGCGAAGAGGAGCAGGAGGTGGTTCCGCTCGAAGAGGGGCTCAATATCATTGGTTCGCGGAACGTGAATGATTCAACAGACGAGCGGGTGCAGATGGCTCGTCGCTTGCTTACGCTGCAGACCTTGGATTCCCCCGTCAAGTTTCTTGCGGTTGCGAGCAAGGTTTTCGCGCGTGCCCCGGTCGGTCCTGGTCGTCCGAGCATGGTGATGCGGGGGCGTGAGCATGGAACGGTCAGCAGCACGTTGATCGCATTGGGGGTCAAGCCGCGAGACGCGATTTATCAGTTCTCTGCTGGGGCTCCTGACCGGTCGAAGTACGAGGACTATTCGCCAATGCTCCGCGATATTCTCAGTCGCGGCCTGCGTGAGTCGCGATCCAAGGCACGGACGGTTTAATCCTCCCTCCGCCGCAGTGACAAGCATGTCGAGCGATTTTGCCTGGTCACTCTCGAGTGCAGGGCTCGATTACTTTCGTTCATTTCGCCGCTTCCCACGGTTGGATTCGACGAATTCGTGGTTGCTCCGCGAGAGTCGGGATGTCGAGGAATCGGCGCTACCCTACCTGGTGACGGCGGATGTGCAGACGGCGGGACGTGGACGCGGAGGGCGGAGCTGGTATGCCGATGAAGGTTCGCTGGCCGTGTCCTGGCTTGATTCGTTGACTCGGCTGGAGATCGCCGCCGCCCAGCTGCCGCCGCTCGCCTTGGCTGTGGGGTTATCGGTCGCCGAGGGTATTGAGGCATTTTTACCGGGGGTCGATGCACGAGTGAAATGGCCCAACGACGTTTATATCGGGGGGGCGAAAGTAGCGGGGGTCCTGATCGAAAGTGTCCCTGCCAGTACGACTCGGTTTGTCGTTGGGATTGGGGTGAATGTGGCGACGGAGTTGGGGGATATTTCCGCGGCGATGCAGCAGCCCGCGACCAGCCTCCGCAGCATGGCTCGGGGGGAACTTGATCGAGTCGTACTGCTCCGAGAGATCGTCCAGCGATATCAAACGAACCTCGAGTTCTTTCGGCAAGACTTTCAGGACCTCGTGCGACGGCTCCGCGAGCGCTGTCTCCTGACTGGTCACGAGCTTTCGCTTCGGCAGGCAGGGCGATTGATCACTGGAAGTTGCTTGGGGATCGCGGATTGCGGTGGACTGACGATTCAATCCGAGGGACAATTGCAAGTGGTTCATTCGGGGGAAGCGGTTCGTCGGCGTGATTGATGGATCCCTCGGAAATCGATTCCGGAGCGTTGTGGAGGAATGCATGTTCCCCAAAGGACGAGCGCGGCAGAAGCAGCGCACGATTCGTACCGGTTCCCCCTTTGCAGGGAGCTCCATCGCGCCTTCGGCAGTGGCATTGGTTCCGGCCGCGGAGGGTGGGCAGGGCACCGATGTGCCGTTGGATGCTGGGGTCTTCCCGCAAACGGCGCTTGGCGGTTTGGTCGCGGCGTGGTTGATCGTTCCATGGGCGGTTGCAGGGTTTCTGTGGTTCCCAGCTGGGGGAATGATGGTCGTGGTGCTGGGGATTATGCTCGCAATGATTGCTGGATTCTCGACGCGCCCGCGGTTGGCACTTGGGACTTTGGCAATTTATGTCGTGCTTGCGGCACTCTTTCTCTCGCAATTTTTGGTTTAAGCGAGCCATGCAGGACTTCTTTTTTCGCTCCGTAAAGTGGCTCGGATTGCTTGGAATTTTTGCTGCCGTTATCGGCGTCTTGAGCCATCGTTTGGTCGAATCATGGGACCAAGCAAAGGGAGTCCAGGTGGACCAGCAGCGGCAGGTCCTGCAACGGCCGCTGTCGCCGGAACTCGAGCAGGTCGTGACCCGTCTGAATGCGGATTTCGCTCGCAACTGGGATGCGGCTGGGGTGAAACCGGCACCTCGAGCGGACTGGTACACAGTCTGCAGGCGTTTGTCGCTGGCGCTGGTCGGGACAGGGATGTCGCTGGAAGAGATTCGCCAGCTCCAGGGTGCTGCTGAGGAAGATCGCGTGTGGCTCCATCGCGAAAACTTGCTCGCCGACGAGCGTTTTGCCCACTACTGGGCAGAGCGACTGGCGAGGACTTTTGTGGGGACCGATCAGGGGCCATTTTTAGCTTATCGGCGGCGAAAGTTTACGCAGTGGCTGGCCGAGCAAATTGCTGCCAATCGCCCTTACAACGAAGTAGTCCGTCAATTGATCACGGCGAGGGGGTATTTTACCGATCGGCCCGAAGTCAATTTCATCACCGTCACAATGGATTCAGGAGCGGAGGGTCAACCCGATCCGGTGCGACTGGCCGGACGAAGCGCGCGAACGTTTTTGGGGGTCCGATTGGATTGCGTCCAGTGTCATGACGATTTTCTGGGGACGCTCGAGCTGGGCGATGACCCACACCCACGAGGTGCGACGCAGGCTGATTTCCATCGCCTGGCAGCTTTCTACAGCGAATCACGCTTTCATCCTTTCCAGGGGATCCGAGCCCAAAAGCATCCCTACCGCGCGGAGTATCTGGGCGATACGTCGCCGCGCGAAATCGAGCCTGGCGTACCCTTTGCACCGGAGTTACTCCCATCCACTGGAACGGCAGCCGAGCGTCTGGCGGGCTGGGTCACCGATGATCGCAACAAGCAAACCGCGCGAGCGTTTGCTAACCGGGTCTGGGGACTGATGACCGGGCGTCCTTTGCAGCAGCCGGTCGATTCGATACCGGTGTTCGGTCCCTTGCCATGCGGGCTGGAGACGCTGGCTGGTGGCGTGGTCGAGCTCCGGTGGGATTTACGGCAAATCATTCGCGCGATCACGGAGACCGAAGTCTTTCAGCTCGATTCGCGAGCCGAATTCGAGATTCAGCCCGATCACGAGGAGCTCTGGGGCGTTTATCCTCTTTCACGTTTGCGCCCGGAGCAAGTCGCACGCAGTTTGGCGCAGGCCAGTCGTCTGACAACGATTAACGAATCTGCGGCCTTCCTCATGCAGCTGATCGCGCTGGGGGTCGAGAATGATTTTGTCCAGCGTTTTGGTGATACTGGGGAAGACGAGTTTGAGCAGGAGAACCTGACCGTGACTCAGCGACTGCTGCTGATGAATGGTAGGCTGGTGCGGGAGCGCACTGAGAACAATCCGATACTCAATGCGACAAGCCACCTGCGTATCCTGGGCGGAAGCGACGTAGAGATGATCGACGGGGTCTACCTTGCCGTTCTCAATCGCCTCCCGACAGCTGCGGAAAGAAGCTATTTTTTCAAGCAGCTGCGCGAAGCTGGGAATCGACAAGAAGCGATCGAGGACCTGTACTGGATCTTGCTCAACAGCAGCGAGTGGGGCTGGAATCATTGAAAGCCTCTCCGAAAAGGGGTCTGACCCTCTCCGCCAAAGGATCAGACCCCTTTTCGGAGAGGCTCGTCAGTTGGAATAAGGATCAAAAAAAGTGAGCGTGATGAGCCGAATCGAGCTGGTGGAGGATTGGCAACGAATGGACGAAGGGAACGCCTCGGTGTGCTCGCAGCCGCAGCATTTCCATCGTCGTTCGCTCCTCCATGGGATCGGAGGTTCGCTATTCCTCTCCCCCTTGGCACTTGCACTCGCGCGTCAGGAAGAGAAGCACAAGGGAGGGGTGCCCAAGTCGGTAATCTTGTTATGGCTTGAGGGGGGGCCGAGTCAGCTGGAGACGTTTGATCCGCATCCTGGAAAAAAAATTGGTGGCGAGGTCCGTGGGATTGAGACAACAGCCAAGGGGATCACGATCTCGAACTTGCTGCCGCAGGTTGCCGAGCAGATGCACCGGATCGCCTTAGTCCGTTCGGTGGTTGGCAAGGAGGGGGATCATGAGCGTGCGGTGTATGCGATGAAGACGGGGTATCGTCCCGATCCGACGCTGAATCATCCGAGTATTGGCGCGATTCTCTGCCATCAATCGGCCAGTCATGCGGAGATCCCTCGCCACGTCTCAATTCTTCCGGGGAATTGGCCATCGCGGGGAGGATATTTGGGGGCCTCTTACGATGCCTTCAAGATTTACGATCCGGCTCGTCCGATCCCCGATGTTCAGTCCTGGGTATCACCCCCGCGGTTTGAGAGTCGTTTGCGCGGGCTGCAGCAGATTGCCGAGCGGGAGTTTGCCAGAGGTCGGCGGCAGCGGGGTTCTGAGAACTGGCAGGCCGATGGGGCGACGACAGCGGCGGCGCGGCAGATGATGAGCAGTGACCAGCTGGCCGCCTTTGATCTGGGTGGGGAATCGGCCGAGGAGCGTGCGCGGTTTGGCCAGTCACCATTTGGTCGCGGTTGTTTGGCAGCGGCACGCTTGATTGAGGTCGGGGTACGGTGTGTGGAGGTGACTTTGGGGGGATGGGATAGCCATGTTTCCAATCACAGCCTCCAAGGGGCCGCCTGTGCGACCCTGGATGCCGCCTTTGCCGCGCTGGTGCATCGTTTGGCGGAGCGAAATTTGCTGGAAAAAACGCTTGTCGTCTGTGGGGGTGAATTCGGGCGGACACCTCGCATCAACCCTGCCGAGGGGCGCGATCATTGGCCCCATGGGTTCAGTGTCGCGCTGGCCGGTGCGCAGGTTCGCGGAGGGAGCGTTTATGGAAGCACCAACCCCGATCCGAAATTGGACGCAAAGGAACCCGAGCGAGATGTGGCAAGTCCGGTTTCAATCGGAGACTTGCATGCGACGATGCTCGAGGCGCTCGACATTCCGTACGCCCACGAGATGCTGACGCCGATTGGTCGCCCGCTCAAGATTGCCGATGGCAAGCCGCTGCTGGAAATCCTCGATCGCGGGCATCCGCGGGGAAGCTAGCGATCGAGGATGGGGGATCGCATGGCATTGGGAAATTAGTTGCTTTCGGGTTTGAGTGGCAGGAGGCTCGTCTGCGCCCAAGGCTCGTCGGCGTAGAGCTGCAGAAGGCTCGCTTTGAATTGTTCTCGCTCGGGGCCGGAAAGTCGGTTCAGGCCCCACTGGATCCACTGGTCGAGCGTCTGGGCCCGCGGGTCAGGACCGCTGGCGGCATCTTTTTCGGTATCTGCCAGCCACTGTTTGCTCAGTGCAACGAGCTCCTGCACTTGATCATCACCGAGGCCCTCTTGAAAAGCCGCCGGGTGGTCGTAGACGGCAAGCCATGCGCGGAGCATCGCTTTGGACCTAGCACGGTTTTCGCGCTCTTGCTCCATGGCGCTGACCCACGCGATCCGGGCGGGGTCCTCGGAACGCTGCCGCCGAAGTCGCTGAAGAAGCTGGCGGAGACGCTGATCAATTTGATCGTGGTCGATCGAGTCGCGAACCTCAGCAGCCTGTGCATGCTGTGGATAGAGGCGGAGGAATTCCTCCTTGGTCTGTTTGCTTTGAAGCTCGTCTCCGGCCGATTCAAGCTGTGCGATTTTCTGCAACAGGCTTTCATCGCTCGGGGGTTGTAACATCCAGACGATGGATGCGAGAAGGAGGACGATGGACGTTGTCCAGACGCCGATCGACAACCAATTACTTGACTCCAGAGGACCCGTCGTTGCATCGGGTCCGGCAGCCGAGCGGGAGGAGTCGGCAACGGTTTCAAAACGGGTCCGAGGAGTGTTCGGAGCAAGGGGATAGTGGTCGTCGATTTCGATATCCAGCGAAGGATCGGCGCCGTCGTCGGCGGTCTTCGGCGATGCCGCGAGCGTCGGAACATGATCCTTGTTTTGCGATTGGGGGATCTCTGCGGTGATGGCGGTATCGCGCGGCTCTGCAGTCGGCCGGAGGAGTTTGCGATGGACGATCGGTTCGATCGCTGGTTCGAGATCGGAAAACGTTCCCGAGGCGGCATCGATCCTCGTTTGCTCTGCACGGCGACGAAGACCGGCCCGCATGGCGGCCAACCTTTTTCCCACGACCAGCGCGGTTGGAGGTCGATTCTGGGGTTCCTTTTCCAGCAATTCATGGATCAGTTCTGCGAGCTCCGGCGGGACGTCGGGCAGAATCAGATCGAGGGGTACAGGGTTCTCTTGTTTAACAGCCACAAGAACCTCGGTCAGCGATCGGCCGCTGAAGGGAGGTCTTCCGGCCAAGCATGCATACATCAAGCTCCCTAAGGAATAGAGGTCCGTGCGGCTCGAGACCTGCGTTCCCGCGGCTTGTTCGGGAGCCATGTAGTCGGCTGTTCCGAGGACGCTTCCGGCCGCCGTCTGTTCGCTGGCGCCAAAGAGTTTCGCGATTCCAAAATCGGTCAGCTTCACTCCGCCCTCGGGCTCGAGCAGCAGGTTTGCGGGTTTCAGATCGCGATGAATGACCCCCAAGTCATGGGCATGCTTGAGCGCACCACAGATTTCGATGCTCAGCCCAATGGTCGCATCCCAATCGAGCCGCTTCACTTTGCGAAGGTGTTCCAGCAAGCTTGGCCCCTCGACAAGTTCCATGGCGTAGAACAATTCCCCCTCATGCTCTCCGTAGCCAATCAAGCGGACGATGTTGGGATGATGAAGTTTTTTCAGGGCTTCGACTTCGGCGGAGAAGCGGCGGCGAAACCGTGATTGTTCCGACAACCTTCCCGAGAGGACTTTGATGGCGACTCGCTGCCCCGTTTTTTCATGGACGGCGCGATAGACCGCTCCCATTCCCCCTTGGCCAATTTTGGCTTCGACGCGGTAGGGACCCATAAAACGAGGAGGATCAGCGTCTGGCGGGCTCATGAGCGGTTTTTGTCCTGCAAACCTCAGCAAACAATCGGAAGCGGGAATTCGGTCGCTCCCATGATGGCGAGAGGGAGACGCCGTAATCGATTCCTGCTATTCTACGCGGAAATCGAAGCAGGTGGGTCGATGTTCCCGGCGAAGAGGCTTGGAAAGAAAGGATTGGCGTGAGGAAACCACTTGAGAATGTACCGCTTGCGGCCCTCAGTGGCGCGATTCTGTTGTGGCTTGCTCAGCCACCGCTCGCGTGGGGACTTGTGGCCTGGCTAGCACTGGTTCCATGGGGAGCGCTCATCGCGAGACGCCAGGATTGGAGACGGCGCGACGGGTGGATCGTCTGGGCTGCCGGGGCAGTCTACTGGCTTGTATCGCTCGAAGGGATTCGCTACGCCCACCCCGCGCTCTACCCGTGCTGGTTTGCGCTCGGGGGTTACCTGGGGGTCTATCCCCTTCTGTTCGTCGCGCTTGCACGCGTCATCCATCATGGTTGGAAGCTTCCGTTATGGCTGGCGATGCCAATCGTTTGGAGTGGTCTGGAACTGATTCGCAGTTACGCGCTCACGGGGTTCAGTGCCGCGATGCTCGGGCACTCGCAAGTCGATTATCCTCGCGTCGTTCAGATCGCGGACCTTGGCGGGACTCCTCTTGTGAGCTTTGTGGTGGCGATGGTCAACGGCTTGGTGGTGGATGTTCTCTGGAGCTTTGGCGGCGGCCGCGCGGAGTCCTCCTCCTGGAGCGGAGGAGTTCGTCATTTTCCGCTTCGTGGCACGATCATCACAGCGCTGATCTTGGGAGCAACCGTAGGGTATGGCTGGTGGCGGATTCGCCAAGCCGATGCGCTTGCGAAGCAACCTCCGCTGCTCACCGTCCAGCTTCTCCAGCGCGATGAACCGATCGAATATGCGATGACGCTCGAGGAGGATGCAGCGATCTTTCAGCGCTATGCCGAGGGGGCGATTGTGGCGGTTCAAGAGGTTCCCGAAACGGAGCTCGTCATCTGGCCAGAATCGATGTTTACCGGAGGACTTCCCTACCGCACCCTCAGCCCTGGATTTGAGGTCCCCCGGGAAATCGGGATGGAAGCTGCGGAGTTTGCGGCCGCCATCGAGCAGCAGCAGGCAGCATTTTTGGGTCGATGTCGTCTGCTCCAGGATCATCTGGTCGCCGCCAGCGGCCGGGGAGCGTCGCCCGAGCTGCTCGTCGGATGTGCGGTCTTTCGCTATGGAAAACGACCGCAAGCGTTTGGGGGTGCGATCCACATTCGGCCGGGTGCTGAGGTCGCCCAGTGGTATGGCAAGCGGCATTTGGTGATGTTCGGCGAATACCTTCCCATGGGAGAAGTTTTTCCTTGGCTCTATGAAATCGGTCCCCTTCGCCAGGGGACCACACCTGGGGAACAGCCGCTTGTCATGGAAGCAGCGGGGGTGGGGGTGATGCCAAGCATTTGCTTCGAAACCGTTGTCGAGCAGGTGCTGGGAAATCACCTTCGCGAACTGCGGTCGCAGCCGGTTGAAGTCGAGCTGCTGACGAATCTAACCAATGATGCTTGGTTTGCGGGATCGGCGATACTCTCCCACCATCGTCGCTGTGCCCAAATGGTTGCGCTGATCAATCGCCGTCCGCTGATCGTGGCTGCCAATCAAGGTCCGACCGTGTGGATTGATGGGAGCGGGCGGCTGTGCGATACGCTCGCCTTTAAAACGAATCAAGCGTTGACCGCGCGACCGACTCGCGATCAGCGATGGAGTCTCTATCAGGTGGCTGGCGACAAGGCTTGCCTCCCCTTCAGCGCGCTGGTCCTTGCTGCTGCCATCGATGGTTATCGCCGAAAACGAAAGGGCTCGGCGGCAGCTCAGCTGCGATAGCGGAGGCGAGGTCGAAGCTTGAGCAATCCCTGATCCTCGCTCGCTGTGAGCTGTTGCGGCAGCTGAAGCCCATCGAGGTGAACGTCGAGCTGCGGAAAGGGAATCGTGATCCCCGCTCGGTCAAGATTCTCTTTGATCGCCGCGGTGAGCCGTTCTTTCGCTTCGAAGAACCGCGGTGTGGGTGCCCAGAGCCGAACCATCCATTCCACAGAGGAATTCCCGAGCAGATCGAGCAGCACCACAAAACCACGATTCTCTCCCTGGACCGTGATTTCGGCGAGCGATTGAGCGGCAGTCGTTAGCGCTTTGCGGGTGGTATCAATGTTCGCTGTGTAGGAAACTCCCACGCGGACCTCGACGCGTCGCTCGGGGTGATGCGTCACATTTTCGATCGTTCCCCCGGCGACCGCACTGTTGGGGAGGATCAGCCGTCGATTGTCGGGAGTATCGACCGTCGTGGTGAAGAGGTCGATTTCATTGACCTTCCCAATCACTCCCGCGGCATTGATCAGATCGCCAACCTTGAAGGGTCGAAAGACCAAGAGAAGAATCCCTGCGGAAAAATTCCCGAGCGTTCCTTGAAACGCCATCCCGATGGCAAATCCGGCGGCCGCGAACAATGCCGCAAAGCTCGTGACGTTCAGTCCGACAGCCCCGGCAATCGCAACCGCCGCACCGATAAAGGTGCTGTAAAAAACGAATTTACCGGCAAATTTACCGAGCGTCAGGTCGACGCGCCGACAGACCGGCCCCGACACGCAGCGGGCCAGAAATCGCGCGACAAAGTAACTGACCAAAACCCCCAGCAGCGCTCCGATCCCGGGCAAGAGAAAGTCTCTGAGGAGCTCGATCAAGGGAACGAAATCACCACGCGTGGCCGAGGCGACTCCTTCCACGACGCCAGCGGTCAGCGGTTCCGCGGCGGCCGTCGCAGGAGGACTCTCGTGGGCTGGGGAAGAAGCCGCGGGTTCGACCGTCAAGGGATTATCAAGCATCGCACAGACTCCACGAAACGAACAAGGGACGAGTCGGAATAACCAAGAATGCCCCTCCGCATCAAGCTCTTTTTCCACCTCTTTTGCCGGAGATTGCATTCGCCAAGCCCTGTGCGAGCACTCATGACCTACGTTTTTCATGAGGCGCCGTTGGTGTCCCCCAACCTTGCATTACATCGCTGTATTTTTGAATAGGTTCGTTGCATCCCACGCTGCTGGAAGGGTAAGGAGTGTTCGCGCTGCTACTTTCGGTGGGGGTCCTCCTCACGCTCACCGCATCGCTGCGTCTGACGGGTGTGGTCCTCGACACTCGTCGACGAAGAGGGAGCGCCCGCGATGCTGGAAGTTCACTGCCGACCGAAACGGAGCCTCGCACACGATTGCATCAGGGCTGGACCGGATGGCGATCGCTGGCAGTCGTGCAGATCGAAGACGCGTCGGCAGATTGTCGATCGTATTACCTGGGGGATCCGTCCGGAAGTCCGCTGCCTGACTATGAGCCTGGCCAGTTCATTGTCGTGCGGCTCACCGGACGAACGGGAAAGCAGGTGCAGCGCTGCTACAGTCTCTCGGATCGTCCCAATGGTCGAACCTATCGGATCACGGTCAAACGCGTTGCCGGGGGTGAAGTCAGCGAGTGGATGCACGAGTCTTTGAACCCGGGATCGCTCGTCGGGGTTTTGTCTGCTCGAGGGAACTTTGTCCCGCCCTGGGATCCCGAGATACCGCTGAATTTGGTTGCTGCGGGAGTGGGGATCACCCCGATGGCGTCGATCGTGCGTTACTGCCAGCGGTGGCAACCGCAGCGCCCGATTCGGCTGTTTTACCAATTCCGTGATTTATCCAGCGCACCGTTGCTACGCGAAGTCATCGAGTCGCTGTCGGTGATGCCGCACGGAAGCTTGCTGCTGTATCCTTCGCGCTGGGAAGGGGCAGCGCCGGGCTGGGCAGCCGGAATTGGCAGGCTCACAGCTCGCGAAATCATTGCTCGTTGCCGTCAACTGGAAGGACACGAAGGACGGGCATCGGACGTCGCGGAAGGAAGCGAGCAAAGCCTCGCTGGAGGTCCACTGCTGCTCTGCGGTCCTCCGGAGATGCTCGAATCGATGCGGAACGATTTGATCGCTTTGGGAGTGCAAGCGGAGGAAGTGTACTTCGAGTCCTTTGCGGGTCGATCACAGTCAAGGCTGGACGAGTCGCCGACGGAATCGACGATCTCGCGTTGTCCGCCGTCGTATCGGATTGAGTTTGCGCGCGCGGGTATTCGAGGTTTCAGCAATGAGGGGAAAGAGACGATCCTCGAGATGGCGGAGTCGCTCGGGGTTCCGCTCGACAGCGGGTGCCGTAGTGGTCAGTGCGGGACCTGCATTGTCCGATTGTTGGAAGGAAAAATTGATTATCCAGTACCGCTCGATACCTCGGCGCTTGCGCCGGGTGAAATTTTTTCATGTCTTGCCAGGCCCCTTGAAGATCTACGGGTCGATGCCTAAACAGCGAGAAGATTGATGAACAGCAAGTGTTTACCTCGAAGAGGATTCCGTACGTTCTTGATGCTCAGTATGACGGCGGTATTCGCTGTCTGTGCGGTGGTTCCAGAGGTCAAGCTCGACGGCAACGACCATCGCGTCGAACCGCTGGACCAAGAACGTTCGCCCCTCGTTGCTCGCCCGGCTGATCCGGAGCTCGTCGTGTCGGCCGATGCATGTGTGAAATGCCATCCTGCGGAGGTCAATCAGTGGCGTAAGACACCCCATGCGCTCGCGTATGAGGAATTGCATCGGCGGCCTGAAGCCAAGGAGATTGCCAGCAAGCTCGGGGTCCGCTCAATCAAATACGACGCGCGCTGCGTGGCATGCCATTACACCCAGCAGCAGCAGGCGGAGCGGACCTTGGTAATTGCGGGTATCTCCTGCGAATCATGCCATGGGGCGGCCAGGAACTGGATCGAGAGCCATGGCGATTATGGTGGGGCGACGGCGACCCGCGAGACTGAATCGGCAGAGCATCGCACAGCCCGCGTCGACGGTGCGATTGCGGCAGGGATGCGCAATCCGCGGAATGTCTACCTCTTGGCTCAGAGCTGTTATCGTTGCCACACCGTTCAGGATGAGGAACTGGTGAATGTTGGGGGGCATTCCTTTGGAAGTCTTGATTTCGAACTGGTCAGCTGGTCGCAGGGGTTGATTCACCACAACTTTCTTTCAAGTCAGGGGAGGGCCAATGAGCCGAGTTCGCCCGAGCGGCTGCGGGTGATGTTTGTGGCGGGGATGATCGCGGATTTGGAGGCGAGTCTCCGCGCTGTCGCGCAGGCGACGACGGTCTCGGATTTCGGTGTGAACGCCGCCAAACGGAGCGCACGGGCTGCGGCGCGGCTGCGGAGTGTGCTCGAGAAGGTCGACCATCAAACACTCCGCGACATTCTCGCCTGTTACGACCCAGAGGAACTCCGTGCTGAAAATCGCACGCTGCTCGAGGAACGCGCCGACCGAATCGCCGAGAGCGGCAAGGCTTTCGCGGAGCAGGTCGATCCCCGGATGCTCGAAGTACTCGAGACCTTTATTCCTGCCCCCGAGCGATGGAAGTAGGCATGAGGATTCCCCCCGGAAGGTGGACGTAGGCTGCTACCCGCAAAACGCTCATAATCGAAACTTCTGAAGTTCCGGCCCGCAGAGGGATTTGGATTTTCGATTTCTTGCTCATCTCCTGCGATCTGCGCGACGACATTGGTAGCTTCCGCCCCCCCTCCTCCTTGGCTCGATTACAGTTCGATCTTGGGGCGCTTTGTCAGCCGCTGGTGGCTTTGGATTTTGATCTTTTGGTTGCTCGCGACGGTAGGAGCGCGGCGGCTCGTTCCCAGCTGGGAAAGTCTCGCCTATGACGGTGATTTTGACTCGCTCCCGGCCGAGATGGCGAGCGTGCAGGGGGTGCGTTTACGGGATGCGGCCTTTCCGGATCAGGGAGATCGGAGCCAACTCCTCTTGGTCGTTGCCCGCCGCAGTGAGGAGGGGGTGGCTGGGACAAACGT
>Ga0169931_10008503_pt1 | contig 14965 bp, 13 predicted proteins | sample Kivu_15m_20L_FD_129675 | JGI IMG/M metagenome (GOLD analysis project Ga0169931, IMG submission 129675) | Freshwater microbial communities from Lake Kivu, Western Province, Rwanda to study Microbial Dark Matter (Phase II) - Kivu_15m_20L... | ecosystem: Environmental > Aquatic > Freshwater > Lake... | reverse complement strand
TGGATTCGGGTTTGAGTTGAGAAAGGGTGAGCCTCCAGTCTGTGGGATCGGGGTTCTCTGCAAAATGGAACCGAAGTGATGATTTGCGTCGATGTTGCAAAGCAGTCAGAAGGCAAATCGGTCCCAGCGCGCTCCCGCCGATTCCTAAAAACAAGACGTCCGAAAAGCCACCCGAGCTTAAGATGCCCTGAGCCAGGGCCTGCGACGCCTGGAGCTGCGAAAGTTCTTCGCGGATCGGAGCGTGGTAGAAGCCCACTTCGTCTCGGTCGAACTGTCCTTTGAGGTGATTCCAGGCTTCGGATAACGACCGAGTGGGAGAAGAGAGAGGTCCCTGGTGAGCGGGGAGAGTGTGAAGTCCTGACCAATCGATGCGGATGGGGGAGCTGCCGAGACGTGCTGCGGTTGCAAGCGACATGGGGTTAGAACTCCTTTCTGAGATGAGTAGCGCGACCAATAATCATTCTTTGGATCTGGTTGGTGCCTTCGACAATCTGAAGCACCTTGGCCTCTCGCATGAGTCTTTCGACCGGAAAATCCTGAGTATATCCTGATCCCCCCAGGAGTTGCACTGAATCGGTGGTGATCTTCATGGCCATATCGGTAGCCGCAAGTTTTGCCATCGAGGCCTCGGTCGCAAACGGTAGGCCGTTGTCTTTGAGCCACGCCGCGCGTTGCACGAGAAGTCGAGCCGACTCGAGCTCGGTGGCCATGTCTGCCAGCATGAACTGGACGCCTTGGTGTTCGCCAATGGGTTTTCCAAATTGACTTCGCTCACGCGAGTGATTGGCCGCAACTTCAAGAGCGGTTGCGGCGACCCCCAGGGCGACAGCGGCAATCGTGATTCGCCCGGCATAGAGCGCATTCATCGCAACTTTAAATCCGTCGCCTTCGGCTCCCACGCGATTTTTGGCCGGAACTTTTACATCCTGGAGCAAGACTTCCATAGTGTGGGAAATGTGCATGCCCATCTTTTTTTCGCGTTTGCCGAGCGTGAGGCCGGGCATTCCTTTTTCGAGAATGAAAGTGGAGATGCCCTGAGGTCCAGGCCCACCGGTTCGCGCCATGAGGAGAAGAGTCGAGGCGCTATCGGCCTGCGTGGTCCAGAGTTTAGTGCCATTGAGCAGGTAGTGATCTCCTTGGCGCTTGGCCGAAGTCGTCAGAGATCCCGCGTCTGAGCCCGCACCTGCCTCCGAAAGACTAAAGGAGCCAATGGCTTTTCCGGCAGCGAGAGGAGGGACGTACTGAGTCTTCTGCTCTTCTGTGCCCCCCTCACACAAAATCACTTGAGGGAGTCCCGTCACCGCAACACTGATGGCGTAAGCAGCGCTGGCTCGGGCGATTTCCTCGATGGCGACGATGTAGTCCTGATAACCTAGGCCTGCGCCGCCGTATTTCTCTTCGACGGGGATGCCTGTGAGCCCCAATTCTCCAAGTCCAGCAATGATTTCGGGGCGGAACGTCCCGGTTTCTTCGTCTTTTTCGACGATAGGCCAGATATTGTTTTTTACAAACTTACGCGTCAGTTCTCGGAGTTCTTGCTGGACGGCAGTGGGCTGAAAATCCATGCCTCCGCTATATCAGCCTGAAGCCCCCTCGCCTAGCATCTGTCTGGCAATAATCACTCGGAGGATTTCGTTGGTCCCTGCGCCGCTCTCAACGGCCTTAGCGTCCCTCATAGAGCGCTCCACCGGGAACTCCCGAATGTAACCGTAGCCCCCTAAGATCTGAATGCACTCTAGCCCTACTTTGGTCGCCATTTGGGCACTGGTGAGTTTGGCTTTTGCCGCCATCATGGAGGCCTCTTTGCCGACCATCTTACCTTCGTCCCACATTTTGGCGCAGGAATAGGTGAGGGCGCGGCAGGCTTCGTACCACGAAGCGGCTTCGGCTAGCCGCTCTTGAATGGGGCCAAAGCTTCCGATGGGTTTATCAAACTGCTTGCGGTCTCTGGCGTAAGTGGTGGCAGCCTCGATGGAGGCTCGTGCGATTCCTAAAGAGATGCCAGCGATCGTGATGCGTTCGAGGTCGAGGTTCCTCATCATCATTTTGAGACTCTCGCCTTCGCCTCCCACTCGATTCTCAACGCCTACGCGGCAGTTTTCAAAAACGAGTTCTCCGGTAGGGGAGGCACGCATTCCCATTTTGGAAAATTTCTTACCCGTGGAAAATCCTGCCATTCCTTTCTCGATCATGAAGGTCGAGATGTCCTTCTTGGTTTCGCCAGTCTTTGCGTAACAGTAAAAGATCTCGCCGCAGGGACCGTTGGTGATGAAGGTTTTGGAACCATTGAGGACGTAGGCCATGCCATCCGGTGTTTTGACGGCCTTGGTGCGCATTCCGAGCGCGTCCGAGCCAGAGCCAGGCTCGGTCATTCCCATTCCGCCGATCCATTCGCCGGTGAGAAGCTTGGGGAGGTACCTGGTCTTTTGTTCGGCGTTGCCGTTTTGTGCGACTTGATTGAGGCACAGAATGGAATGCGCTAAGTAGGAGAGAGCGGTCGAAGCATCAACGGCTGCGACTTCTTCAAAAGCGAGAGTCGTGGCCACCGCGCCAAGGCCTGCGCCACCATCCTCCTCAGGAACAGTGATGCCTAAAAGGCCTAATTCTCCCAGTTTTTTGAAGGCATCGCGATTGAAGCCTTCCTCGTGATCGAGCTTTTCGATTTTGGAAGCCAGTTCTGATTTTGCGAACTGACGCACCGTGTCTTGAAGCAGCTTCTCTTCTTCAGAAAAAAACCACATCGAAGCGGACTCCTTTGAAATTCATTTGACGCATGCAATACTTGATCGCGTGCTGGGGATCGACAGAAATCAGTATACCACTTCACCGCTCCGATTCGTGGTGAACTATTGGGATTTTCGCCCGACTGCTTTGGTCGAGCGATTGGACGCTCTTGTCCAGCAGGGTGTGACGGAACTGGTCAGTTTTGTCCCTTGGCAGGCCATTGAGGGCGATATTCAGCACAGCTTGTCCAAGTTTTTGCACGCTTCGGCGGAGCGTGGCTTGGCTATTCATTTGGTGGTCTCCCCTGAAGTGGGTTTATCGGCGCCACAAAGTGGCATCCCTAAGGACCTCCTTTCCAAGCAAGAGGGCCTGGCCCAAAACTGTGACGGCGGATGGGTGATCTCGGCAGCGGCGCCTCAATGGCATGCTTTGCCGTCCATTCACTCGGCTGAGTTTCAGAAGCGATTTCAGAACTACCTCGCAAAGGTCGACCATGTGCTCTCGGATGTTCAGAAGCGGGGCTCTGCGGGCGTTTTGGATCGAGTTCAGCTCGTCCTGACAGGGAGCTTTTGGAAGTACTACCGCTCCCATCGGGCCAGCTCGCTCTCTCCATTTGGTGGGCCAGCGGGAGATTTCTCTGGGACAGTGGGCTTACAGCTCCGCACCAAGATTGATCAAAGATTTGCTCAAGCCGAGTTTTCGGAACCCAATCCGGCTGCTGCGAACCGATGGAAGGTCAAAGGCCTCGAGGGCGTGAACCGGCGCTGGTTCATGCAGGACGCCGAGGATCAGTTTAGAGCGCGAAACGCTCAGTACTTTGGAAGGAAGGCGCTCTCCATTCGGGTCAACCAGATGGAGCTCTTTACCCCTGAGGTCGATCCCGCACTTCTCTATTCTCAGGTGATGGCGTTTTCTTCGGGACTTCGGGCGGATTTTTCACGACTGAGTGATTTGATCGATGAAGCTGCGATGCGCAGGACCGAAGTCGAGGGAGAGGTCGCTGCACCGTGGGTGCACTGGACTGCCAACGCTGGCTTTGCTTCTCTCTTAGATGCTGAGAAGCAGTTCCTTGTTTTGAAGTCGCTTCTTTTGTTGGCCTCGCAGGGTGGAGGCGTCTTCATCGACGCCGACGAGTGGTTCTCCCTCTCCGAAGGCTTTCGAAGAAGAGCAGAGACTCTCGCTCGAACGCTGGCAAGCGGAGATTACCGGTTGAGGCAAAGGGCTTTTTATCTCAACTCTCACCTTTGGTCCTCGGGAGGGGATCTTTGGAGCGAGCTTGAATCCAAGCTGGGAACCTTGAGTCGCATGATCGCTTCGGACGATCTCCTGAAAGGTGACGAAGGCCTCGATGCGGATCTGTTGGTGGTTGATCCCTCGGTGATTCTCACCCGTAACCGCATGATTCATCTGCTCTCATGGACCCGTTCGGGCCGCGTGACGGCTGTGCCCAGGAGTTTATTGTACTCAGAGGCAGCGCGAACCGAGCTGAATCGTGTCTGTCAGTCGCATGAGCGTCTGGATCTTTTGATGGGAGTTCCGTTTGAACTCTATCCAATGGGTGAGGGCAAGCTCCTCGTTTACGATTCTCACGCCTTAGAAAAGGCCGAATCCGCTGAAGTAGCCGGACAGTTTGTCCATGCGCTGTTAGGTCTTGCTGAGATCAAAGCCCCCTGCACGACCAGTGATTCTCGGCTAGAAGTAGTGGGACTCGAACGTCGTGGGGGAGGACGCGGAATTTTCGTGCTGAACCCTTCGGCCCGTGCGGTCGAGGCTGATGTTCTTTTTCCGAATGATGTGATTGTGGGTGATTTGGGTGAACAGCTCAAACGTTCACAAGAGGCACTCCTCTCGGGTCCGGCCTCAAGTGTGAGCGTGGCTTCACAACGGTTTCATTTGGCCGCACCCCCCTGTGGTGTCCTGCCCATGGAAGTTCTGGACTCTCAGTGGGAAAATGAGCTGGAGCGCCGTCAAGCCGCTCGTGAAATAGAGTCGACCCAAAGAGTAGCCTTGGATGCAGCTCATGTTGAGCTCGATGGTCTAACGGAGGTGAATCCGTGGAACTAAGCCAAGACTGGCGAAAGCTTCAGAGGACTTTTTATCCGGCTAAAAAGGATGCGGGATCAGAGCTCTCGGCGGTCTATCTGGTTCACGATCGTGGCGTGATTCTCACTGCGTTTTCGGAAGGTGAGAATCTCTCGGATTGGTCTGGAATGACGGTAGAAGAGTTTCGAGGTCAGTTCCCTCATCGGACCCTAGCGGTGACTGAGTGTGGTCGGATGGAGAATTGGGTTCAGACTTCGCTTGCCGAGCTCAATCTGCCTGCACAGGTGGAGCGAGTCAGGAGCCACTGGGCTCATGAGACCGAAGCCGATTCTCGCAACCAAGTGTTGAGGGCATTGCCCTCGCGGACCCATTTTTTGATCGACGCTCTGGAGCGCTCGTGGTGGAGCCGGGTTCTTCCTTCCTCTTTTGCTTTACTCCTGAGGTTGGAGTCTGATTCGAAGGCAAATCGGCATTTTATCTTGGTTTACCGCAAGGGGAGACTCGAGCATTTTGGTGAGCCGGACTTGACCTTCATGAGTCCTGAGCGTCGTGAGAGTTTGGGTGAGGTGACGCGCTACTTGGCAGAGCGTTTAGCTCTCCCGGTGCAGGGCGTACAGCTCCTCGAGCAAGACTGGAAGAATTGGTCCGACCAGGCTCATCCTTGGAAAGAGATGGCTTGGGCCATTCAGTCCAAACGGGTCCAGTTGGTGCCCTTTCGTTGGCAATGCGTGGGTCTCGTTGCAACCCGAGGGCTGATCGGGCTTTAGCGATCCCATCAAGCCCATGTTTTTGCTGATCTTTTAGGCTTTTTTGGCGCCTGAGTCTCCTTCTGATCTGCCCTTGATCTAAAGATGCCGAACGGTTAAGACATGCCGCATCAAAATGGTCTACTTTCAGTCTCTCACCCAGTCCGAACTGATCGAGAAGCTCATTCCAGTGAGCAAGGAGATCTTGTGCAGTAAGTTGCGGCGCGATGTGGTGCGCACTCCCGAGCTTGAACAGGCCCTGGACGAAAAGGCGCGCTCACAAGCGAAGTACCGCGCTAAACAAATGTTCTCTTGGGTCTACCAGAGAGGGGTCACGGATTGGAATGCCATGACGGATCTCTCGAAGGATCTTCGGCACTGGTGCTCTGAGCACCTGCCGATCTTTCGCCTCTCTCAGCGCATCGCTCGCCAGGCTCAAGATGGGACCCATAAGTTCCTTTGGGATCTTGGTGATCACAAGACCATCGAGAGCGTTATTATTCCTGCCGCACTTCAAGAAAAAGAAGGTGCCGAAGAAGTGAACGAAGCTCTCGAAGAAGGTCGCCGGTTTTCTGGAAAGAGTACTGAGCAAAAAGACCTGACTTCAGAGCGCTGGAAGCGTCTGACCGCATGCATCTCGAGTCAGGTGGGCTGTGCGATGGGATGCAAATTCTGTCTGACCGGCATTCAAGGATTAGATCGGCATCTCGAGGTTCATGAGATTGTGACTCAAGTCCATGAACTGAGGATGTTGGCCCCGATCACCAACATTGTTTTTATGGGAATGGGAGAGCCCCTCCATAATTTGGACCATGTAGCCAAGGCCTGTCAGATCTTATTGGATCCGGATGGCCTGAGTTTTTCGAAGCGCAAAGTCACCGTAAGCACGAGCGGCATTGTGCCGGCAATCGATGAGTTAGGAAAAAGGGTCGACGTTTCTCTCGCCATTTCTCTGAATGGCACCACGGATGAGCAGCGCTCACGGGTGATGCCTGTGAATAAAAAGTGGAATTTGGAAGCCCTATTAGGGGCTTGTCGTCGTTTCCCCTTGGGGCCGCACCGAAGGATCACCTTTGAGTATGTCATGCTCAAAGGCATCAATGACACGTTGGAGGATGCAGCTCGCATTGTGCAGCTCACTCGGGGGATTCCATCAAAAATTAATCTGATTCCTTTCAACGAGCACCCTGGTTCGGAGTTTAAGCGTCCATCCGACGATACGGTGAGAAGGTTTCAGAGTTATCTTGTGGACCGAAAGCTGACTGCAACGGTTCGGATCTCCCGAGGGCGGGATATTTTGGCGGCATGCGGGCAGCTTCGGAGTATTTTTGGTACCGCACGCGGGACGGATAAGCACCGGGATTGGAAGGAACTGCCTGTACTGAGCAGTTAATGACTTAGGCCGCTTTTCTAGGGCGTCTCCGAATGAGGCCGCTGTAGTGAGGACCCGTCTCGAGTTTGCGCTGATCCGTGGAACCTGGTTTGGCGAGCGGTAGGGGTACCACCGGTGCTAAGTCAGGGTGGACGAGTTTCTTGTTGAATGGAGGAGGGGTCGGGATCTTTGGGGCAGGGTGGAGATCTGCCAGGGTAGGAAAAGGCTTAGGCGCCTCCAGCTCGGGCAAGATCACTTCAAAGGTTTTGGAGCGTTCCTGTCTCAGGATCTTGAGTTCCTCTAGAGAGAGGATCTTGCTCTTGGATTTTTCGTTGGCCATCCCAAGGTCGTATCGGCGAATTCAAGGATAGGCTTCAGGCCGAGAAGAGGTCATTTTCTTGACGAGACCCCAGTCTCAGGGCAGTGCAGCAGCGTAGGAGTGGGCTTTGGAGCGTTTTTATTCATATTCGGACTACCTGAAGGGGACCTTTGGAGATCGGACTTACAAGGTCGTGGTCAACAGTGGTCTGACGTGTCCGACCCGAGACGGGACCCTGGGTAAGAAAGCCTGCGCCTTTTGCGATGTTCGAGGATCGAGCTCCTACTACGGAAAAATCGGCCGCGGCAAAGAGGTGAGAGATCAACTCGAGGAACGTATCCCTCGAATCCGAGAGCGTTTTGGATCTCAGCGTTTCTTGGCTTATTTTCAGAGCTATACCAATACCTACACGGACTCCGTTACGGAGCTCAGAGAACTCTACGAGGCAGCGCTCTCCCATCCGGAGGTTCAAGGTCTCTGTATTGGGACCCGGCCGGATTGTTTGCCACCAGCGGTTTTGGAGCTGCTCAGAGAGTTGTCCGAGAAAACCTATGTTTCACTCGAGCTTGGAGTTCAGTCTTTCGAAGATCCGACCCTGGAGTGGCTCGATCGAGGGCATGATGCCGAGTGCTCACGCCAGGCGATTCAAAAGCTACGAACCCAGGCGCCCCGTGTAGACGTGGGGGTTCACCTGATTTTTGGGAGTCCTACGGATTCCAAAACCTCGCCAGAACTGGCGGCCGAAGAGATCAATCGTTCGGGCGCCCACGGGGTAAAGCTGCATCAGCTCATGGTTTTGGAGCGCACGGAGTTGGCTAGACGCTGGCGCGAAGAATCGCAGTTTCGCGTGCTTTCTTTAGAAGAATACGCGGATCAAGTGGGTCGGTTTCTTGCCCACCTCAATCCCCAGATCTACGTCGAAAGACTGTGCGCAACCTCTTCACACCCCGAAGAGTGCATCGCCCCCGAGTGGAGCAAGCTCAGATGGGAGCCCCTCAATTTTCTAAATCGGTGGCTCGAAGAGAAGCAGATTCGGCAAGGCAGCCGATTTACTTCTTTTTAGTCTTGCCCTTGGGAGCAGCACCCTTAGAGCTGGACTGAATTTCGGTGACCTTTTTCTCCATCTCTTCAAGAGCAGCCTTTTGTGCAAGGACGGTCGTAGAGACTTCAGTCAATTGAGCTTTCAGCGCAGCGACTTCCTCTTTCATGGCATTGATGGAGCTGTCGGCTGCGTTGGCCTTGGCTTTGAGTTCCATTTCGGAGGTCTTGAGGCCATCCACGGACTGCTGAAGCGCCTCGGTGTTTGGGCAACCTGGGACACTGAGGCCCATCAATAGAAGGGAGCTTCCAATCAACGGTGCAACGATGCGAAGTTTGTTCATAATGGTTAGAGTGTAACTCGGATTTTAGCAGTGTAAAATCAGAACATCATTTTCTTGTTTGCCACATTGGTGAGCAGAGCGACCCCAATCATGGCAGTGATGAGTGCGCTCCCCCCGTAACTCAAAAAGGGTAAAGGAACGCCCACCACCGGCAGAAGTCCCATCACCATCGCCATGTTGACGACCACGTGCCAGAAAAACACCAGGCATAGGCCAAGACTCATGAGCATCGCGAACTTTTCATTGGACTGATAGGCCACCGAGAGTCCTTGGGTCAGGAAACCCAGGTACAGAACCAAAAGAATGGCGCAGCCCACAAAGCCGTGTTCTTCGCTGAAGACCGAGAAAATAAAGTCCGTGTGATGTTCGGGCAAAAAGTTGAGCTGACTTTGAGTGCCTTTTCGATAGCCTTTTCCAAAGAGCTGTCCCGACCCAATCGCGACCTGAGATTGTCTTCTGTTGTAATTGGCTCCCCGGACGTCAGACGAGGGGTCGATAAACGAGATCAGGCGCTGCCTCTGGTAGTCCTTGAGGCCAAACTTATAGACCATGGGGGCAGCGGTCGCTGCGCAGATGGCAAGCAAGGCTAGGGTTCTTCCTTTGATTCTCAAAAAAAGCATCATGCTTGCAAACGTGAATACCAGAATGAGTGCGGTTCCGAGGTCGGGTTGTAAAATAATGAGTCCCACCGGAATGGCCAGAAGCAGAGTGGGGAGTGCGAGCTCTTTGAGTCCGTAACCTCCTACGGTGCGATCGTTTTCGAAGTACTTGGCCAAGCAAATGACTAGCGAGAGTTTCATGAACTCTGAAGGCTGAATCCTTAGAGCTCCAAAGCCAATCCACCGTTTGGCGCCTAGGCTGGACTTTCCTGCCACCAACACCAAAGCCAGAAGGGCGACGTTTGCGAAATAGATGATGTACGCCACTCGAGAAAAGAACGAGTAGTGAAACAGTAAGATCACCGCAGTGAGCACAAGGCCAATCGCAAACCAAATGAGCTGACTCTTGTACAGTCCAAAGGATTTGTCTTGGACTCCTGATGCGCTCACTAGATTCCAGATGCCGATCCCAAAAAGCGCAAACTGGAGCAGTAGGAGGTTCCAATTAAATTTTCGGAGTTCCTCTTCGTACATTCCTGAGCGCGGCTCAAATCCAGTGGGTTCAACGTCTCGTTCCGTCCAGCTATAGGTCATTCGGCACCGCCACTTGCTGCAGGAGTTTGCTCCATCGACGAGTTTTGCACTTCAGGAATCACATCTTCTTCTTCGGGGCTGGCACGAGAAGGCGCATGGGTGATGAGATCCCCGCGGGCTTTGGCCCGCTCCATCATGGCTTTTTCGTCGATTTCGTTTGGGTAATACTTTTCTAGAAATTTTTTGATCACTGCTTTAGCGATAGGCGCGGCACCGCTCGAGCCGTGGCAAGCGTGTTCGGCGACGACAGCGACCGCAATTTTGGGATGATCCATCGGGGCAAAGCCTGCAAACATGCCATGATGTCGCTGCCTGAATTTCATGTTCTCGCATTTTTGATAGATCTTATTGGCGGCCAGACTCATGACCTGGACGGTTCCGGTCTTTCCGACAAAGTCGACTCCGGGAATCCGCTGTGCGAATGCCGTTCCGTTGGGTGTGTTGACGACTCCCCAGAGCCCTTTTTTGACCAGAGCGTAGGTCTGGTCCGAGAGTCGGGTCTGGTCGAGGACCTCGGGCTCGTACTCCTGCACGACGGAGCCGTCCACCGTTTCAACTTTCTTGATCAGAAAGGGTCGGTAAAAAGTACCCCCATTGGCAATCGAGGCATAAGTGTTGGCTAGCTGGAGAGCAGTGGTCAGGACATAGCTCTGGCCAATCGCTACCGAAAGCGTCTCGCCCGCGGTCCATTCTTGGCCGAAACGTTTTTTCTTCCAGGCCTCGGTGGGAATGAGACCCGAGGTTTCGCGAGGAAGGTTGATGTCAGTCTTCTTGCCCAAGCCTAAATGAAACGCCCAAGTGGCGATGTCATCGACGCTTTTGAGTTTTTGAGCCACTCGGTAAAAAAAGACGTCACAGGATTTGGTGAGAGCAGTGGCGACATCGACGTCTCCATGGCCTTCTTTGCGCCAGCAATGGTAAGAGCGATTTCCGAGTCTCAGCGATCCCGTGCAGCGGAACTTGGTGTTTTCATCGATCACCTTTTCTTGAAGTCCCGCAATCGCAGTGATGGTCTTGAAGACCGATCCCGGCGAGTAGTGATCCATAATGGTTTTGTCGCGAAGCGGTTTATTCTCGTTCTCTAGGAGCTTGGTCCAGAGCGCCGCAGGGATTCCTCGAGAAAACTCAGTGGGATCAAAAGAAGGTCGAGAAAGCATGGCCAGGATTTCGCCCGTATTGGGATCGATGGCCACCATGGACCCTACCTTGTCACCGAACGCTTCTAGTGCTGCGGTTTGGAGGTCCTGATCGATGGTGAGGACTAGGTTTTTTCCAGGAACTGCTGGTTTTCCTTGGTTTTCGGCAATGAAGCGACCGTGGTACTTTTGAAGCTTACGGCGCCCCAGGGCGTCGACCTCAACCCATTCTTCGCCGTCATCCCCTCGAAGGGTTTCCTCGAGCTTTTGTTCGAGCCCGAATTTTCCAATATTGTCTCCCAGCTTGTAGCGGCGCACTTGGGTTTGGTTGAGGCGTGGGAGTTCGCTGGGGCTGACCTCTCCAATGTACCCCAACATATGGGCCGCTAAATCCCCGTAGACGTTGGTGCGCTTAATCTCCATCTCAACCGAGACCCCTGGGGTCGCGATCTGCCAGCTCTTGAGCTCAGCCATTTCGTCGCGGCTCAGGTCCGTTTTGATCTTAATCGGAAGGTAGGGGGGCTGACCCTTGGCCTTATTCAGAGCGTCTTGAATCTCAGAAAGAGGCATTTTGATAATGCGAGAGACCAGTGACAGCGTCTCTTGGGTGCGGCCCGATTCTTTGAGGTACTGTGGGATGATTTCGAGGTCAAAGGCTGGACGATTATCGAGGAGGAGTTGGCGATTCCGGTCAAAGATCATTCCTCGCGGGGACGCGATCTTTACACGTTTAATGCGATTTTCTTCAGAAGCCATTCGAAGATTATCGCCCTGAAGAATTTGAAGGTTGATCAGCTGCAGCACGAGAACCGAAAAAGCCAGCGCAAGAACAGCATAGAGGTACCTGAAGCGATCCTGGAATTCTCGAACCTGTTGTTCCTGGCCTAAAAATGACATCGATCAAAGCCCCTCATTTTCGACCAGTTTGAGATCGTCGGAGAGACGCTGTTCCAGTTTAAGATTCTTATGAGTCCAGCGATCGAATCGATCAAGCGCCGGATAAATCCAGAGTCCGAGTAAGCTCGTCGAGATGGCGCTCGGGAGGAGGTGGATGAGAGTATGACGCCACTGGCTTTCGGCCTTATCGAGGTAGGCCAGCACAAGTAGACTCGCAGCCTTCCAGACTCCCGAGGAGACCAGGGTCAATCGGATCCATGAGTGAAAATCAGGGATCACCACCAAACGAGAGGCGAGTCTTACGCCCAGATAAATGGCCATGTAAGCCACGAGGAGCGAGCCCGATGGGGCACTGCTATGGAGTTCAGCGATCTCGCCCAAGATGAGGGTCAGTACACCCCCTTCAGTAAACGAGCGTTTGAGAGAGAACCAAATCACCATCAAAATTAAGAGGTCGGGCTGAATCCAGTTGAGAGGAAAAGACACAAAAAGGGCGCTCTGGATTCCTACCGCAAGGCAAGTGAGGAAAATCATGAGAGGTCCGTTGAGGAGTTTAAGGAGGATTCGGGTCATCCTTTGACCTTCTTCACGATGACTAGGACCTCTTCGAGCTTAGAAAAGTCGACGGCCGGCCTCACTTCGACTTCTTGGGTGATTCCGAAGGGCTGTTTGCTGACCTTGAGGACCATTCCGACGGGAACCCCCTTGGGGAAGATTCCGCCCAGACCGCTTGAGATCAAGAGATCATTGGGAGCGATATCGTCTGTCCGCAGAGCGAAGCGCATTTGACAGAGGTCATCCGAGAGTCCCTCCACCACGCCTCGAGCTCGAGATCGTTCATCGATGGCATCGATCGCAGAAAGGGTGTCCACGATGGTGACGACATCGGCCGTGTCAGCCGTGGTTCTCAAAACGCGGCCCACCACCCCTTGAGAGGTGACGACGGCCATGTCCTTCTGGATTCCTGAGCTTTCTCCTCGGTTAAGGCGGATCGCTCGGTACTCGGTCGAAACGTCACGACCAATCACGCGGGCAACGACGGTCTCGAGTTCCAGTTTTTCGCGAAAGGCCAAGAGTTCACGGAGCCTGTCGTTCTCCCGGAGGGTCTCCCTCAGACTGACAATTTCATTCATCAGACGACGATTTTCGGTCAGGAGTTCGAGATTTTCCCTGCGGGTACCCAATAAAAATAGGTAATTTTGGCCTGCGGCTACCGTTTGATCCAAAGTCCATTGAATGGCCGCTTGGAGGGGTGAAGTCAGAGCGATAATCCAGCGATCATAAAATCGATAGTCACGGGGGGACCGGGTCGAGGTATCGATTGCGATCACCGGGATCAAAATGAAAAGAAAAAGCGTGATCTGGAAGCGATACTCTCTTAGGTATTTAATCATAAGGATTCTGAGTTCGGAGTGATCGTAATGACTCCCCGGACCGAACGCAACTCCAGACGGGGTTGTTTAACGCGTAGTTTTTGGCTTTTTGATGGAGAGAACTCGAGATGCTAACCACCATGAGAAACAGATTAGGCCCAGTCTTCGTGACTTTGATCATTGGGGGGATTGCGGGCGTCTTCGTTCTTTCTGATTTTATTTCACCTAGGAGGGGTGGCGGACTGGGCGGAGGGGGAACCTCCATTGCAGGCGAAGTGAACGGGGAGCCCGTTTCCATGGGTGAGTTCAACCGTAGCCTCTCGCAGCGTATCGAATCGATGAAGCAAATGACCGGTGGTAAACTTACGGATGAGCAGATCCGGATGTTTCGAATGAGGGAGACGGTCTTCAATGAACTCGCTCAGCGAAAGCTCATTCTTCAAGACTGTGCCAAGAGTGGTCTTCTCCCCTCAGATGCTGAAGTGATGAATAAGATTCGTGAGCTTCCTTACTTTCAAAAAGAGGGTCGCTTTGATTTGACCACTTACCGAAACATCCTGGCCGCCAATAACCTGAATCCCGGTGCGTTTGAAAAGATGATGCGTGATGACTTGACCCTTCAGCTTTGGATGGATGGCGTGAAGAGTCGGGTTCAGGTGTCTGCTGATGAGCTCGAACGGGAGTATCAAGTCAGCAACGACAAGCGGAACATTAAGTTTGTCCTTCTCGATTCAGAAACGGGTCGTAAAGCCATTCCTGTGGCTTCGACTGAGATCGAGGAGTTTTTGAAGGATCCGAGCAAATTAGCTCGCGCCAAGGCCAGATTTGAGTCGGTGAAGTCCACTCAACATAAGGGCAAGAAGTTCGAAGAGGTTCAAAAGGAGCTGGTTCGTGATGTGATCGCTGGCGAAAAGACTGAGGCCATTCGCGATGCGAATCTAAAGCTTGCGGATCAAGTCATGCCCTTGCTCGGACGGGCTCCCGACTCTCAAGTGAACTCGCTGCTCAAGTCGGTGGGAACCACGGTCAAAACCTCGGGTTTAATCACCCGCCAGGCGCCTTTTATTCAAGGACTGGGCGAAGCAAAAGACCTCCTCTCGGATGCATTTGCAGCAGAGTCGCCCATTGTGCTCACTCAGGGAGGCAAGGCTAAGAAATACACCTCGGCTGCTTGGGTGGCGGTGGCGGTAGTTTCTGAGAGCAAAAAACCCGAAATGAACAAGTTTGAAGGTGAAAAATCAAAACTTGAGCAGCAGCTCCGGTTTAAAAAGGAGCGAACTCTGGAGCAGGAGTGGATCCAGCAACTTCGGAGCAAGGCCAAGATTGAGATGAATCCTGCTTTGGTCGAGGCGGAGCGCTCCAGCTAAGCACTCCATTGCTTGAGTCGTTGGACAAACTCATTTCGTTTTTCGAAGGGGAGTCCATGCCCTGCGCCTGAAACCTCCTCGAAAGAGACCGGAAGACCGGGTTCAAACCCCAATCGATCTTTTTCGAAACTCTCTTTGGACCAGACTCGACTGGTCTCGCCCCGGAGTGCCAGCACGGGGATCCCGCGATGAGCTGCATTCAGGATCCAGGGGCGGAGTGAAGTGCCTCTTGCAGCATCAATGGTCTTGAGGAGGGCCCGGTGACTGAAGGGGAATCGGAGACCCCCCCCTTCGGCCGGAGGGGTGAGAGTGGCTACTGCCATCAAATACTGTGCGATCGAGGGGTCAGGGCAGTGGGACTGCATAAACGCTCGTGCTTCGTCCCGGTTTTTAAATTGATCCGGAAGGATCTG
>Ga0169931_10008502_pt1 | contig 14965 bp, 16 predicted proteins | sample Kivu_15m_20L_FD_129675 | JGI IMG/M metagenome (GOLD analysis project Ga0169931, IMG submission 129675) | Freshwater microbial communities from Lake Kivu, Western Province, Rwanda to study Microbial Dark Matter (Phase II) - Kivu_15m_20L... | ecosystem: Environmental > Aquatic > Freshwater > Lake... | reverse complement strand
TTTTACTGTTAATTTAAAGCCAGATTTATAATTTAATTTATGACAAAAAAATAAAATTTAATTTAATAAAATATTTAATTTAATTTAATGTTGTGAGTTTGGAGATGTTTTACTCACTGTATAATTTCTCAAATCACTTACTTTAATTTCATCAGGAAACTCTTTCAAAAATATATCGAACACATTCTCAAAAAATCCTCTATTATCATAGCTTATATTCTCTTCACCAATCATATGTATCATTAAATGCTTGATGTCATCCTTTTTTAAAGATTTATCGTCTGTCCATCCTAATTTACTGATGACAGCCTTAAATTCAGGAGAATCCCAAAAAGATTCTTCCTTCCCGAATACAGATTTGAAATATTTGCTCATATTCATCCATGAAACTTCAACATTATATTTTAGTTTTTCCATGACTGTAGGTTCTTTTCCAAAAAATTTCATGACTGTTCTTGGTAAATTATGTTGATACAAAAAGACTTTTAGATCACTCATTTTAACACTATCAGGAAGATCCTTAGTGTAACTGTTGAAAATGGCGTTGAATATGTCTGAGTTTTTTCCTCTTACAATATCTTCTCCTATTATATATGTTAATAATGATTTAATATCATCCTTTGAGAGCTCGTCTTTGCTCTCAAGTCCAAGTGAGGAAAGAATTTGTTTAAATGCGGGTGTATCAAAATAGCTCTCCTCTTTTTTAAAAAGGCTTCCCAAGCCAGTTGAAAAATCGTTCCAATTGTTTTTGAAAGTATATTTAAGTTTTTCCCATATAGTAGGTTCCCCAGCAAAAGCTTTAATTAAAGGGCCAATAAATTTTGTTTGTAGGCACATCATTTTAAGATCCTCTAATGTGGTTTTGTCTGGTAGTTGATTAAGAAATGTATCGAAAACCATTTTAAATTTATCGCTGTATTCCCCCTTAACAATATCATCCCCAATTAAAGCACTTAGGAAGTTTCTTACATCATCTTTCATCAAAGAGGTTTTTCCAGTTAATCCAAGTTTTTTATCGATACTCTTAAAAAAATCGGAATTCCAAAAGGAAGTATGTTCAGCAGGAGAAAACATATGTTGAATTGATTTAATCCATTCACTATTCGATCTATAACTTTTGTCAAGTATTTTTAAAGCATCTGGCTTTTCTTTAAAATAATCTTTTAGGGCATTGACAAAATCACTTATTGTAAGACGCTTTGTGAGATCTTCGATTCTAATTGAATCAGGAAAGTTCTTAGAATAACTTCTAAAAAATTCACTAAAAGCATTCATGTGACATTCACAATTATCCAAGCCAAATAGTGAGGCCAATAATTGTCGAATTTCATCTTTTGTTAAATTATTTTTCTTATAAAAATCAAAATTTCTCATAATTGCCATGAATCTATCTTCAGATCCGAATAAATTTTTTGTCATATCTGATGCATTTGATTCTTCTTCGTGATAGTGGATACCCTTGCCTAGCTCATGTTTAGGAGTATGTTCATGATATTCTTCCTCTTTACCAAATACAAAAATCAAAGATAAAAGAATTATGAAAGTTGATAATTTCATTATAATCCTAATAATCTAGGACCGTTTAAATATCTTGGAAATTTTAAGTTAGCAGTTTGTTAAATTATTTGCCGTTTTAATATTACTATTTAATTAAGATGATAAAACTATCTGTATATTGAATTTTAAATAACTTATAAAATTTGAAATATATTTAAAAATATTTTTCGAAAATTCTAAAACTTGATGCACTTATCTATTTCGCAGTCTTAAATATAAAGAAAAATTTTGTATATTTTCTATTTGTTTAGTGATTAACATTAATTTATAAATAATAATTGGTTAAAAAATGAAGTTTATTTCCATAAAATTTTATTTGTTCTTATTAATTTCGGTCATTTTCATAACTAAAATAAATTCTTTTAAATCAAAATCTAAAGCTAGGACAAAATCAAAATTAAGATCACATAACAGAATAAAAACAAGAGATAGAAAAGAAGAATTAAAAATGAAAACTATAGTATTAAAAGATGGTCCTTTATCATGGGAAGAATTCACAGAGCATGCTTTACAATCTTTAATGAAGTCCCAATCTCATATATTACCTGAGGAACCCAGATTTCCACCAGCATCGCAAATATCACACATGTACCAAAATAATCCTAATAAAAATTCAATTTTTTCTTCTAATGGCAATTCAAGATCAAAAACATTTAGAACAGTCAGCCCTTATGATGATACGACCGTGAATTTTCTTGGACAAAAATATTCGAAATTATACAAAATTAATAATGAAAAAAATGTTAAATCTGGGTATATGGGAAGATCAAGGTTGACTAGATTATAAATGATAAAATTTTTATAAAACATTCATTATAATAAGCAAATTATTTAGTGTATTAAATTTCAAATTTTAATTAAATTATTATCAATTCATATTCCATATATGGAATCTACCATCTCTAGAAGCAGAAATCAAAACAATATTATTCATATTTTCGTCCTTTTTCGCTAATTTTAGCAATGAAATTTTCGATTCGTGTGCATTTAAGAAAATTTTTTCTAATTTTCCGTCTGTATCATAGATAAGGATATCTGAACCCCTTGAAATTGCTATTAGACCAGTAATTTTTCCATTAAAAAATGAAGAAACATATAATGATATTTTATCGTGTGTTGTACCTATAGCTTCATTAGCTTCGAATTCGAATAAAATTTTTGATTCTTCAAAGTGCCCAAAGTTCTGGAAAATTTTGACTTTCTTATTTTCACACAAAACAATAAAGAATTTTTTATCGTTTGAGAATTCATAATTATCGATTGGAATTTTGATTCCACTTAGGGATTTACTTCTTTCAATCTAAGTTTATAATTTAATTTGAAAATATTTTTACCTTTACTATTGTTTCATCACCTTCAATCTCTTTTTTAAATTTAATTGTTTTTTTAAATTCAATTACTGCGATTTCATACATAAATGTTGAGATAGTCAATTGTCTGTCATCAGGAGTCATTTTTATTTCTGAATTTTGTATCTCATTGAGATCCATTGAAGAAAGGCTCTTTAAAGTTTTTGTGTCGAATATTTGGACAATAGTATCCTGACCTGTTCCGATGGTTGAGATGTAATTAGAATCTTTTGAGATTGCGACATTTTTAATTTCGAATTTTCTATCATCTTTGATAATTTTTTTCTCTAATTTGACTAATTTCTGTTTATCCCCTTCTGTAACTAAATCAAACAAAACTAAATTTTTAGAATTTTTCAAAGCAGCTACAACCCGCATCGGTTCTTCAGAGAAGGCAATATCACATACAACATCTTGCTCGACACTTTTAGAGATAAACCTTTGATTCTTGTCGTAGAAGTTCTTTAACATACACAGAATAATTCTTTTATCATCATGGAAGGCAATCACTTTTCCATCAGTGCTAATTTTAGGATTTCTTAATTCCTTTCCTTCTCTGAAAGAATTAATAAGAAAATCCTTCTTATTTACCACTTTTACATTCTCTCTTGTATCTAATGATTTGTTCACTTTTTCTTCCTTTTTTTCTTCTTGCTTATTAGTAGTTTTCGTAGAAGTTTTTGGTGGTATTTCTGTGTGTTTTTGATTTTTTAGAATAAGAAATAGAGTGACTAATATTATAAGAACGAATGCAATCAAATATTCCATAAATTTAAAAATAATACATAAAATCATAATTCATTTATTTAATTTAAAAAATATTATCATACTAAGTAAATTGTAGATCTAAAGCAATTTAACAATCGATGATTTATTTTCAGACAATTTTTTAGAGATACTCATCTAAAATTTATATTATATTATTTTAATTTAAAAGTACCTTATTCACAATCTCCCCTTTTAAGTTTTCGTATCTAATCAGGTAACTTTTCATCTTGAATTTAAGATTTTCGATAGCATCAAGGTATTCCTTATTTATAGACTTATAAAATCTATCAGGGTTGAAAATTCCTTCATCAGGTATGTTACCTAGAATGAGATTCTATTTAATAACTGTTAAAAACCTTACATAAACTATCTCAATCAATGTCTTGTAAATATCCTTTAGAACTTCTTGGTTCATTGTTTTTGACTGTTTCAAAATATTTTCTACTTGATTGAAATAGTTCAAAGTTTTATAGGAAAAAAGTTTTATCTCTTCTTCTAACAAAATGCATAAAGACTTCAAAACATATTTAATCATATTCACGTTCTGCTTCCCCTTTACTGATTGAATCAGTTTATTGGACAATTTGGTAAATATAATTTCAGCATCTTCGTTTTTGTTATAAACCATGAACTTCCAATAAATTTGAATAATTTCTGAAATTATTACTTCATTTGTTTGTTTATTGCTGAATGATTTATTGGTAGATTCCTCAATTAAGGTGTCGAAGTCATAAAACGATTTGTATTTATTTCCTGTGTAATATAAATTTTCATAAAGGTATTTGATGATCGTCAAACTTTCTTTATAATTTAAAGTAGAGATATCTTGAATAAGTCTTTGATAATCTATCTTAGAAGAAATATTAGTCATTATGTAATCATTGATTTTTTCTTTTTCTTCACTTGAAAAGTTTCTATTTTTTTCCTCTAAGAGAGTAATCATTTGAGATAAAATAAAATTTTTTCTTTGGGGGTTAATTTCAGCCAATTTTTGAAATTTAATTATAGATTTCTTTAGTAAATTTTTGTTATCATATTTCTCTAATTTTGCATAAATAATTTTAACATCAGTATCCAAATCATTTTCTTTACTCTCTTTAATTTTTTGTAAAATTTTATTTTTCAAATGTTTGTAATTTGTTTTTTTTCCATATTTCATTAACGCTGATAAAAATTTGAAATTAATTTCAGAGAAGAAACAGTTGTTAGTGTCTTTATTTTGAAAGTGTAACAATGTCTTAATCCAGATGATTTCAGGAACTTTTAAATTAATGACATCATCGCCTGAGTTGGATGTTTCATTTTTTTCTTCTGTAGGTATATTATCTTCTGTACCGTTAATGAAACTAAGTTTTTTTGAATTATCCTCACCGGTTAGAATATTCCTCCTATCAACAACTTTTTCTACAAACTTTAATTCAAATATAAAATATTCCAAATGTGCATCGATGTTGTCTCTGTTTAATCTAAGACATTTCTGAAGAATATTTCTAGCAGCTAGGGAGTTAGAATTATATTCGAATTCATTGTATGCAGCAATCCTCCAGAAATCCAAATTGTTAGGATGATTAACTAAACAAAATCCTATTTCCTTGTTGAGGATATTGTGACATTTGTGTTTTATTAAGAAATTGAAGAATTCTATCCAGATAGATTCATCCTTTTTAAATTTCATCAAACATTTTTTGAAAAGAAATACAATTCGTCTAAGAACTAATTAAATTAAAATAAAATTTACAATGAAAGTCATAGTAATTAACTTTCTTAACTCCTTGTTGTTTCTTTTTCAATAATCTTCTTTTATCCAATATTTTTTCATATTTAATCGCTTTAAAAAATTCAGTTTTTGTTAAATCCTTTCTTTCAAATTGGTACTCGTAAAATCTTCTCTTTTTGATTATCTTTTTTATTTCATTTTTATTGAATATTCCGTTTTGTACAAACACTTCTAATTCAGGGATCATATTTTCCAAAGTCAATTGAATTTTATCAGCCATGATAAAAAATGAAATAAATTACAAAATTTTTTAAAATCAAAAATATTTAAATTTTAATTATTTAATTAATTATTTTCCAGATATCCATCAACTTTAAATATATATACTATTTAAACATGAGAGATCAATATGAACAGCGACGAAAAAAATAAAAACGAAGAAGTAGGACTTCCTAAGTGTATATTTTGATTTTATAAATTCCAATAGCAACATTGACAAATTTCATAAAAGAAATTTTATCAGCTCAAAATGCAAAATGTGAAAAGTCCATTTACGATCTACTAGACAAAATAACGACAAAATATGTTAACAAAATTTCAAATATCGCATCACAAATATGCACAGAGAAAGGAAAAAAAACTTTGAATGTAGAACATGTAATAGAAGCATTGCGTCACATGAATTTTGAAGATCATATAAAAAAACTCAGTTCTGAATTGGATTTGTCATCTTGTAGTAATGAAGATAAAGTCAAAGAAATTTTCGAAGATTCTCAAGAAATGAAGGACTTGATAAACCAACAAAAAAAGAAAGCCAAAAAGAGGAAGAGAAATATAGAATTCACAGAGGAAATGGCGAATGAACAATTAATTCTATTCGCAAAAGCTAAAATGGATCATGATTTCAAAGCTTTTAATAATCAAGAAATTCCAAATAATTTTGACGGAGATAACAATAGAACTAATGGAGATAATAATTTCAATGGCTCAGGTCATATAAATACTCTTTCGGCGAGTGAAGGAAATTTGATGAAAAAATATGGTGGAGACCTTTTTGCTTCTGAAAACAAGAACGAAGAAGATTTCGATTAAAATTTGATATTTTAATATAGATTATACAATTTTACATAAATTTTTTTCTTTAAATAAAATTTTACTTAAGCTAAATAAATTTACTTATATTAGAAGATTTGTTTAATTAAATGAATATTTAAAATAATTTTATTAAAAATAATTTTCCATTAATTCAAAAATTTTATGTTAATTATTGTAAATTGAAGCTTCTTCATTTCTCATCTTCGTCACTTGACCAATCTTCGAGTGGATCGTCTCCCCTTTTTTTCATGATTCTATAAAAGTCTTCGAATCCAATATATCCGTCACTATCCTTATCAGCTTCTTCCATTATTTCTTTAAGTTCCTCTTCTGAAAGGGTTTCGCCTATCTCTTGTGCTATTTTTTTTAAATTTCTCGCACTGATTTTTCCATTATTGTCAAGATCGAAATAGCCAAATATGATTTTAATGTATTCTTTTGTATGACGATCCGGCATCCTAGGAGTTACTATTTCAAAAAATTCTTCTTGTGTTATTTTCTCCCTAATATCTCTGCCAAATTCTACGTAAATTTGTCTAATTTCATCTTTTGATATTTTTATATTTAAAGCTGACAATGCTGCTTTTAATTCTCTTGCGTCTAATCCTCCAGATTGCTCTGAGTCAAATACGTTGAAGGCTTCTTTCACTTCAAGAATTTGTTCTTCTGAGAGTAAATTTTTTTTCCTTTGTTGGAAATGAATTATTTTAATATTTTACTTGTTGGGTAATTTCCTTTCAATTTTTGAACCTTTCATATTTTAATTTATTATTAAAAATAATTATAGAAAAAAAATTATATAATTGATTGAAATTATTTTGCTTATCTTATTGTGGGGTTCTAACTTTTGAAGAAGCAATTTATATAGGATTAAGCTAAATTTAGAAAAATAATTTGTATTAAAAATGAAATCAATAATTTATAGTAATATTTTTCTTTAAGTGAATTAGCTCTTTTAAGATTTTTTCAAACGCTGAATTAGATTTAATTTTGTTCTCACATAAATTTACAATTTTAATCGAATTATTCTCGATCAAGGCATCACTGAGTAATTTTAAGCATTCAATATTAGAACCGATTTCATTCTCATATAGATTTAAAACATTCAAGCTATTATTTGTTTTAATTGCTTCACATAAAAAATTGAAGGCTTCCATATTAGTTCCAAGAAGATTCTTGGGTAAATCAAGATAAGTAAGAGAATTGCTAACCTTTAAAACGTCACTCAAATATATCATTGCTTGAATATTATCTCCAAGATTATTTTCCCATAAATTTATACGATTTATTGTTTTGTTTAATTTTAAAGCTTCAGACAATTCTTTGAATCCTTCAGTATTAGGGCCGATGTGATTTTTATATAAATCAATTCTACTTAAAGTTTTATTTTCTTTTATAGCTTCACCTAAATACCTTAGACATTCGGTATTTTTCCCGATATTGTTTTTATTCAAATCAATCCTTGTAATAGAGTAATTTACTTTCAAAGCCTCACTCAATAATTTAACAGACTTTTCGTTAAGATTATTATTATCTAGATTCAAATATTGTATTGAAGTGTTAATTTTTAAAGCTTCAATAAAAAGTTTAATTCCTTCTAAACTGCCTCCTAAGTTATTAGAAGATAAATTTACAAAATTTATTGTTTTATTTTGTTTAAGAGCATCACTGATAAGCACAATTGCTTCAGTATTATCACCCAAATTATTATGACTCAAATCTATTTTTTTTAATTTGTTGTTTAAAATAAAAGTTTCGCTTAGGGCTTTTACGATTTCTATTTTTTCGGATAATTTATTTGAGCATAAATTAATATTTTTTATGTTATTATTGTATTTGAGGTAAATGAGGTATCCCAAAACTTCAAGTGATAATAAGCTTCCTCTAATTATTTTAATATTTTTCTTCAAATGTTCACAGTATTCCTCACGTATGTCATATAATATTATAACTGAACCACTTTTTATCAAAATTTCCTCTTCTTTAGGAAATTCAGTTATACGATCAGTCATGTAAATATATTCGTTCTGTAAATTTATATTTATTTCCAATTCAAATAAAATATCTTCATTTTTCAATATATTCAAAACACTATTTTTAGACAAACTAACGGAGACAAACTCATTCAATACTATCGGAGAACAATTTGATTTCATGCAGTTTATATCACTATCTGACAACTCTATGACTCCGTATGCATATATTTTACCGTTATTATTATAAGAGGTTACTTTTAATAATTCGTTGTAAGTGAAGGAAAGTTTCTTTATTGATGCGATAAGACCATAATAGTAATATTTTATTTTATCTAATTCAGTTTTTACTTCATTTTGTCTTAAAATATGTTTTACACATTTATAAAGAAATCCCTGCACAGAAAACATTAACAAAATAGTATGGTAAAAATTTTCTTTAGTTATTTTTGATAAATAGTGCATTTCATAATAATTTTCTCGCACTTCAATTTTTGATAATTTTTCTATTTCTAATCTAAGATTCTCTAAATATGACTCATAATCAATATTACTAAAATCTTTAATTAGATCATATTTTTTGAGGATTTCTATTTTAAATTCATTCTGCTCAATTATAGAGAAATATCTACTAACATATTCTTCTTTGTAGAATTCCAAAGAATTATTTTCTGAAATTAATTTTTCCTCAATCTTTAAATTTTTATCCGTTAATGAATTAATCAAATTTGGAGAAAACTCTAATCTTTGTCTTCTTTGAATATTTAAAATTTTATCACGTGTTCCCCTAATAATCGGCCTCTGACGCCAATCATCATATTTGTATGACTGAATTTTAAGTTCGAAGTTGATTTGATAATCTCCTATTTCTGGTTGAATTATTTGCTTATTTAAATATTTTTGATAACATTCTTCAAGATAATTACTTTCGTCTAGATTGTATGGAGTCCAAGTACCTTCGTCTTCATTGAATGGATGTATGCTTGATTTCCAAAAAAAATAATTTTCCATGTTCTTTTCTAATTCTCTGATTTGTTTTTCCATTATTGAAAATAGAGTTATAAATTTTAATAAAATAATGTTTTCCAGTGACTATTGAATGTTCAAATTGGTTTTTTAATTTTGTTAAATTCTATAAATTTTCTGCATATATTAATATTAAATTTGGTATATCAATTACTTAAATAAAGTTGATATTTTAACTCTATAATATTATTTCCAAAATATCCTCTACTTAGTCATTACCAATCTGGATGAATTCCTTGCATATCCAAAATTGTTGCTATAAAACACAAAAATGAGACAGTAACTATTATAGCTGCCCAAATTTTAACAAAAATTATTTTTAATCTATATTTAGGATTTGATTCAAAAGCCTTCGAATAGCATAGAGCAGGTAATACAATAACTATAGCAGTAGAGGAGACAGATCCTACTATACTTATCCAATTGTTAACATTAGGGTAAATAAATGCTAGAAAACTCGAGAAAAAGCAAGCTAAAAATGAAAATATGTGATTATTTTTTGTAGATGCCACTATTTTAAAATCTGATAAAAATTGTGTTTTTAATGGGATAGAAGAGACTAAATAATTTGTTATTAAAACAAATACATATATTGCCTTTACTATTTTCATTAAAATGTTGTTAGGATCAGATTGGAGAGGAGGTTTATTTGGATATACATCATAATCCTTGTTTTCTATCAATCTACCCAAAGAGAAATATACTGCTAAGGTGAATGCTAAGTAAAATATCATTTGGAACATACTAACACGGTTAGCAACTTTTTTCATTCTTCTAACAGTTGGCATTTTAATTGTTGTATAAACTTCGTGATAGCAAGAAAGAGCACTGAATCCAAACATAAATATTCCAACGTTTAAAAACATCTCAAATACCTTACCGGGCCCAAACGTGAGATATTCTGGTTCGAATTCAGCTCTGTATTCCCCTAGTTGAACAAAGCAAAGACAAGTAATAAAAATTACCATAATCAAGGCGCTTAAACCGAAATAACCAATCATTCCTGCTTTTTTCAATGTTGTACCTAGGTACAATACTGTTGTAAGAACAATTGTAAAAATTAATCTGATTACATATTTGTAACTGTTTGTTACTTCTTCCCCTAACCAACCAGCAATCCATATTCCATAGGTATCTACGAAAAAACCATTCATAACTGTAGTGTAGGTAACGAGAGAAATAAAATACTCGATCATAAAAACAACAGATGTAAAACGACTCCATCCTCTCTTTAACCAATAATTCACCATTTCAGAAAATATTTTATGCTCATGCCATTCTCCAATTACATCCGCTACTAAGTAATATGAAAATAAAGAAGACAAACCAAATGCCAAAATGATCAAAGTTCCTCCAATCCAACCAAAGTAGGCAAACGCCTTAGGGAATGATAATATACCTAAACCAATAGCAGATGTTGCCAAAGTAAATGTTCCACTTCTTAATGAGGTTTGCTCCAATTTACCGAACCATCTTTCAAATAAATTTTTGTTTGAACCTACAGAATGTTTAGAGTGAGGATTGAAAGGCACTGCTATGCTATTAGTAAAATCTTTATCATCAATCAAAACATTTGATGAATCGGTGATGTCATTGTTTATCATGATCAAAATATTAATATATTAAGTTGAATATAATAATTAAGAAATAAACATTTACTAAAAAGTTAAAATAAGAGCTTTCTTATAATCAAAATTTTATTTTTGATCCATTTTTATTCAATATACAAAAATATGATTAATAATCATATGATTTAAATGATATTTGATATAAATTCATATAAGAGTTTTTAATTAAAATTAATAAGAAATTATTGTAGATTTTTTTGAAAATAGTATGATAAAGAGCTATTAATTCATTTAAGTATATAAATATAGTTTAATTTTATTTAAATTTATTTTACATAAATATGAATTCTAAAATTGAAGTTAATACTAATGCTCTTATGTTTTCTTTCAAAACCGATGAAGAGGTAGAACAATTTTTTGAAGATGAAGATTTAAATATAAAACAAAATGAGGGAGAAAACCTTGAGCCAGGAAATAGATTAATTGATAATTTAAGAGATAAAGATTTTATGAATCCAGAAAAGAGTTTATCAATGCGACTATTCGGAAAGATAGAGGCAGGGTCCTTAAGAGGGAGTATTTTCAACATGGTGATATTGTCCTTGGGGTCAGGATGTCTATCACTGCCTAAATCTATGTCAGAAATGAGCTTGGGAATGGGAATAATTTCAATAATTTTAACAGCGTCAGTGACATATTGGACACTTTATATCTTAGGCAGAACTTGTGATAAATATCGAGTTTTTAATTATTCAAAGTTAACTAGATTACTGTTAGGTAATGGATTTGGTGTTGCTCTAGATATTATCATATTTATTTATATTTATGGAATAATTGTAATGTATCAAGTTGTAGGTAAAAATGTTAAATTTTAACTTTAGTTTATACGATGCTGGGAGAAGCTATTTATAATATGGGTGGCTTCTATTATGAATATAATACTATAAAACTTTTTCTAGCAAAGAGCATATGGGGACAAACATGGTTTAAATTTGCACTTAGATCAGGAATAGCAACATTTATTATTATTCCATTGTGCTTAATAAAAGATATTTCAAGTTTGAGAGTAGTTTCTTTACTTGGTGTATTTACTATGTTTTATATAATTATCCTGATAATAATTCAGAGTCCCTTTTACATCAATTATTATTGGGAAAATGTTTATGTAAATGATGATCCAAACACTCACTTAAAATTATTTGATTTTTCTTCAAGTTTTGATAAAAATCTTTTTTTCTTCCAAGGAACTGCAACTTTATTTTACTCATTTACATGCCATCTTGGGGCTTTTCCAATTTTCAATTCTTTAAAACAAAATGTCATGAAAAGAATTCAAAAAGTCATCGTACGCACACTTTTTTTTGATTGTTTTATCTTTTTGATCATATCTGTGTTTGGTTATTTAACCTGGCCTATAAAAACCCCCTCTTTAATATTAGAAAGAGACAATATTTTTGGAGGAGCTGATATTTATATGAGCATAGGGAGATTAACATTAATGATAATTATTTTAGCAAAATTACCAAACAACTACAATTCGTTTAGAATTTCAATTTTAGAACTTATTTGCGGAGATTCAAAACTAACAAATAAAAGGTAAATAATTGATTTAAATATTTTTAGGAATTGGTTGATAACTGTTCCTGTAATAATTAGTGCCTTAGTTATTTCAGTTTTATATGAAAATATCACTGGTTATATAAAACTTCTTGGTGGATTTTGCTCTACTATTATCTCTTACATACTGCCTGGTATCATATTTAATTTTAATTTTAGGTTTGATCTACATAAAAGCAAATAATTATCCTCTTTATCATTGGAAAAATATTTCAACAATTATATTAATTACTATTTGTGGTGGTATCGGATTTAGCTCTGGTATAATTACTTTAGTTGATATTATTCATGGTCGAAAACATTAGTGTAACTTATCAAATATGAGTTTTGAATGAAGTTTAGCAAATTTTTTATTTTATTAAATATATACGGCATTCATTTATTATTTTATTTTTCATTTATTTTTAATAATCAATCGTTGGAAAGTAAGAAAAATTTGTTTTACGAAAAATATATATTAATTTTTTTATATATCTTGATTTTTAATTAATTTCATTAATAACAGTATCTTGGATTGATGTTTTAAAACAAGTTCCTTTCTATTATGATTCCTTATCTGAATTAGATTTAATTTACAGTTTTCCATCGTTTGAATTTTGATTTTGGAAATTTAAAAAATATGATATTTATTTATCAAAACACTAAGATGCTTAATACTTATTTGATGTATAATCAACTTTAATAAATTCTATATTTTATAGCTATGTTATAAAAATCTGATCAAATCTAGCTAAAATAAAATGATATATTTATGAAAGAAATTCAAAATCGAAATTTGTATTTGAAGTTAATAAATGTTATTTGATATGTATTTTATAAAATAAGCTCATGTTTATTAAATTAATCTTCTATTTAAATACGAATACATTATAACTAAAAACTTGATTTGAATTTTTTTCCAATTAAATAAATAAAATTATAATATTTAATTGTTAACAAATAACTTAATTTAATGTTAAAATAATTTATAAATCTAATGATCTGCGGGCTATCAAGATCAAAAATCTCAAAAATAGGGTTATTTATTTGTCTAGGGTTCCTGGCTGCAGCGACAGTTTGTGTTATCATACTAGGAGTTAATTATGATGTAGTTTTGAAATCAACAAATAATAATAAATGGCAAAGTTTTGGTCCCGTTTTATTAGCTGCTATAATTTACGTTTTGATTTTATTTGTGATAGGATTATTTGCTTTCTGGTGTAAATGGAACTATTTGCTTACGATTGTAAGAAAAACATTAATATTCTTTTAGTTCTCCACTCTATTATTTTTATCGTGCCTATTTACGTTTGCTATTGCAATCATAGCTCTTGTTGGAGGCTCGTGGGGTAACTTAGATACACTAGTAGGTTGTAAATCAAAATATACAGGAATTATTGATACTTGGAAAAACGTTGACATTTATCTGCAGCAAGTCGATGAAGCCTTATGCTCAGTAGATTGTCCTTGCACTTTTAAAAACCCTGTTGATTATTCAACTGATCCTGATGTTTTAATAGCCTACGCAAAATGGGAAAAAACATTGAGAGGAGGGGCAAAATACTTCCAAAATTGCACAGAGGCGGTCCAAAACAAAGCTTACTCAAATTACGCTAGCCAAGTTGAAGAAGAAAACTTTCTTGTAAAAAATTTCCAAAAATTTTGGATAATTGTCGAAGAAAGATTTTTTTGCAGTGGTTGGTGTGAAACAACTTATTATAACTCTAAAACTCTTTCTCAAATGACAATGTATAAGTACTTGTTTACAGGTATCGATAGGTAATAAAATTATTATATTTAAATGTTTAGAGGTGTTCCTAAAAATCTCGGATGTATAAAACTTATTATAGATTGGCTACCACCTATTTTGAACGCATTTGGCGCAATCACACTAGTAGTAACAGCATTAGAAGTTTTAGTACTTGTATTCGCTATTTCCCTGTTGTGCTATAAAAAGAAAAATGATGAGGTTCAACTTGCTAATGTTTAAATATTTTTACGTATTATTTAGTAATAATAATTTATATTTCATACACCTAACTTTTTTAAGTAAATGAGTTAAAATTTATTAATTTTCTTATTAATAAATATATTTAATTATAATATTTTGTAATTTTAATAATAGTTTATTCAATTGAAAATAAATTTTATACTTTTTTATGGGGATTGGGGATTGGGGATTGGCCAATCCCCAATCCCCAATCCCCAATCCCCAATCCCCAATCCCCATTTAAATTACTATCCTATAATTCTTTATATATGATAATATTGATTAATCAAAATGAATAATTTTAATTTTAATTTACGGAATAATAA
>Ga0169931_10008500_pt1 | contig 14969 bp, 13 predicted proteins | sample Kivu_15m_20L_FD_129675 | JGI IMG/M metagenome (GOLD analysis project Ga0169931, IMG submission 129675) | Freshwater microbial communities from Lake Kivu, Western Province, Rwanda to study Microbial Dark Matter (Phase II) - Kivu_15m_20L... | ecosystem: Environmental > Aquatic > Freshwater > Lake... | reverse complement strand
GCGCGATTGCCTCACGTGATCACAGCAGCCCAAGTGGCCGCCCCACAACGGCAACAACCATCAAACTCCCTTCTCAACAGTCGCATGGTGAGAAATCCGGGCTAGCAACGTGCATTTTGCTGGCGGCGCTCACTTCAATACCCGGAGTGCAGATCATGCCGCGGCCGGTTCCCCTGGGTACCGGCTTCAACGGCTACTTCATCGTATTGAACGGCCCGCTGGTGCTGCCATCGCTGCTGCAAGTCATTCAGACACTCATGCCGTTGGTTATCGCCGCGGGCCTATGGCGACGTTCCGATCGCGCATCGGCCGAGTTGGCCACGTAGCAAGGAGGCGAACGTGAACGCCCAGCGCTGGCTTCTTGAACTGCGGACCGAGCTGGTTCGCCGCAAACTACCGCCGCTTTATGTGGAGCGGATGGTGCTGGAACTTGAGGATCATCTATCTCACCTTTTGGAGGATCGTATGAGCACGGATGCCAAAGATCTTCACGGCGTCTTTCAACGGCTGGGTTCGCCCGGCCACGTGGCCGCCTCGGCGGCACAGGAGTTTCGTAAAGCGAGGTTTTCGCAGCGACACCCGGTGTTGATGTTTGTGGTCTTGCCGGTGCTGGCGCTGCCGGTGTTGTGGTTTGCCGCGCTCACGTGCATCGTTCTGCTGATGGGTGCGCTGGGCATCGAAAGCGGTAAGGTCGACACGGGCGGGGCGGCGTGGCGGCTGGCTAACGCGTGTCTGCCGTACACCGTTCTGGCGCTGCTGGTGCTTCCCGCTGCTGCCTCGGCGGCGTTCTTTGCCCGCCTGGCCAACCGGGCGCAAGTGAATTGGAAGTGGTTGGCGGCCGCCTCGGGGATGATCGCGATACTGGGCGGACTGGCGGCGATCGAGATCATATTGCCGACCATGCACGAGCAGGGCCGGCTGACGTTAGGCTTCTCGCTCAGCAAGCATCCGAGCGCGTCGCAGGCGTTGCAGTTCCTGCTCCCGCTGGCGATTTGCGGCTGGGCCATCTGGCGGCAGATGAAAAGCGGCCGGCAGATGATGCACGCCTGAGCGGCGCTCCCGGTTCGATTCGCCCTGACTTCGAGCGGCGGGTGGCTTTGTCCACCCGCTTGCTTTGCGCGCCAGGTGATGGGAATCGAGCACGCGTGAGCCGAGTACGGCCACCCGTGGCACCGGAATCCATAACGAATCTGAGACTTATTCCCTTAGCTGCGTGGAGCTTACGGCTCCTTGACGCTTTTGGGGCCGACTTGTTAGATTGACTCGCTTGTACATGTCTCCCCAACCGTTCGCATGAAGGCGAGTGAGGCGAGCGCCATCCGCTGGCGCTCGTTGTTTTGAAAGGAACGTCGATCCATGGCTGATAAGTATGTGTTTTCGTTCGGTCCCTCGGGTACCGACGGTTCGGCTTCGATGAAGGAATTGCTGGGTGGCAAGGGCGCCAACCTGGCGGAAATGACCAATCTCGGTCTGCCGGTTCCCGCTGGCTTCACCATCGGCACGAACGTCTGCACCTATTACTACGCTCACGAGAAGAGCTACCCGCCCGAACTGAAAAAGGCCGTCGACGACGCGATGGCCAAAATCGAACGCGAAATGGGGGCTGAATTCGGCTCGACCAAGAACCCGCTCCTCGTCTCCTGCCGCAGTGGCGCTCGCGAGAGCATGCCGGGCATGATGGACACCGTGCTCAACATCGGTCTGAACGATCAGACCGTGGAAGCCCTGGCCAAGCAGTCGGGCAACGAACGGTTCGCCTGGGACAGCTACCGGCGGTTCGTGCAAATGTACGGCGACGTGGTGCTGGACATGAAGCCCAAGACCAAGCACGATCACGACCCGTTCGAAGAGCTGCTGGAAGCTAAGAAGAAGAAGGCCGGCGTGAAGCTCGACAACGAGCTCACGGCCGAGCAGCTCAAGGAACTGGTGAAGGAATTCAAGAAGGCGATCAAGGACGGCACCGGCAAGGACTTCCCGAACGAGCCGATGGAGCAGGTGTGGGGAGCCGTCGGCGCCGTGTTCAGCAGTTGGATGAACGATCGGGCCGTGGTGTATCGCCGCACCTACGGCATTCCGCACGAGTGGGGCACCGCGGTCAACGTGCAGGCGATGGTCTTCGGCAACCTGGGCGATGACTGTGCAACCGGCGTGGCCATGACCCGCGACGTGGCGCTTGGCCTGCCCGGTATCAATGGCGACTACCTGATCAATGCCCAGGGCGAAGACGTCGTGGCCGGCATTCGCACGCCCGAGCGAATCGAAGAGACGCTCGGCAAGGTGATGCCCGCGGGCTTCAAAGAGCTCGACGACATCGGCCGCAAGCTCGAAGGTCACTACAAGGACGTGCAGGACGTGGAGTTCACGATCCAGCGCGGCAAGGTGTGGATGCTGCAAACCCGCAATGCCAAGCGGACCGGGTTCGCAGCGGTGCGGATCGCCGTCGACATGGTGAACGAAGGCCTGATCAGCAAGGAGCAGGCCCTGAGCGCGAAGCGCATTCCGGCGGACGACTTGAACCAGCTCTTGCAGCCGATCTACAGCCCCGAGTCGAAGAAAGCCGCGGTGAGCGCCGGTCGACTTTTAGCCAAGGGGATCAACGCCGGTCCGGGCGCCGCGAGCGGTAAGATCGTGTTCCACGCCTCGGATGCCGAGGCCCAGTGGCTAAAGGACAGCAAGGTGCAATTGATCCTGGTACGTCGCGAGACGAGCCCGGAGGATCTGCGCGGGATGAAGATCGCCCAGGGCATTCTCACGGCCTTCGGCGGCGCGAGCTCGCACGCGGCTCTCGTGAGCCGTCAGATGGGCAAGGCCTGCATCGTCGGCTGTAGCGATCTGAACATCGACTACCACGCTGGCAAGTTGACCGTGAACGGCAAGACCTTCAAGCAGGGCGATGCCATCTCGATCGACGGCTTCACCGGGGAAGTGTTCGAGGGCGCTGTGGAAACGCGACCGAGCGAGATCCTGCAGGTGCTGATTTCCAAGTCGATGAAGCCCAACGAGGCCGAGACCTATCAGCGCTATGAGCAGCTCATGAAGTGGGTCGACGAAGCCCGCAAGCTAAAGGTCCGCACGAACGCCGACGAACCGAAGCAGGCTCTCGAGGCGATCGCCTTTGGCGCGGAAGGCATCGGCCTGTGCCGCACCGAGCACATGTTTTTCGATCACATCAACGACTTTCGCGAGATGATCCTGGCCGAAAACCTGGAGGATCGTGAAAAGGCGCTGGCGAAGCTGCTGCCGCACCAGCGGAAGGACTTTGACGGCATCTTTCGCGCGATGCAGGGGAAGCCGGTCACCATCCGCCTCTTGGATCCGCCGCTGCACGAGTTCCTGCCGCACTCGGGCGACGAGCAAGCCGAGCTGGCGAAGATCATCGGCGTGAAGGCCGATGCGATCAAACGCCGCGTGGAAGAGTTGCACGAGTTCAACCCGATGCTGGGTCACCGCGGTTGCCGCCTGGGCATCGTGTATCCGGAGATCACGCGGATGCAGGCCCGGGCGATTTTCGAAGCTGCGGCCGACGTGAAGAAGGCCGGCATCGACGTGCATCCGGAAGTGATGATCCCGCTGGCCGGTTTCGCGACCGAGTTCGCGGATCAAGAGAAGATTGTCCGCGAAACGGCGGACCAGGTTTTCAAAGAGAAGGGTGTGAAGGTCGACTACCTGGTCGGCACGATGGTCGAGCTGCCGCGAGCCGCGGTGTGTGCCGATCAGATTGCCAAGCGGGCAGAGTTCTTCAGCTTCGGCACGAACGACCTGACGCAAACCACGCTGGGCATCAGCCGCGACGACTACGGGGGATTCATCAACGAGTACCGCGAACGCGATATCATTCCGAACGATCCGTTCCAGACGATCGATCGAGACGGCGTAGGGGCACTGATGAAGATTGCCGTGGCTGGCGGCCAGAAGTCGCGGCCTGAGATCAAACTCGGCATCTGCGGCGAGCACGGTGGTGATCCTGCGAGCGTGATGTTCTGCCACGAGATCGGGCTGAACTACGTAAGCTGCTCGCCGTTCCGGGTGCCAATTGCCCGGCTGGCGGCAGCGCAGGCAGCCGTGGCTGAGAAGGCCAAGAAGTAAGCGATTGCCGAATATGATAAGTAGCAAGGTCGCGGGTTTGCGATGCAAGCCCGCGGCCTTTTCTATTACGCTTTAGCCATTCGGATACTGCTTGCAGTATTCGTAGAGGGCCATCGTGGTGGCGGTGGCGACGTTGTAGCTGTGGGGGAGCCCCCAGACGGGAATCTCGACGACGCTGTCGAGCAGTGAGAGGATGTCCTCCGTGATGCCGGCGCGTTCATTACCGATGACCAGCGCCGTGCGGCGCTGGAACTTGAACGTGTGCAAGTTGTGCGAGCTCGTGGTCTGCTCGAGGCCGACGAGCTGATAGCCTTCGTGCCGCAGTTCCTTTAAGACGGGCGGAAGCGTGCGGTGGACTTCGATGTCGACCGTGTCGGCCCCGTCGCGGGCGATTTTGCCGATCACCTTGGCGGTGCCGCAGGCGATCACGCGATCGACCCCTGAGCAGCCGGCAAGCCGCACGATGCGCGAGAGGTTGATGTTGCTGCGCAGCGGCGCACAGGCGATGACGAGCTCGCGGGGGCGGTCGAGCGGCGAGAGGGGCTTGTGACGCTCGTGAATGAACTCGTTCATAGAGGGCATGGTAGATTAGTGCCTAGCGTGCCGCAAACCACGTTTTGACGCGGCGTCGGGACGGGCGCTACAATGGCTTTTGCGTCACGCGAACCCGCCCTGCTAATCTCCCACCCGAAGGCCAGCCATGCGCCGACTCATTTCTTTGCTCTCGTTGTGCTTCGCAGTCTGTCTGCTTTCAACGGGCTGCAACAAACCGCAAGCGCCGGCTCCGGAAGCCAATTCGACGGCGACAGTTGAGGCTTCAGGCGAAGCGAGCACGGCCGACGTGAAGCTGGAAATCCTGAGCTTTGACGAGATTCAGCAGCGGCTGGTGGCGAAGCAGGGCAGGGTGGTGGTGATGGACTGTTGGAGCACTTCGTGCCCACCGTGCATGAAGGACTTCCACAATCTCGTCGAGCTGCAAAAGGCCTATCCGGCCGAAGATCTGGCTTGTATCTCGCTGAGCTTTGACTTCGAGGGACTCGGAACGCCGGAGGACGCAGAACCGCCTGTGCTGGAGTTCCTGAAGTCACAAGGCGCAACGTTCGACAACTTCATGTCGAATGAAGAGAGCGACGTCTTGTACCGGAAGTTCAAGCTGAACGCCGTGCCGGCCGTGTTCGTCTATGACCGCACGGGCAAGCTGCGCGAGCGATTCGAGAGCGAAGGGGCGTATGAGAAAGTGCGGGCGCTGGTGGCGGAGCTCGTGAAGGAGCCGGGAGCGCCGGAAAACGAAACACCGGCCGAAGCAACAGCCAACTAGGCTGTAACGTCGAGACTTTCTTGCCGGGCTGAAGACTAACCGTGCAACCTTCGCTCGATGGCAGGGCGCACTTGCTAGCGCTGCGGGCTAGTACTGAGCCCAATTACTCCGGCACCTGCGACAGCATGTAGTCGTCGAAGCGGATCTTGCGGTCCCCCTCGGGCATCGTCTCGAAGAGCATGTCGAGCAACGTCGAGAACTGCCGGGTCTTGAGACCGTAAAAGTTGTGTTTGCCCTCGCGGCGGCGCTCGATCAGGCCGGCCACTCGCAGGAGGGCCAGGTGATGGCTGACTGCCGGCTGGCTTTCGCCGAGCAGTTCGCAGAGGGCCCGCACGTGCAGTTCGCTGCGTTCGGTGAGGTAATAGAGAATCCGCAAGCGAGTCTCATCGGAGAGGAGCTTGAAGAGCTTGACGAGGTTATTCACCAGGGCGTCCGATACGGCCGGTTGCGGCTGGTTGTTGGTTCCGTGATCGGCGGAACTACCCGGAGGCTGAGCGTGAAGAGCGTTCACCATGTTCGCCCTTTTCTGTTGCAGAGCGCGAGCGCAGTCGAGCAGAAGAGCGCGACGAGCGACGCACGATGAAAGAGGATGTGACTCAAACGAGAGTTCAGGCCTGCCTGGCGACGCGCGCCGGCAAACGTGTCCCTTGAATTACGCGTTGTCTGACTGACAGCCGAAATGGTTGGGTTCGAGCAGTCCCTGCCACACAGCTCCGCAGAACGCGGATTGGAAAACGCTGGGCGGCGAAATCGTCGAACCGATGACTCCGGCGACATTGTAACCCCATCCGGCCAATTGGGGAATCACTGACCTCCGGATTTGTGCATATTCGCCGGGAGAATCACGAGTTTTTCAAGTCTTTTGGCCGCGTGGCAGGTGGGCTTCGCATTGCTAGCTGTCCGGCGGTACGCCGTCGAATTTGCCGGGATTGACGCGTTTTGTGTGGCGGCCTACTATTCGCGACCTTTTCGCCCCGGCCAGTTCTGGGCCACCCAATATTCCAGACAGGGATGTGCGCCGTGCCTCGTGCGGTCAAGATCGCCGCGCTTGCGACCGTCTCGCTACTGCTGGTGGCGGGAATTGCCTTGCTGTTGTTGTACCAGGCATCGCAAGCGGTGCCGATCTTCTATCAGAAGGCCGTGGCGGTCGAGGCCGCGTCGCAGATGGACGAACGCGATTCGTTCGTGGCCAGGGCCTCGGCGCTCGCCAGCGACCTGCACAATCGGGGGAACTGGTCGAGCCTGTTCACGGCCGACGAGATCAACGCCTGGCTGGCGCTCGAACTGGCCACGAACTACGCGCATCTTCTGCCAGACGAGATTCGCGATCCGCGCGTTTCCATCACGGCTGATGGCGCAGCGCTGGGTTGCCATTACCGCACCGGCGAAATCGACACGGTCGTCTCGGTCTTGTTCGAGGCTTACCTGCAAAGTCCGCACGTCGTGGCGATTCGGATTCGCAGTGTGCGGGCCGGTTCGCTGCCCGTGCCGCTGGGACCGATACTGGACGGGCTGTCGCACGTGGCTCGAGAATTGAACTTGCGGCTGGAATGGCGCAAGTCGCACGGCGACCCCGTGGCGCTGGTCACGCTGCCAAGATTGGGCGATGCCCCCGAGGAATCGCTACGGCTGGAATCGATCGAGCTGCGCGAAGGCGAGTTGTACGTGGCCGGAACCGTGGGCCTGCCGCCCTTGGACTCTGCTCCCGTGTTGCCGGAACCGCTGCGGGTGCCGACCGCTCAGCTTGAATTGGACGACGAGCCGCGAATGGGCGCGAGAGAGAACGACGCGCTCCAAAAGTGACCGTCTGGGCCGGCATCGGCAGTGAGTGACAAGTATCGTGCTGCTGGGCTGCCAACCAGCCGCAACTCCAGCCGCTCGGCCGACTCCGCGAGCGTTTCGTACTGGCCGGAATCCCGCTGGCTAACGACTCCGCGATTTCCGGAGACCGGTCCTTCGTAGTCGAGGTACGCGAGACGGTGGTCGGGTAGCTGTTCGGCCTTGGTTCTCGACTCGTCGCCGGGCTCATCGGCCAAGGCCCAGGTTCTGAGCACGCCATTCTGCTCGAGCATCAGATCCCAGTGCGTGCCGCGGCCATCGGCAACAGCGTGCCCCGGTGGAACCTCGTGCAGCAGGATTACGTAGCGCGGCATGGTCTGATTCGGCGACTGTAAAGATGCAAAGCCACGTGGTTCAAGGATCGTCGCGACGCTGGATTCCGAGTTGGGCGAGGTAACGTCGTTCCGCGTCACGCATGCCGGCGCGGAGTTCGTCGGTCGCGTCGTCGTGGCCCACCAGATGCAGCGTGGCATGCACGACATAGAGCAGCAGTTCATCCTCGGCGGGCCAGTCGAGCTCGGCGGCGACGCGGATCGCGGTGTCCGCTCCGACAACGACTTCTCCCTCAAGATGGTCGCCTTCGCGCTCGAGCAGAAAACTGAGTGCGTCGGTCGGATAGTCGTGCTGGAGGAACTGCCGGTTCAGCTCGTGAATCGTGGGATCGTCCACGACGGCGATACTCAGCGAGCCGCGTTGAACGCCCGCGTCGCGCAAGATCTGTTCGGCCAGGCGTTTGATTCGCGAGGCGTCGAAGTGCAGCGAGTCTTGCTCATCCGACAACTCGATGCTGAGCATGGCGTTCACGCGGGTGCTCAGGCCGTGCGCTGGTCGGGATACTTGACGCGGCCGTGGTAGACGGCGGTGAGCGATTTGACCAGGCTGTCCTCGATCGTGGCGAGTTCCTGGAGCGTTAAACCGCAGGAATCGAACTGGCCGTCGAGGAGCCGTTTCATGGCGATGTCGTGGACCAGGCTTTCGATGCGGGCCGGCGTGGGTTCGACCAGCGTGCGACAGGCGCCTTCCACGGCGTCGGCCAACATAAGCACGGCCGCTTCCTTGGTTTGCGGTTTGGGGCCGGGGTAGCGGAAGTTGCTTTCGTCGACCTCGGTTCCGCCGTTGGCTTCGGCCGCGCGGCGGAAGAAATACTCGACGAGCGTCGTACCGTGATGCTGCTCGATGAAGTCGATGATCGGCTTGGGGAGACGATGCTGCCGCGCAAGGTCCGCGCCGTCTTTGATGTGGGCGATGATGATCAGCGTGCTCATCGCGGGGACGAGCGATTCGTGGCGATTGGCGTCGTGCCCTTGGTTCTCGACGAAGTAGCCCGGTTTGAGCATCTTGCCGATGTCGTGGAAGTAGGCTCCCACGCGCACAAGCAGGCCCTGGGCGCCGATGCTCTCGGCCGCGGCCTCGGCGATCGAAGCGACGTTGATCGAGTGGTTATAGGTGCCCGGCGCCCGCCGCACGAGCTCCTGCAAGAGCGGGTGAGCGACGTCGCCGAGTTCGAGCAGGCTGAGCTCGGTTTGTACGCCGAACAGGCTTTCGATGAACGGCAGCAAGCCGAGCATCAACAGGCCGGCAAAGATTGAAAGTAGTCCGTTGCGGAGTGCGTCCTGCCAGATGGCGGCGAACGGCTGGGCAGCCAGTGTTTCTACGCCAATCGTGGTAAGCGTGGCGACAACGCCCACGGCCAGGCCGACATAGATCAGCTTCCGCCGATTGCGGACGCCGCCGACGAGCAGAATCGCCGAAGCGACCGCCGAGGACAGGATCATGAACTCGCCGAGCCCCTGGCCGGTTGCCACGACGACAATGACGGTCACCACGGCCGAAAACAGGAGGGCGAATTCGCGGTGGAAAGCGATGGAAAAGGTCATTCCAAAGACGACCAGCGGGGCGAGTTCCGCGCGGAAGTTGTCGCGCGAGGCGATCGTGGCGATGCCCACCGTAACCACGATCGTGGCCAGCGTGGTGGCGAACAGCCGCAAGTTGTCGATCAGCTTCGGCTCGTAGTGCAGCACATACACGCCGCACAGAATCGAAAGCGCCAGAAACATGCCGAGCGAAGCCAGGGAGTAGGCGATCTTCTGCTGCAAGGTGCGGCTGGACTGGTAGGCCTGATGTTCCAGCTCCAGCGTCGAGAGGTCCTCGAGCGGCTTGTCGGCCGGAGCCAACACGTCGCCCGGCAGGATCTTGCGATACTCAGGTGGAACGGCTTCCTCGGCCCGCTGCTGGGCGAGCCGAATCTCGGTTTCATTGCGCTTCAGCGTCGTGGGCAGGCGGCTTTGCAGCCAGGTGAAAACGCGCGTCGCCAGTTCCGGGGAGTCAAGCCGTTCGGCAAGACCCTTTCTCAGCCAGTCCGCATCGCCGATCAGAACTTCGGCAACTTTGACGGTTTGACGCTGGGAGGGGTTCCCCTTGGGAATCACGACAATCTCTTGTTGATTGCCCTCGTTCGGTTCCTGCGGCAACTTGTCCAAGAGGCCGCGCCGCTCGTAAGGGGCGAACACTTCTTCGACGGCTCCTGCCAGCTTCGCGAGGCTTTCGGGCGTCGACAGCGCACCGCGCAGTAGCTGAAACCGTTGTTCCTTCTCTTCGTCCGTTAAAGTTGGCGCGCCCGAGCCGGGGGGCGGGAAGAATTCATCCCACACGCTGGTCGAGAGATCGGCGAGCGACTTGGCTCCGCCGAGTTCGGTGGCGCGGTTTTGCAACGCCGCTCGCAACTGCACGAGCTTGTCGAGATCGTGATCGTAGACGAAGGCGACTTTGTTCCGCGCGATCATCTCGGCTTCGCGGGTCTTTTCCGGATCGAGCTGCTGGAAAGGAACCTTGGCCACGATGTTCCGCGGTGGAACGTAGCCGCTCTGGTACTCCAGCGGAACGGACCAAGAAAGCGTGACGCACCACAAAGCCAGCACGGTGAGGACGCACAGGCCCAATCGCAAGAGTACGTCGCCACGCTTACAGTACAGCATCGCGCGTTCGAAAGACCCGGGCGGCAATTCGAGCGCCGCCACCCGTTCTGAACGCTTGCGTTTCTGGATGCCACTTGCCATTTCGCGCGTGCTGCCGAGCGGATTAACGCCGGCGGCGAGGCTCCTCTTCCTCGTAGGCCCGGACAATTTCCTGTACCAGCCGGTGACGCACAATGTCCTCGTTGTGCAGCGTCACCTGGTAGAAGCCCTGAATGCCCGATAGGCGATGGATGGCATCGATCAGGCCGCTTTGCGTGTGACCCGGCAGATCGACCTGGGTCGTATCGCCGGAAACAACCATCTTCGTTCCCAAACCCATCCGGGTCAAAAACATCTTCATCTGGGGGACGGTCGTATTCTGAGCCTCGTCCAGAATGACGAAGGCGTCGTTGAGCGTGCGGCCGCGCATGTAGGCCAGCGGGATCATTTCGATCAGATCCTGCTCGGTGTAGCGTTTGATCTGCTCGTAGTCCATCATCTCGCGCAGGGCGTCGAGCAACGGCCGCAGATACGGGTTGATCTTGGCCTGCAAGTCGCCAGGCAGGAAGCCCAGGCTTTCGCCGGCCTCGACTGCGGGGCGCACGAGCACGATCTTGCGAATCTGTTCGCGGCGCAAGGCCTGCACCGCCATCGCCACGGCGAGGTAGGTCTTGCCCGTGCCCGCCGGTCCGACGCAAAAGACCAGATCGTGATCGCGAATAGCGGTGACATAGCGCGACTGGCCGGCGGTGCGGGGCCGGATGGCCTTGCCCGCGTGCTGCAACTCGATGGCCGAGGATTCCTCGCCCGGCGCTTGACCGGCAACGAGCCCCAGAATCTGAGAGACTTCCTCGGGCGAAACCAGTCCGTAGCGGTCGACGACCTGCTTGAGCTTTTCAAAGACTTCGGTGGCCCGGGCGACGGCCTCGTCCGGCCCCTCGATGTGGATGCGGTCGTCGCGCCCCGACACGCTCACGCCGAGCGAGTCGCGAATCTTGCGCAGATGCTGGTCGCGGGTGCCGAACAGCGTGAGGAGAGTCTTTGAATCCGCCAGCGGAATCGTGGCTTCGGACATTAAACGAAAACGGCGGCTCGGTGGATCAGCCGCGCGCCCAAAACCTAATGGCTAAATTACGTTGATACTGTAACTATAGCCAATCCATGCTGGCGAGAGAACGAGTTTCCACGCCAGTGGCGGCTTAAATCCACATTGGGTAATGTTTTGCGCGATGTAGGGGTTTTAGGGGGGCGGTGCCCTGTCGGGTGGCTCGAGCACGACATGTGCTGCGAGACGCACCGGCTACGCGGTTAGCTGCTACGGCCCTTCGCGGAGCGAATCGAAGTAGTCTTGAGCGTGATCGCGGTAGTCGTGCGGCAGCCGCTGATCGCTCAAGGCTTCAGCCGTATTCTGCTGGGCCTCTGCGAATTCGGTCTGGATCTCCTGCCGAACAACACCTTTGCGATTAGGTCCGCCGGCCTCGCCAATGACTTTCGCCGCGCCCACGCCGGGCTGCTGTTTGACGGCCGAATCGTAAAACTTGCCGTCGGGGTTGGTTTCTTCACCTAAGCCGGGGCCGAGACCGACGCCAATGCCTTTACCGCCGCCGCGCCGGCGCTCGAGGCCGAGTTTGCCGAAGCGTTTCTCCCAGTTGCCACCGTCGCCGCCTTGGCAATGGGCGCAGCCTTCGCCCTGACACTGACCGCAAGCCATGGCCTTCTTGCATTCGGCGACGCCCTCGAGCGCTGCTTCCAGGCCTTCCATTTCTTGCAGGTTCTGTTCCAAGCCGGCGAGTTGATCGCCAAGGCCCTCGAGCGCCTCGGCCGCTGCCTCGGCGTCGCCTTCGCCCAGGCTTTGGGCCGCCTGCCCGAGCTTGGCCGCCATCTCCGACAGATTGCCATGATGTTTTTGAGCGGCCAGCTTATCGAGTTGCTGCTGGACCTGTTCGGCCGCCTCGCGATTTCCTTCGCGGCGATGCGCTTCGAGCTGCTCTTTGAGCTTTTCGGCCTGCGCGTCTTGAGCTTCGGCCTGTTTGGCCAGTTGATCCTTGAGCTGCTCGAGTTGTTTTGCCAGTTGTTTTTGCGCCTCGGCATCGAGCTTGCCGGCGGCCAGCTCCTCTTTAAGCTTCTCCAGCTCCTCGACGGCCTTATCGAGTTCACCTTGCTTGAGAGCCTGGGCCAGTTTGTCGCCCGCGCCCTGCTCGAGGTTCTTGAGCCCGGCGAGCTGCTTCTTCAGGTCGGCCGAATTGGCAATCTCTTCGCGGCGGCGCTCGGCGTCCTTCACCAGTTCGTTCAGCGCGAGCAACGTTTCCTTCTGCGATGCCTTGGGCTTCTCGGCCAGTTTCTTGATGCCCTCTTCGAGCTTCGAGATTGCCTCGGCCTCTTCGAGACCTTGTTCGGCGAGTTCCCGTTTGCGGTCTTCGAGCCGCTTGGCGAGTGCCTTGGTGGCGTGCTTGACCGGGGCAGGTGTCTTAAGTGCGGCGGTCGATTTGGCAGGAGCGGGGGTCGGTGCGACGGGTTCGAGCGTCGCGATCAAGAATGCAATCGCCGCCGGCAGGAGCGGCAGCAGGGCTTTGCGATCCAGCTTCGGCCGGAATCTCTCCCCCACGTCGATCCCGCGCAGTCGCTGCTCAGCATCTTGGACCAGCGCCTGCCCGGCGGCCGAATCGCGATCGCTGGCGGCCAGGGCGAACGTCGTGGATACGCGTTCCTTCAGGCCATAGCGGCGATCGATCTCGACGGCGGCTGCCAGGGCCGATTGCCGGCGAAGATAGGTCCAGACTCCCGCAGCCAGCGTTCCGGCGACCAGGCAGCCGGCGATCCAGCCGAGAGCCCAGGCTTGCTGAGTGGCGGCCGGTGGCCAGAGCTTTCCGGCCGCAATCGCCAGCACCGCGACGACCAGAGCCGCAAACCAGCACCAGGTGAGTTTGCGCAGAAACGATTCGGCGATGAGTCTGCGCCGCGCCCGTTGCACTTGCCGCTTGAGTGTTTCCACGGCCGCTAACCTCCGAGCAATTCCCACGGCGGTCTGCCTCGATTTGCCACCCTGGCATTATAGCCGCCTTTCGGACGGAGTAACCATGAAGTCAGGCCGCGATCCTGCACTGACATTCCGAGCGACGCCGGTTTGGCACGGGGCAGGGGAGGCTGTGGTCTGCGGGGAGAGACGGGGGGATTCAACCGATTTCGCTCTGGAAATAGATTCAATTCCTGAGAGAATGAAGGCTGGAGAGCCGCCGCACGCGATGCAATCGCGAACCGCGGGGCAGCCGAGGGGCATCACATCTGCAATGCGCTTGAGGAACACCGGCATGAACCGCCTATCGCCCGCTCTTTTCGTGCGCTCGACCAGCCCGTGGCGTCAGCCAGGCAGCGAGCGAGGTTTCACGCTGGTTGAACTGCTGGTCGTGATTACGATCCTGGCGATGCTGGTGGCGCTGCTGATCCCGGCGGTGCAGATGGCCCGCGAAGCAGCCCGCAAGACGCAGTGCCTGAACAACGAAAAGCAGTTGGCGTTGGGCATTGTGAACTATGCCACGACGAAGCAGAAGTTTCCGCCGATGTTTGTGGCCCAGCCGAACTTGGCAAACCCGCCGGCCGTGGGCTGGGTGCCCGAGATTCTCTCGACCATCGAGCAGAATGAGTACTACCGACTGTACAAGAGCAATCAATTGGCGGCACAGCTTCTCGCAGGTCAAACCCTTGAAGTGGAAGTGCTCAATTGCCCCTCCCGCGCGCCAGTTTTGAATTCGAAAGCTCCCCTCAGCTACGTGGTGAACGGCGGGGTGTCGGATGGAATGATCAACAACAACCAGATGGACTTTGTGGAAAACGGCGTCTTCATGGATGAGTACACTCCGAAGCAAGTTGCCGGTTTACGGTCCACCGCGCCGATTGACCTGTCGTACCTGAGTTCGCACGACGGAACTTCGAAGACCATTCTGCTGGCCGAGAACATGGATGCGTTGGACTGGTATCCGCCGGTGATCGCGCCATCGGGCCCACAGCCAAAGCAGCCAGGCAGTGCAACGAATCCTCCCGCAACGGGCCAGTCGTGGTGGAATGCAATCACCTGGATGCAGCCGGAAAACGCACCACCGGCCTGGGGCACTAAGACGGATACTACCACGAGCGGCCTGCTTGGACGCCCGGCAGCAATTGGCAGCACGCCGAGGGATAGTACACATGGCCGGCCACTGAGCGATCACTCCGGCGGCGGCTTTCATGTGGCTTATGCCGACGGTGGCGCCCAGTTCATGAGTAGCGATGTGGAGTACCGGGTTTACTGCCTGCTGATGTCGCCAGACAGTTCGAACGCCAAGTACACTGGCGGCACCAATCAAACGGGAAGCATCGGTTCGTCAACGCCCGGCACTAAGATCATATTCCCGCTGAGTTGGTATCCGGAGCAAAACTCCAACCTTCCGCTTTTGACACTTTCCGAAGCAGACGTCTTTTAGACGGATTACCAGAGTTCAAAAAAACAGGGCTGGTCGAACCGCAGTTCGGCCAGCCCTGTTTGTGTTTGGTACGTTGAGCCGAGTCGCTTAGTCCAACGACCCGGCCTAGGCCGCGGGTTTGGCTGCTTCGCTCTCGGCGGCGGGCGCTGCGGCTGGCTCAGACTTCGCGGGAGCAGCTGGCGTCAGCTCGGCATCGGCCACTTCTTCGCCCTTGCGGATTCGCTCGACCCGTTCAAAGCCTGGCCGCAGGGCCGTTTGCACAGCCGGCATGAAGGCCCGAATGAAGTCGCTGCTGATGTCCTTATCGCTGCGGGC
>Ga0169931_10008499_pt1 | contig 14970 bp, 10 predicted proteins | sample Kivu_15m_20L_FD_129675 | JGI IMG/M metagenome (GOLD analysis project Ga0169931, IMG submission 129675) | Freshwater microbial communities from Lake Kivu, Western Province, Rwanda to study Microbial Dark Matter (Phase II) - Kivu_15m_20L... | ecosystem: Environmental > Aquatic > Freshwater > Lake... | reverse complement strand
TTAGGTATGGTTGGAAATAAGTCCATATTGTTATTTTACCGTATTTTTTTACTACAAAAGAATTAGTCTAATAATTTTGACTTTAACACTGAGGTGGAGCCTTTAAACAATGCCAACTCAGAATCGGATAAATATTGTTCAAAAATATCTAAGTCTTGTTTTTCCATTACATGCCGTATTCTCACGCTAGTCATTACTCTATTGGAAGACGTAGACATAATGAGAGATACCGATTCGACTACCCCTCTTTTCTTCCAATCCTTAGCCAAACCTGATATATTCGCCCCTACATCAGATCCTGCATTCCTCTCTAAAAGTATTACATTGCCCGGACATATATCTAATCTATATCCAAACATTATATCTTGAGTTCTTGTGCTAAATAGCTTCGAAAAATAATAAGATTTAGTCAACTCATCTGCAAAATCCGCAACATCTTGAGCTACAGTAGAACTTGAAGAACTTGGAGCAGAATTAGGAGGAGGTTCATATGAAGGTACTATTCCTGCTTTTGATTTAAACTGACCTCTATCCAATCTGCTTCTGGATACGCAACTCATATAATTTGGCAGAGGAAACACCATAAATGGCCCACCCTCTATGCCAGATAATTGCGGTACAAATTGTCCTACAAATTTAGTATCTATTACCTTAGGGGAGCCAGACGTAGCAAGTTCATCTGATTGGGCGTTTCCATACAGTATGGCCCCTGTTGGCAAAATTCCAATATTTGGGGATCCTCCTGCAAAATCAAATTCATAATCTTTAAATGTTTTCAGTGCAGGGGCCGTAGAGGGATATGGTGATACCTTGCATGTCTTAACCCCCGGTATAAGCACACAACCAAATGTAGACAATAAAGATGTCAGCTTTTCGAATCCGCTGGATCCGCCTTCTCCAGTAAGTATTATGGATCCCACCAGTTCATTTATATTTCTCAAAACCTCTGGAACTTTATCCAAGGCACCGGAAGCTTTGGATGTCAATTTCATACCGCCATAACTAAATATTTTTTTAAGAGCATCCACTGCTAAAGAATTATTAGAGGGAGGCTGCATGGTAAAATTTGTAAGAGGCTGCTCCGCCTTAAAGATCATAGAAGGCTTTATGACATCATCCCACCAATCGCTATTTATATATACCAAAGGCTCAATAGGAGTGCCTCCTGCTCCCCCTGCCACTCTTGGAGCATTTGGATTATCGGGTATTTCTAATTGACTAAACTCTGCCTTAAACCAGTCGTATGGAGTATTTTTATCGAAATCACCAGATGCAAACGAACTTATGTCAAGATCGTAAAGCCAGTGAATAAGTACAATTGTTGTAGTTGTTCCAGTTGTATTAAAGTCAACTGTGCTCGATAGCACATATCCGTCAAAAATAATATCTTCAGAGTTTCCTTTTGGAAGAGCATCTTGAACACTGTCGGGATGGGGCTTTCCAAATCCCTTAACTTTTATAAAAGCTTTTGTTTTAGACTTTATGTCGTCCGGGGTTATATTAGTCGAGCCAGCTGGATTATTTAGAGTCACTCCTGACGGTATCTGCACTCTGGCTATCGGTATCTGATTAAGTACAAACTCAACCACCATGTCTACAATTGGAATCGACTTACCTTTTACAGTTAAGTATGCCTCCAGTTGATATGCAGCTTGATTAGATGGTATTGAGTTCATGCTTCGTTAACTGCCAATATAAAGGCGGCAATACCGTCCTCTATTGAGGTAGAAAAAAGTAAGGCTTCGTAATATTCTGGTTTACCGTACATCAGTTGCGTCAAAAAATCTCTATCTAACTTGATGTCTTTCCATATTTGAACTAAATCTCCGGAATAAGGGGTTATAAACTTAAACAACCCCTCTACGGACTGTCCGCCTGATGCGGTAGATTCAAGTATTACAGTGTAGCCAGAGGTGCCTAGTTCAAATGAAGTAGGACTAGCTGATGACCAATTTTTATTAAATAATCCATTTATATCTATTTTTAAATTTGGATGTGATCCATAAACTCTAAGGGACCATTGAAGATTAAATTTATCCAAAGGTCCCGATATGTAATGTCTTATGTTGAGATTAGAAGTTTTAGTTGACTCTGCCAATTCGCGGGGTTGATCAAAAATTGAATCTAATTGATCCAAAGCTTCTAACCCAGACCTCCAAGATATTACATTTTTAAATTTGCTATTCCTTAGGCAGTAGTCGAGGTGTCTCACTCTATATGCCAAATACATAGGGTCATTCGAAATAAATCCAAGCAATTTAGCCGCTTTTTCATATACGGCAAGCTGTTGGAATGAGTACTCCCCTGAAGAAGTATGGGGAAATCCTGGAAAATAACCATCCTTGGACAGGGCGCCGAGCATCTTTGAGAACGGGGCGTCTACAGGAATTGAATTAGTAGAGCTGTATGTCGTCATTATACGCTCCTACCTGGAATCACGGACATACTTATGCTAAATTTTGCAAAACCAAATTCATTGCCTGAAGAATTTATTTGCATCGTCATGCCGTCTACGAATCCAACTAGATTATTTATAGGAGATATAGTCAATGTGACCGGATTTGCTATATTTCTAAAATTTGAAGCTCTGTGCTTTTCGTAGAAGTCTATTATTTTTTTAGCTGCACTATATTCGTTGGTATCGCAAGAGTTAACTGCAATTCCCTCAATAACGCATTTGGATATTTCGTTTCCAAGCGGATAGATATATATTGAATCGCCGAGAGTGTGGAAAAATGCTAATTTAGCAGATTGGCTCAATCCAACGCTAGTTATAAGTATATCTACATTGCTGCTGCCCAGCTTATCTGGCAGAAGGTCTATCGATGCGAATTTGGCTGGAGTGGAATTTGGCACCTTGAACATCTTTCCAAAATTAGATCCAAATATGTCTGGCATTGTAGATATCCTTATTGAGTGGCATCTGCCATAGCCTGGCCAGCATCGGCGCCTTTTTGAGACGAAACCACTAGTTTTACAAGCAGTTTCTTTATATCGTCTATGGCACTGCTTATGATTACTATAGCTTTATTAGCTTCATCTGCTTTTACTGGCCTAGCATCAGCAGAAGAGTCGGAGCTTTTTGCAACAGGAGCTTCGCCTACAGGTGTCTTTTCAGCGCCTTCAAAGTCCCACACCAACTCTGGACGTGCGAGCGGGCGGAGCAGTTCGGGCACTTCGTAGGCGGGGGGCGAGGCTACACTTGCGGCACTAGTAGGAGCAAGCAGTTTGCGCGCCTCACTTTCGTACTGTAGCTCAACATTTACTCTTGCTTCTTCTTCGGAAACACTGTTAGACTTCATGTAGTCCTGTACTCTTTTTTCAAACTCTGCTTTCTTCTGCTGCTCTTCAGTAGCCGCGGTAACAGTTGAAGATGGTGGACTTGTCCTAGCTTTTATTTCTTCCATCAGTTTTTTCTTTGCATCCTCACTAGTAGCCGTTCTAACAGCCTGGATACTTCGGATATCTGCGAGCGCCCTTTTAACTACTTCTGTCTCTTTTCTTTGCATTGGGTTAGGGCTGGGCAGTGCTTCCAATTTCTTAAATTCGCCCTCAAGAGTTTGAGCTCTGGTATTCAAGGCCTCATCGAGCTCTACAGATGACGTACCTGAGGCTGCCTCTAGTATCTCTCCAAATGTAAAATCAGCCTCTCCCACAGCCTTGCGAGCTTCATCATCGGAAACTCCAGGATGATTTTGCTTATAGTCCTCTATCTTCTTATTTCGTATGGAATCAAGGGCACTAGATACTCCAGTCTGGAAATTGCCTTTGCTGTTTCTTAAAGCAGAGTTTATTGCCTCCTGATTCTGAGTAACTGCCTCTCCCTGAATTTGCATACTAGTTGCGCCATATCTTGTCATTTCAAGTTCTTCTGCTAGTCTAATGGGTGCTGTGCGCTGCGGCCCCCGATCGGCGGCTACTCTAAAATCCGCCATGCGATCTCCAAGAATAGACAGGATCAGACTCTTTTCTCGGCTGTCTATTGTCCCGCCATCTACCAAAGATTCCATTAACTTTACTCTACCAGCCTGATCCTTCATGCTGTTAAACTTTACAGCAAATTCATGGAAATTCATTTGAGCTACTTCTGATTCCTCCATGTCAAATGCTTCTGCAAGTTGAGCGGTAGCGGTTGCTGCCATCCTTTTTGTTAAATCCTCCGGATCTGTACGGAGACTTTGAAATTTTCTTTTCAATGTACCTAGCAGATTTACATCCTCGTTTTGAGCAAAGAACCTATTCACACTAGTCATAGCACCTGGAAGCGACATGCCTGCTTCTATGCCTTCAGGACTCACATATGCAGAAACGTCGGCGCCAGTGGCGGAGATCAACCCTGCAACCGTCTCAGGAGATATGTTTTTACCTTGATGAATGTTGTCCAACAGCGTCTTAACCGTAGGATCGTCTGCGCTTAAAACTCCGTCACTTATTGCTGTCGTTAGCGACAGGAATGCCCTAGTAGAGGAGTTTATCTTGGCCTTGGCTGCTATATCCATTTGCTGAGCAAGAGACTGCTCAAGAGTCATTGGTCTTTGCATTTGATGAGACAGTCCTACACGGGCAATAGCGGCTGAACCTAGCTCTATACCTGCGGTTCCGCTTAGGCCCAGGCCCTCGGCGAGTTGTGAAGAAGTCTCCAAAACTGCCATGGATTCTTTAGGTCCCAAGCTTGCAAATTTACCTAGATGAACTGCTGCCTCGACCTGTTGCATCATGGAAGTTCCGGCTTTTCTTTGTGCCTGAGCCTCTAGGAATAGCTTAGTTTGATCGTCCATTGGACCTGGTCCGGCCTGAGCTACAAGATCCTGGAATATTCTTCCTGCCGAATCATCCAAAGCTTTTCCAAACTGTCCCTTAAATATTTTTTGCATCGACTGGGTTACCTCGGATATCTGCATGCCAATTCGCTTACCTGCAGCAGCTACCTCGCTGAATCCCTCCAATTGAATTGATATAGCTTCCTCTAGTTTCTTTACATCTTCAGGCGTGACGGCTCCGAATGTATCAACTCCACCAGAAGTAAGTACCCCTGACCTTGCCAGCTCGTTCATCATTTCGCCAGTACGTAACATTCCCATCCCTCTTATTCCTGAGAAGGGGGAATCCGCAGACTCTATTCTGCTTACTATTCCAGATGTTATTCTGTCAGCAGCCATTATTGGACGTCCCCTAACATCCTGACCTGATACAGTGGTTCCAAGTGACCCCATCATGGAAAGAGACTGTATTGCAGCCTGGCTAAAATTACTTGAATCTTTACTCGCCCCAGTTATATCCATAACGGCATCTAATAAAGCCTGCCCTGCGGGGTCCGACGATAAACCAAGTGTTTGAATTAATTGGGGCGCAATCTTAGCTATCATGCCAGAAGTATTGGCAAAATTTGTTGCCCCCTCGGCGTTTTTGATTACTTGTTCTGCCGTAGCCCTAAGTTCTGGTTGTTGACTCAGCAGGGCCTGCGCAGCATTTGCTGAATCTTGTGTTCCTAGCTGCGCCAACTCCATTAATTTCTTAAGTTCAGGATTACTGCTAACGGACGGCCCTCCAACAGCTGCCTCGTATAAAGAAAAGCTATCTCTAAATCTTGAACTGTTTCTCAGTTTCTCTATATTCGCCAGTTGCACTCCAAGTCCGTACCCAGTTTCAGCTGCCCCTAAACTTGGATTAAAGGACATGAGTTGCTCTACAGGGGCAGGATTGCCAGTAAATGCCTGCATCTGTAACATATGCTCATTAAATTTATCTATTTCTTGCTGATTAGCCATCAGGCTAGGCAGCGGCGGAGGCTTCAAAACAGATGCACCTAGTTGTCTTTGCAATTGAGAATATAAAAATGCCCCTGCATCACCCCCTCCTCCTATGGGCATTGAGTTTTGCATTGCAGTAATCGCCCCAGGTATTGGCCCTAAGTACGGTGCTAGATCTGGATTTTTAAGAAACGGAATCACCAGCTGAGCCATTGCCGCTGTCTCAGGTCCCGCTACAGAGCTAAGAACGTTAGTCATCTGCCCAAACATATTGGGAGACTGATATGGCAAAGGTAAAGAATAAGTGCTATTTGGTTTAAATTGTGTTCCAAGCAAATAGGCATTTGCTTGCAACATACTGCTAATTTGGCTCATCATTGCCAAATTTTGATTGCCATATGCAGAAGCAATATCTGCAAATTGTCCTGGAAGTGGGCCCATAATTATTCGTCTATTTTACCAAAAATCTGCTTCCACTCCTCATATAGCTCTTCGTTGGTCTGATTACTTGATTTTACGGAATAAGTTTTATCCGTAATAAAGTCAATCTTATCTACATACTGAGCCATGGCGTCATTTAATCCGTCTATTGGATTTTGGTAAATACCAGCAGACAGAACCGCTCTTTTATTATTCAGTATTTCTTTATATATCGCTATTGACCTTTTATAGGCCTTATACTGAATAATTATCGATTCTCTAGCTACTCCTAATCTATCTTGAGTGGGGCTATGGCTCAGCAGAGAATTCTCATAGGCGTCGAGTATTAAGAGCGCCCATCTGCCCCAGTTTGAAAAAAATCTGAATTTCCTGCTTCTTTGGTTAGTTGCAGCACCTCGGCATCAAATCGTTGATACTTTTCGAATATTAAGTTGTATATAGGTACGCTAAGCTCAGAAAACTTGTCTACAGCTGCCCATAGAACTTTTTGACCCGGAGTTGAACTCAGTATAGATTCTTTTTTTTGCATTACGCCATCTTTGTCTTTTATAAGAAAAGAATCTTTTTTTGACTCGTCCCCGTACATCTTTTCCACACTCTGAAAACCTTTTATAGTCACGCCGTCCTCCCCCTGAAATTGAATTTCTACGAGAGAACTGGCCATAGCAAATCTCATATGAGCTCCAGCCAAAGCAATCATATTTGAGTATGGAACTCTGGTACTTTGAATGACTATGGCTTCGGATATGGCATCCAGCTCAGATGTTGACAGTGTCTTAAAGGTTATCTTGACGGCCCCATTAAAAGCATTAAATGTCTTCTTATATGGGCAATTGGATACTATGGACTTCAGGAATGCCAATTTTTCTTGCTTCGAAATACTATATTCAGGCTCACTATTTAAGGGTTTACTTTCGCTTCTTTCCTCAACAATCTTGCTTATCTTATCCACAGCCTCCGTTAATTTTTCAACAGTCTTCTTAGCGTCAGATCTCATATCCGGAGGAAGATCTTCTTCAGGAATAGGTGCAATATTTTCTGGCAACTTATCAGTTTCTACAAAATCTCCTACCTCATTTAGCTTATATTTCTTGTCTGTTTCTAGTGGAAGATCCATAATTTATTCCTTTGTTCTGAGTCCGTTTTTAGAAATGACTACATAATTATCCTGGAAGCTGGCCGCCTCTGGATCTATTGATACAGGCTGATCGTATCCGTTCTTGTTGAATCTTAGCTTATCATCAACATATCTTTTATTAGAGTTAAATTTTCCAAACTTTTTAACCAAAGCTTTTGCACCAGGCCAAAAATAAGTCTTGTCACTAGAAACACCCTGAGAAGTAGCTCCAGTCTCCACAGATGTGTCCACTCCTTTAAATATCATATGCTCTCCGGCACCCTGTGCCTTATACTGCTGCTGCCAATCAGATTGAAATAGAACATACTTCACGGCGTCCGGTATTCCTCTAAGATCAGAGTCTGGATAGCAGAAAGTCAGATTCTTAAGAGTGCTGTCTGACTTACCAACTACAGATTTATCTATAAGATCGTAGATCTCTTTTTGTACTTCAACTATTTCTAAAACTCCTTTTGAAAAATTGGATATAGATTCTTGAACAGATTTATTAAGCTGTAAATCGTCCTCTTCCAGATCTCCAATTTGCGGATTCACGGCGGCAAACGACCGTGCCATAAGAGTCCTGGAGAAAATCGCTGATCCGTCAATGTAGAAATTTATGTCGGAAGACTTTCCAGAAGCCATAAAGAAGTTTGACTCCATAAAAAATCCCCCTCTTGTCTGAAGAGCCAAGCCTGATTGATTTATAAGGAAGTTTGTTCCAGCTTCAGGATTGTCAAAATTTGTGCAAAACATAGACTGCTGCGCTGCAAATATGCACTGGCTTCCGTTGAAGTTAATCGAAGTATCTCCCGAATCAAAATAGACCCTGCATTCATCGGTCTTATTTCCAATATAAGCCTCCTTGGAAACAGTGCATACTGAGGAGCCCGGAGCCTTGAACCATATCCCCCCATAGAAGTTGGAGTTAGTGCTTGGAGCTGTAAACGTCTCGTTATCCTCAGATATAAGATTATTTTTTATCGCCTTGGACTCTACCAGCACTCCGCCTTTACCATCGTTACCTGCCAGAACTGACACATTGCGGTCGGCTTGCAATCTTAAGTCGCCAAGATTGGCACTTAGCTCAACATCGTTTCCAGCAATTGTGGATACCGAATCGCCTGCTATAGATACAAGATTCTTACCTGGACGTAAGGTAATGTCACCGGGGCACGAGATATCTATGCTTCCAGCCCTCATACTTATTGTGGACCCGTAGCCGTCCTGAAGATGTATGGAGCCGTCTTCATGCATCATTATCATAGATCTGGAGGCAAAATACTTTACTTGCTCCCTCGAATTTATTTTTAAGGTTCCTATCTGTGGAAGTTTGGCAAAATATCTAGACTTGCTAACACCATTTGCTGCATTTATATACCCATTGGAATCAATGCTTGATCTAAATCCAGCTAAATCAACTTCATCAATTTCTTTCAGCGTCCAATCGTCTTTTCTTTCCCTAAAGTGAACGAGGCTCCTGTGAGTTTTAAATGCAGCGCTATCTGAACTTGCCGCCGAATACAATAGTGAGGCGTGCTCCTCTTCATTTGTAGCCCCCTCTATAGTATAATCGGCTAGATTTGGGGCATTGCTTTCTCTGTCTTCCGATATAGATTCTACTTTTGATCCTCGGCTATCGTCCGCCCTGTATTTTTCCTTAGGTATAGGGATAAAGCAATCCTTGATAAGCGATATGGATTTTGCCGATACCACGCTATAGGCGCCAGAACTGTCCACATGCTCCCTGAACAACCCGGCCTCATCTTGTTCAGTATCCTTCGAATCTCTTACTTTCTTGACTATCGGAGCAGTGACAAAGTTGAGTTTTAGATTGGCCAAATATCCTGAAAATTCTGAATACCTAAACCAACCCAACTGTGTCTCCAGTTCAGGCTTATAATTACCTGTTAGCTCTGTCCTATCTTGAGATTTAGATCTTATTTGGGCTTCAACCTTAGGTATTGGAGAGTACTCTCCAGAAGCTCCAAGAGACTCTACTACGTAAGGATTTAATCTCTTTATTTCCGTATAGTCGCCTGCATCGCAATATGCCAACGTTTCGGATCCCGCTGTGTTTTGTTCAAAATTATAGGAATTAATTCTGAGCAATGCATCGATGTAATGAAGCTCTACGGAACAATCCATGCCAGATATCAATGAAGCTTGAAGCGCTCCAACAAATAAACCGCAACCTAGATTATTGAGTATTGTGGTATCGCCTGGGTAAGCATCAACAGGGCGGCTGTCATTAAAATTATTAAAATAGCAGTTTATTAATCCGGATGAAGATATATTGTCTTTAAACGATCCAACTGGAGACGAAGCTATTAGTTCCGGGCTGCCCTTTGCAACTGTTGTACCAAAGTGTGAAGCTGGAGATCCAAGTATAAGAGCTTGATTTACACCCAATGCAGGAGTCAGTATTGCCAATACTCTAGTACCTACGCCGTATAGACTGCTGCTAATGGTAGAGAATGCCCCATCAGAAGTCTTTCCAAATGGTTGAATGGAGGTTGCAATCATATCTGGCAACCCTCCAACTCTAATTCTATAGCATTGAAGCTGTTGATTTACCTCTAGAATAGTTGCAAGAAATACCTGGCTAGAGAAGTTTTTTCTTTGAGACAGCTCCCCATCCCTAACATAGTTGTCGTATTTTTTTGAGAATACCGCAGCCCCCGCATTTGCTGCAATTTTGGTAGAGTTAGTGGGCAGGCTCATAAAATAAACTAGGCTCCGTTTCCAGAGCCTAGTATATCGTCTACAACTAGTTAGACAAATTCAAACTGTTAGAGTTATTGTACTTTATTATGCGCCGGTCGATGCAGCGGAGCCTGAGGTCAAAGCTGAGAACATAATCTGAATATTCTCATTAATTAACGCAGTATCTACGTTAAGCGAAATACCAATTTGAGTTACAATTGGATTTACCAAAGTTAATTTGGACCCTGCTATTGCAGCCGATTGAGTGCATCCAGCTAAACCACCAAACGTAATAGTCTCCCCTGCCTCACAAACATTTCCATATTTGGCATAGAAGTCGGTCATCAAGCCTGCAGGTCCAACCATTTTACCAATGGATGCAGTTCCAGAAGTACGGCCTGATATGTAATATACGTCCTCTGGACTGGCTAGATCGTATACAAAGCTAACTTGCTGTTGATATGCGATTTGAACATTTTGCACCAAAAGACCTTTAGTTGAATCCAGGCCGGTAAAGGTCATTGTAGCCTTGTCAATGCTAAAGCCCTTCCCCGCTTCTGCTTTTTTAGCTGTTTTTCCAAAAATATCCGTACTATTTGCCATTTATTATCCTTTTTTTTAGATTACGAGAGTTATATCGATGAGGTTCATCGGCAGCGGTACGGCAACAGATACGCGAACTATTAGGGTATCTTTTGCAGTTGCTGGAACAGTTATAGCGCCAATTGTGAAGCTATTTAACTGAGGTCCTACAGTCAGTGCGCCTGCAGTAGCGGATAACTGTAATAGAGTTTTTTCAATTATAGCTGCCACTAGTGCCGTAGTATCTTTAGTAATGGTAACTCTGCCCACTAGATTCTTGAGAGAATCGGAGAGCGTAAAGGAGATAGAGTCAATATTAGAGGTTACTGACTGCTCCTTGCGGAAGATGTCTAGCGTAGAAGTCGACAATTGACGCTCTGCGTATACCCTGCCCCCCTCGTCATTGCGGACAACCCAGGCTCCGCCATCACGAAGAATAGTGAGTTCTGCCTCATCAAATACAGATGTGGAAATATTAACTCCATCAAATCCGAGTAATTCAACATTAGATAGCGGCTGCTGAGGGCGGGAGCCGGAACGAAGACCTGCAAAGGCGCAGGCAATATTCCAATTCTTTACAGGAATACCGCCAACTCTAAGACCGTTAACTCCACGATCTGGAACAACTGCAAATACGCGCTCAGAGCTGAAACCCCCAGCAACTTGAATGTATTTAGTTGCCAAAGCAGCTGCACTTAGATCTCGGAAAATTTCAATCTTTTGATTAGTCCAACTCAATGGCTCGCCGCCTACGTCAATAACTAAGCTATTGTTATCCAGCACTGCAAATACTTTGTATTCTTTAAATGTTTCCTGTCCCTGAGAAGTTACGCCGGTTACAACTCTGACCCAGTCGCCAGCCTGAACGGATTCTGTAAACTTGGTGGCTTGAGCGCTATCAATCTGCCACTTACCATCAGAGTATGAACTGCTGGCAGAGGCTACCAAGATATCGTTGCTTGAAGAATCCTTGTCAAGGATCTTGTTATGCTGATCGATTTCAGGGGCAATCCATACAATGCGGAATCTTCCAACTTCAGGGGCAGACTCGTCCTTTGCATGAGCTACAAACGCATCCCATACGTCACTGTCGGATGACAGAGGAACAAGGCTGTAGCAGTTTCTGTTGCCTTTCGCCAAAGACAGCGCATCTGCGAATCCTCTGCTGCCATTTAAAGAGGGGGAGACAGTTGGGATAAAGTGAACAGTGGCTCCGTTAGCATTTGAGAAAGCTTTGAATACGCCGTAGGCCAGAAAGTTATCTGGATCGATGATCCCCAGCTGAGTGGTAATGTCGGATAGGGTATTTACCGATCCAACTTCTCTTGGAAGAGCCTGGAAAGCACGATACTGAATATAAAACTTTCCTGCCGTGATATTTATTTCCGTATTTCCTGCATTTACGGAAGAGTCACGTAGACTCATGATGTTCTCCAACTTAATCTTGGCATCGGCCGCAGAAGTTGGATTAGCGATGCTCCAGTTGGAGGCAAGAGACTCGGCAGGAATCTCCACCGTCTTCCTCTTCGATAGACGAACTCGGTTGGTCGTGGCACCGGTGACTGCAGGTGCCGCATCAGCAAACACCAGAGTAACGATGTTTCCTGAAGAGGAGGGAATCAGGGTGATTGTGATGGTGTCGCCCTTTACAAAGCCCTCCTTTACATCAGTGACTGCAGCTGAGCCGCCAGTCAAGGTGAGGCCAAACGATCCGATAGAAGCTGTCTCGCCGGCTGTGCCAAGCAGGGTAAAGTTGCCAGGCACATCAGCGCCATTGTTGGTGAACACTTTAAAGCTGACGCCGCTATTTGCTGCGTTGTTCTTCAAGCTGCCGCCCTTGGTGCAGGTGATGATGTAAGTGGTTGAAGGAGCTGTAGAAGAAATAGTTCCACCGACGGTGTAGTCGGGGGTGACCGCCACCAGGCCTACGGTCTGCTTGGTGTGGCCTACGGCGATAGAGAACGTGGTCTGCGCACCAACTGGTGGAAGCCCTGTCCATACCAAGTTTACAGTAGCGCCACTGGGAAGAGTGGTCATCTCGTTACTTCCCTTACTTATTACAACTGCGCTATCAAGCCCCGTATCGGAAACAACCGTGTAGTTTACGTTGCTGCCGGTGTACCCGGTGATGGTAATCGTGTACGTTGTGGAGAGCTTTCCAACGATTCTTGGATCTGCTGCGAACTGAGTGCCTGTAAGGTAGCCGGAGATACTCACCGTTACAGAGGCGCCGCCGATCGAGATTGACTGCGGAGTAACGCTGGCGTTGGCGACAGTCGCAGCGGAGTTGAGTCCGACGTTGGAGATAGAGGCTGCAGCTCCGGTGCCCGCAGTGAACCCAGACACAGTTGAAGTGTGCTGCAGTCCTGAGGAAGTGTAGAACTGAATGATGTCCCCTACTGCAACGTCCTGGACGAGAGCACTGTATCGTCCGGCGCCCTTCCAAGAGCTGCTACTTAGGGATACAGAGTTAGCCCCTACAGCCAATGAAAAGTTGCCACTGTCTCTAGCAATGTGTGCGTAAGTTAAAAGTGCATCTTCAGCGAATACCTTAGTATAGCTGAGGTCCAAAGACGAGGTATACTGCAGATTAGGAATAGAGTAGCTCAGATCCGCTGCCATCAGGGACATGGTACTTCCATTGTTTGCGCTGGTGTCTGTATTAATCGTAGCTACAAAGCCTTTGGCCTTCTCTTCAGCTTGATTGAATCTCACAAGCTGGCAAGATGGACCTACGATGCACGCACGAAGCTGCTGTGCTACGACGTCAGGGGTGGCTTCAAATTCTCTTCTAACAATTACGGCTGGTTTTGGGCTGGCCATAGTTCGGTCATGCTCCTAATTAGGTATTGGTATTTGTGTTGGTCATTATAGCATTTAGTGCTATATTTCTCAGCAAACGGGAGGTCTCCGGGTGCAGTTCCCAGGAATATACGATTTCATAGTTTAACGTAATTGGAATTATTACGTTTTCTGCATGCTCTTCAAGTTCGGTCGGCTCCCCTATGTTTGGGGCCTCCCATCTTGAAAAATGTATCCATTCTCTTAGGATTGGGCCAAAGTGGCTCAAATAGCCATGAACTTCTCTTGCAATAAGCTCAGCCTGAGATATACTTTTTGCTATAATTTGAATGGCGTGAGATCCGGCTATTTTTTTGTAATACATCTCTCCACTCATTCCATTATCGCCAATTAAAAGCTTAGACTCTTGCCATACTCCAGCTTTTACAATTATAGCTGGACGTATGCCAGTCTTTTTCGTATCAAAAGAAAATGAATCTTCAATTATTAGCTGAAATGGAGCTTTAAGCGCATTAGACGTCTGGTCTGCGGCCCAAAAGAAATCTTTAATTAAGGGATGCGTTAAATTGTTTGAATTTAAAAATAATTGACGCAGGCAGTCTAGTATAACTCCAGTTACTGCCAATCTATTGGGAAATTGACAATACAGAGGCTCTTCTGAGTTTAACTCTAAAGGCTTATCAATCTCTGTAGTGTTTAGCTCCATAGTAGTTAAAGTATATCTTGATAGAAAGAAATAATCAAGCTATTTTACATGTAACAAAGTACTCATATCTGTCTAAGCCGTCGTACTCAGCAATATCAAACTTAATTATACCTAAATCAGTTAATAAATTTCTTAACTCCACCTCTGTGAAGTGAACAAATTTATCTTGCATAAATGATGATAATTCAGATTTTACCTTTTGCTTAAATACTGTAAATATTAAAATAGAATTGCAGACTTTTTTTGAAGCCTGTAATAGAGTCTTTAAGATAACTTTATTCTTAAGCTCGTCTCCATCAATATTGTAAGTAATTGTTCCAAAAAGACATACTAAGTCGTATTTTTTGTTTTGAGGAATCTTTTCGTAAGTACAGCAATTACACAGCTTCAAAGCTTCGGGTCGAATGTCAACGGCTTCATATAAGACGTTCGGCTTGTTCTGCTTCAACCACTCGTGTAAGTAGCATGGCCCAGATCCAACATCCAGTACAGACTTAAACTTGTGCCCTTGAAGTATCTCAAATCTTTTTTTAGCCGCCTCTCGTCCGTAGCCATTGCTGTCGGGCTCCTTGTAAATTTCATAAAGACTTTTGATATTATGATTATTCAAGATTATTCTACTTTTCGGTGGATTACAACAAAATACTCTTTTCTATCGTGTTGAAAGGCCTTGAGTTTTTGCTTTACGCTTTCTTTTTATAATTGGAATGTTTGTATATGTCATTATTTATTCCTTTTATATAACGGTAGATCATCAACAATCCGTTGCTTCTGCAAACTCGGGCAGCGTCTTAAGATACAGGTAGGCCTGGCGCATAGGATTTTCACCATTAAGATTAACTGGACATTTATAAGCGGCCTGTTTA
>Ga0169931_10008498_pt1 | contig 14971 bp, 22 predicted proteins | sample Kivu_15m_20L_FD_129675 | JGI IMG/M metagenome (GOLD analysis project Ga0169931, IMG submission 129675) | Freshwater microbial communities from Lake Kivu, Western Province, Rwanda to study Microbial Dark Matter (Phase II) - Kivu_15m_20L... | ecosystem: Environmental > Aquatic > Freshwater > Lake... | reverse complement strand
GATTCAACCTTGTTAAACTAATCTTAACCTAGACTTAAACCAAAGTCAAGATTAATTTTGTTTAAGAGCCAATTCATCCCCCGACTAAAGTCAGGGGGGTTTTCTTGGCTCAAGGATCATAATCAAGATTCAAAGTAGCTCCAGACAGGGGTCGAACCTGTGACCTCAAATTTACAAAATTTGTGCTACTTCCAACTGAGCTACTGGAGCATGGCTCCCAAGGTTGGCTATGATCCAACGACATGCGAATTAACAGTTCGCCGCTCTACCAACTGAGCTACTTGGGAATCAATATTATTATAGTAAATTTAAATTATTTAATTTCAAATTTTGGAGGAATTTGAAAAATGCCAAGTTCAAAAAGTGGTGTATAATGAATTACCAGCCACAAGCTGGTTACGCTCTCGTAGCTCAACTGGATAGAGCAACGGATTTCTACTCCGTAGGTTGTGGGTTCGATTCCCGCCGGGAGTATTAAGGAGTAGTGCTATGGAAGGCGATGGTCAACCTTGTAAGCGTAACATTGAGGTCAACACTAATGGGCCATTTACGATTACTTGGGTGAACACCCAAGGTTACAAGGTAACTAGGGCATTTTTTACGAGGAGGTTATTGCTTGAATATGTAGAAAGTTTGCCAAGCTAATTTTAATTTTAATTTCAAAGGAGTATGACAATGGACAGTAAGTTTTCTAAAGCTCAATTCAATGTTTCCCTTTTTGCCAAGCAAGCTCACATTATTCTAAACGAAAAGTTTGTAGAGTTGCTTTCTAACTTCATCAAGAATCTAAATGATGAACTAAGAGAAGAATGGTTGGATGTACTTGATGCCTTTGCTGAAGCAAAGGCTCATCAACACTATCGAAGTGATACTGAATATGTCATTACAGTATTTAATGAAACATACAGTATCAGTATGGAACTTGACATGGCAGATCAGTTAAGCAAGTTAATTTTGGCTGAAGCTGGTGTCGTTTCCAAACAATGTAATGACTTCGATTTGAATGCAGCTATTGCATTTGCTCGTAAGCTGGAAACAGCAGCTAATGGGGATTATGAAAGCCTGCAAGCTCCCAAGAAGCATTTGCGTTTCATGCCACAACCTGTTTATTACCAGCAATACCAGCCGATGGTAGCATACCCAAGGCGTAGAGTAAACTAAATTTTTTGTTCTACCCTAGCCCCCTTGCCTGTAAAATTAGGCAAGGGGGCTTTTCTTTTGCCCCCAACCTTAACATGGAGGGGCTATGAAGACTCATCGGCTAGTTGTAAACAAGAGCTTCAAAATCAAAAATAACAGCGGCCACAGCGTTGTATTACCAGAAGGCTATAAATTCGTCGCCCTTACAAAAAGCTACCAAAAAAACTTAGTAGAAATGTGGGCTATACATTGTGAAGCCGATGGTGATATGCTTGAAAATAATACCAGAATCTGGGATGTACCCAGCGACTATCTAAGGTTCGCAGATGATTAAAGATAAAATAAAGGAAATAAAACAGGCACTGGAAGCCACAGGAAACGCCACCCTTGTGGCAAAACAGTTTGGCCTAAAGCCAAAACAAATATACTACTTTGCCAAAGTAAGAAAGATTACTTTGCAAAAAGCTGGTAGACCACCGAAGTACGATTATAATAAATATAATCTACTCAGATGTATCAAAAGAGCTTTGAAACATCCCGGTGGTCTACTACGCCTTGCTATCAAAAGAAATATTCCCTATCATGTTATAACCAACCTTAGCAAAAAAATCATGAGGTGAAAGTTTAGCGGTTATAGGTCTAGGATGTCAGGAATCAATAACAACTATGGAGTAATACGATGGCTACCAAGGCAGAAAAGGCTCAATGGGTTAAGGAAGCTATTGAAGCTATGGAAGAAGCAAAAATGATGCTTATCAAGAAAGGTGGTGCCTCAGTATCGAAGCACATCATCTCAGACATCCTTGAGATTGAAGGCTTCCCCTCTGAAGCCGATCAAATCCACCCCATTGAAGAAGAAAAGCTGCTCAAAAGCATCTTCTTTGCACACGCCCATGCAGTTGAATCTGTCTTCAACACCATCGTCCGAATGATTCAGGATGGGGTGCTTGAGCCTAATGGTGTCATGGCTAAGAAAGTTGCCGACAAGATGAGAGAAGAAGAAGCTCAAGAACTTGCCAACATGGAACTCCTGGACGATGATGATCCAGATGATGATGATGATGATGATGATAACAATAACCCATACTCTCTAAGTCAGGAGGACGATGAATGAAACTTGATAATAGGCAAATTATGTTGGATGCGTTCAGGAAGGCAGGGAAACCCCTTGACTCCATCGAAATCCAAAAGATCATGTCTCCCCTTATTAAAAAGAATAGCATTTGTGCCACTAGAAGTAAATTAGTTGAATTTGGTAAGCTGGTGGAAATAGAGTGTGTGGTTAGGAATGGTATGAGTGTAAGGGTGTGGAAATTGTCAAATGAAGAGCAGAAAAAAGAAGTTGAAACTGGTGTGACAGACAAGTTGTCTTTGTTGGAGTCCAAGTTATTTCAAATTCTAAAGAGGCTCAAAAATGATTAGGTGGATGCATAAAACAGGCAGCACCCCAATAGTTGAGGCGGTTGCCCAAACTCTTCAACATGATAACTCTGCCGAAAAGATTATAATCAGACCTTTGCTTAATAATAAACTTTTTGTAATTGGAGTAAAAAATGTAAACCACTTGGATGTTTATGCTGTCTCACAATACGAGACAAAAGTTTTGCCCACCGATGTCTTTCTGAAGTTCCGACAGGAATTCCCAGATGTGGACCTTGTAAAATTTGCACCTAAGAAGAAAGAACTCAAACCAGAATAAGGAGATGACTATGAGCAAGGTTGCTGCTGATTTGTTAATGGTCAAGGCATTTGTTGACAAAGTAAAAAGTAATAATCCCATAGGTGATAATGCTGATAATCCTTTGGATATCGCTCTGAGCATTTGGATCGACTCCAAGTCCGTTATCGCTAAGGAACACAAAGGCAGACTCAGCAAAATCCTTTCTGAAGTGTCTCTCAAGTTCCTGCAAGAACATGAGATGGTGGAAGCTTTCAAGAACACCATCCGCCCCGATAACCACCTGCAAAATGCCAAAGCTCTTGTGAACTTCATTAGGGATAGGGGACACAACGAATCTCTTTTGCTGGATTCAAAGACATGGCAGCATCACAGGAACTGGTATTACTCAACCTGTGCGTCAAATAGGACAGATGTCCAAGACAAAGTAAAGCAAGTATTTGCAGACCTTGGATTCCCAGGTTTGGAAAAGGCTGGCTTGAATTCCAATCAATTGCGACATCTTATCTACGCTGATCAGATCGTCCGCTGGGTTGCTCACAATAAGCGTCTGCCCAAGACTAAAGGCAGCTACACAGAAACCAAAATGGCTAACCTTCTGGATAGCCAATTGCACCCATTCGTTAGAAATTTTCTGGAAAAGAATGGTGTCAAAGTTCAAGGCAAAGTAGCCACAAATGCCTTGCCTGTTCAACTGCCCAGTAATGGGGATCAATTGACCAGAATCGAAACCATGCTGGAACAACTCATCGACCTGCTTCAGAAGAAAGAGAAACCCCCTAAAAAGAAAACTGTTAGGAATTGGTCTTCCCAATTCCCCATGAGTGGGTACAAGAAAAACCTGCCCGAGTCTGATATCGTTGGTCTGGCAGTTCTGCAAGATTCTGATGGTAATCTTAAAACTGTTGGCATCCAGAATATTCTCAATTACCAGACTGGCTCCAAAAAGTATATCTTCAGAGTCCCCCAACCAGATGGCACCTATGGGCAGACTATCTACCGCTGGTCTACCTCTTCAGACATCAAAGAAATTACCATGTTGAAGTAGGAGATAGATTCTGATATCACTCACAAGTACCCAGTAAAACAAGAGAGTTTGTTATTACTGGGTACTTTTTTTAGAATAAATTATAGCATAGTTTTCGTTAGGTAAAAGTTTGGGGAAGTCAGGTCTAGGATAGTCCCGTCAAGGGTATATACTTATTAAAGGAGGATGACATGGCTACTCTGACTAAAGAACCTGTTGAAAAGAAAGTTAAAACCTTTGATTTGGCCAAACAGGTGCTGGGAGTGCTTGGCACTCCCCCTGATCTATACAAGGTCGAAAGCAAGCACCTCTTTGGAAACTGGTACAGGGTGAATGTCCGTACCAAATCTAACCAAAGCCAGTTGGTCAATGTGACCAAGATTGCCCATTCCTATTTCGTTGCCACTAACGATCATGGTGATATCGTTAAGGGTGATGAAATTGTCAAAGTGTACTAATGATCACACTTCGTTATTTTGAATGCCAAGGCATGATGGTGTGCTGTGGCTGGGACTCTACCCAGTCACAGTACCATCTGCTTATCCATCAGAATGATGTGGCGATTGAAGACTTAGAATTAAAATCTATTTCAGAAATGTTTGATAATTTGAAAAAATATAATTTACAAATACCTAACAGTCTCATGATGGACTTGCTGGAAGACAAAGCCAATAAGTCCAGACTGATTCATTATTACAAGGAGCCGGTATTAGTAAATTTACCATAGGAGCGATAGCAATGGATTGCATCCGAGTTTGGTTTTCCAATGGTCTTTACGATTACATTCCAGATGCTCAGGTAGAATGCTGGGCGGATGTAATTTATGACTGTGATGACTTCTTTCATGTCGAACGGATTAAAGGTTGGGGCAAGTATACTGATTGCTATAGGGTAGAAATTGCAGGAAAGACTTATTTCTACTTTGTCGAAATGCCCCAATGGTAGCTATAATTTATAGTTAATGATATCAAAGTTTTTGTTAGGTGGAAGTTTATAAGTTATAGGTCTAGGATGTTCAGACTGTTCTTTAACCAATATGGAGATTATCAATGAGCCGTACTGCTTCTTTGGCTACTCAGTTCATCAAGTCCGAGCTTGAGAAGAATCCCGATCTTACCTTTGCACAAATTTCAGCACTGCCAGAGTATGCCTCTGGGGGGCATGACTTCAACAACATTGCATTTAATGCAGTCAAAGCCCGTTTTAGGAAAGAAGTTGTAGGAATTCCCACTATGAAAGCTGAAGTCGCTCCTTTTGTGCCTGCTCCCGTTGCCCCCGCCCCTGCTAGGGTTGTCCACAAGAGTGATATCAACACTGGGGACATGGTTCCCCCAGTCGATCCCCACTTCCATCTCACCGAAGAAGTGACAGGGTTCTTTGACTTGGTTGACAACATCTCCAAAGTCAAAAATGTAAACATCCGCCTTGTTGGTCCCGCAGGGTGTGGCAAAACCAGTTCCGCTGTGCAGTACGCTGCCAGCAAAAACTTCCCCTGCTTCGTCCAAAACTGTGCGAATGTGAGGGAGCCTAGGGATTGGTTTGGCTACCGCAAACTGGACGAAAATAAGAACCTTGCTTGGCATGAATCGCTGTTCGTCAAAATGCTTGAGACACCCAACGCTGTCATCGTGTTGGATGAAACCAACCGATGCCCGTCCCATACCCTCAATACCCTATACCCTCTGCTTGACCATCGTCGAGCCACTTGGCTTGAGGAAGCAGGTCGAAACCTGCAAGTTGCTGAAGGTGTGACCTTCTGGTGCGCCCTTAACGAGGGTAACCAGTTCACAGGCACCAATCAGCTAGATGAAGCCTTTGCTGATCGTACCGCTTTGGTTCTGGAGTGCAGCTTCCTCAACGCCCAACATGAGGCTAGCGTTCTTCAGAATCGCACAGGTCTTGATGCAGACAACGCCCTTCGATTGGTAGAAGTGGCAGAACAAGTTCGCAAGAAGGCTCAAAGTGATGGGGCTGATAGCTTCAGCAAGCCAATCTCAACTCGTATGCTTGAGGAAGCAGCACAGGCATTCGTTGTTGGGGGCTCCAAAACTCTCAAGTTCACCCTGCTTAACCACTTCTCTGCTAATGGTGGCAACTCAAGTGAACGCTCTAACCTGCTCAAACTACTTGTAGGCAAGTTTGGCAGCCTGTAAATTATAATTATCCCCCCCCTGCTAACCACAGGGGGGGGTTATCTATTGATATCATTATTTTCATTAGGTGTTATTTTTTAGTTTATAGGTCTAGGTCATCACTAATCTGTTGCGAAGGAGTTTGACATGCCACAAGGTGACCTGTTCTCTGATGACAATAAGGATTTGGAGCGCATTGCCGATTCCCTTGGCAGCTTTGATGATGACTTTGATTTGGAGCAAGAGCTTGAGGCAAGTGGTGGCAAGGTATTCGTACCTGATGCCAGCAAGATTGCCAAAGACCACCCGCTCCTAAGCCGTATTGCTGCACCAGCATATGATACTGAAAACTTCTGGAGTGGCGCATACTCCCGCAAATCTTATAAGTATGATTATGATAATAAGTATAAGTTCACCCCAGTTAAGTCTACTTCAGAATACCTTAGGTCGAATTCCTACTGGGGTTCATCGTACTACGAAAGCTACTCAACCACCAACAAGGTGCTTGATCATGAGCAACTGCACGAAGTTCTTAAAGAACTCAACAAGACTATCAACCTGACCAGCAACAGCGTTAATGGTCAAGAGACTACCCTTACTGTTAAATTCTCAAATGGACTTCAGGTCAATGACTTTGAAGCCAATACGCTGTTCGTTAATCCCAATGTGATGATGGCTGATGGAACCGCAAAGTCTGGTGATGAATACTACACCGCTCTTGATGCAATGAATGGTCAGGCAATGCTCTGCTCATTCATGAAAAAAGAGATTCATCCAGATGCAAATAATGATTACAAAGCTTGTGAAGAGTGGAGCCCCCGCAACATCTTCGCAACCGATATCCAACAATCTGCTTCCAAGGAAGTAGGACACAAGTGGCCAGGGTTTGCCAGCTACATTTCATCCCAAATGGATACCTTTGGTGTGAATAAGCAGGTCATCCATGACAACCTGCACAAGAACGAAGTCAAGCTAGATGACATCGTTGAATGCCTCTGCTACAACCGCTTGTCAGGTGACAGGGTTGATTACAATCTTCTACCTCAAAACTTCCAATTGTTGATGAAAGAGGCAGAAGAACTCTTTGCGACCATGTTGGACAAACCTACTGAAAGCAAAGACAGGTTCAAGAAGGCAGTTGAAATCTGGCAAGCCATTCAAAACCTGTTCAAGAATGAATGCGAAGATCAACAAGGGCAACAAGACCAACAAGACCAACAAGACCAACAAGACCAACAAGACCAACAAGACCAACAAGGGCAAAACTGCGCTATGCCCATGCCCGTAGACCAGCAAGGGGACCAAGACCAACAAGGTGAAAACCCAGTAAAGATCGATCTCACTCCAAGCGACAAAGATCGTCGCTTTACTGGTGATAATTCTTATAATAATCACGCCCAAGTAGATGGCGATCTGGTCTTCAACCAGCTTGACCATGCCAAGAAACTCAGGCAAAGACTCAAGACCACCGATGATTCCTTCAAGACCGATCTCAAAGATGATCAAGAACTTGATAATAGTCTACCTTTCAAGTTGGTCATCCCGCCAGTTAACCAAGAAGAAATCTATGCGTATGACACCTTCGTAAAGTCCAATAAGCGTTCGATTGATGCGCTCAAGAACGCTCTCATGTTCCACAACAACACCGCTATGATTCCCAACTATGGCTTGACCGATGGTGATCTGGATGAACATGCGCTATACAAGATGCACTTTGGGGAATATGAGCGTCTGTTTGAAAGGAAAGAAACCCTGTCCGAAAAAGGCTACCATGTCACTCTGGTTGTTGACCAGTCTGGCAGCATGAGTGGCAGCAGAATCAAGGAAGCAAGGGAACTCACTATTCTCTTCTCAGAAGCTCTCAAATACCTAAGAGCCACTGAACACTCCATCTATGGATTTGAAACCACTGAAATCAACACTTGGGTCTATAAGGATAAACAACACGATAAACACCAAGCACTCATCAAGGCTAGTGATCATGGTGGAACCGCTATGGGACACCACCTAGCTATTATTGGTGATAAAGTTATCAACCAATATCCAGAGTACAAAAACAAATATATGTTTGTACTTTGTGATGGTCAACCCACTCATGGTGGCAAGAGTTTGAATTCTATGGAATTCACCTCTCACATGATTAAGAAACTCAAACAAAAAGGTATCCAAGTCTATGGCATTGGACTCTGCCATGCCTTTGATGACCAAGTGGGTGCCGAACTCTTTGGTGAAGGATGCTTCACTGTTATCAATAATGTCAAGGATAGCCTCTTTGTTCTAGTAAATAGAATGAGGAAGTTCCTGCAAAAAGCTTCTAGGTCTTGATATCATAATAATCATTAGGTGAAAGTTCAACTAAGGCAGGTCTAGGCTAACCACTAGGAGGATTAGTTATGCCGTATGGTAATACGATTGATTTGGCAAAGAACATGTCCGCATGGATGGATAATAAGGAGTATCCCGAAATCATTAGACACATGGTTCTGGATATCGATAAGATTTATTGGAATGATGCCCAACGCCAGCGTCTTCATGACTTCATCGAAAGCAATATTGATGAAATCGAAGATGATAATAATAGAAGGAATATTAATCTTTACAACACTATGCTCAAGATGAGCATTGGCGATAAAATGAAGTCCAATCCAGACGAGGCGATCCAATTTGCTAATAAACTTCATTCTACTTTTCGTGCAAATTTGGAGATGGTTTGCAGCAATTTAGAAAAAATGGAATATAATGGTAGTGTAACTGCGAAAAATATTCAACCCGAATACCTCTTAAAGCTGGTTGAACTTTTTGAAGTCAAAATGGCAGAACGCAAACTGCTGCTCAAGCAAGGCTCAGATAACAGAAAGTTAAATGAAGATACTGCAAAAATCATTCTTAAAAAGGGTGGAGATGAGCGTAGTTATCCATTTTATGCATATGTTGATGATGAATACCTAGCCCTTAGCCAAACCTTGGCCGAAACTATTCAAAAGGCACAACTAATTGCTTCACAATTAAATGATAACACAACCACTATTTGCATGATTGCAAATGCTTTGCTTCAGGCAGGCCCAAACAAATTCTCTATGCTCAAAGACAAAGTGCTTATTGACAAATTCGCCAATGTAATTGCACATCATAAATCTTATAATCAAAATGCAGATATGCTTAGTTCTACACTGATTCAATGGCATGGTTGGAATCATAGCTCGTTCGATATCTATCGTGATAGATACACTGTTTCTTTTACTACTGTATACATTAATCACAATTTCGTTGTCTCTGATATGCATGATGATAATTACGATTGGGTTTCATCTGTTGTTGAACAAGGTGATTATAATATCGCAAATCATCTGCAATGCTTATTTGGAGAAGATACCTTCCTTGAAGTAGCAATCGCTGCTCACCTTAATCATATTGGATATGATATCATTAAACCTGAAACTACTAGCAACCGTAATATTCGCAGGAACCTTACCGCCCACTTAATCCAGTTTATGCGCTACGACCCTGCATTGTTCAAAACTTTCCTAGGACTACTTCCTAAATTGGACTCCTCTAATTATTACTTAGATCAGGTTGTACTCAATCTGGTCACTGAGTATCGCAGAAAATTCGACATTGCCTCTTTTCTTAAACAAATCCCTCTTGCGCTTGAGACTGTACACAAATGCATGAGCAAGAAACCTACCCCTAATGAGAGAAAGTCTCTTCATGAATCTATTTATGTAATTAATTGCATTGAAGAGAACATGTTGCGTCAGCGACCTTTGACTGAATTGGAGAAGACTTCTCTTGCCAAAAGCAAGGATATCATCGAACAAATGATTGAATTCGTAGCACCTAGGAAAAAGAGGTCTGCCTAATCCAGACCCCCTTATCCACCCCACCATATCCACCACTACCTATCCATATCCACAAGTAAAGATAAATTGTGATATCACAATTTTCTTTAGGCGGGACTTTCGTAGATAAAGGTCTAGGTTATCAAGGTCACAATGACCTTACACTAAGAAGGAGCAACTACTATGCGACTGGAACCCGTTACTTTGAAAGCTCGTAAGTCCTTCAAGGGGATCAAGAAAGGTGAGTCCTTTCAGGCAGTTGTCCTTGGGGCTTATGTCCAAAACCTAATTGAATTCGCCGTCATCAAGTTGGATAATGGCGATCAACATGATGTCCCTTACGATCACTTCCAATTCGCTGGCAACGCATAAGGAATATAACAATGAAGACTCTAAAAGCAATACAAGCCCCCAAGGCTGAATCAAACAACACGCTCACCATCTTTGCTCCAAAAAGCAGGGGATGGATGCCCCCACCAACCAAAGCCCACAAGAATCGTCGCCAAGAGTTTAAAAACTCTTGGCACAAAGACTGACCAAACCCCCACCTGTACCCATCAATGCTGATTGCATTATTAGCGGCCACAGGTGGGGGAATCCATTTATAACTTATAATTATTATAATCTATATCCACCACCACCTATCCACCACTACATATCTACCCAACCCTTATCCACCCCACTATATCCACCACTGCCTATCCATATCCCTTATCCATATCCATACCAACCTATCCATATCTGCACCAATCCCAAACTCTCCACACTAAGGTGATGCCAACAAGGCATCACTACCATTATCATAAGGAGATTATAATTGAACCAGCCAAACCAAGAACTCCACTCACTCAATCAAAAAATTACCCTCACCAAAGATGCCCTAAATTCGCTTCTGAGCAATCACAAGATCGAACCACACATTGTACTGCTTGAACTAATTGATGCCCTTAAACGCAAAATTCAAGCCCTAAAAATTGAAGACCAATCCAACCCCATCATCCAAGGTAGGATCAAACTATTGAACCATTCAATTTATCATTTGAGAGAAGCAGCCCGTGAACACTTGAGACAAGTTTAAAATAGAGATTACAAAAGTAGTTTAATAGGAGAATGCAATGAAGACTACATCACTCTCAAATAATCTAATTATTAAAGATTTTACAAGTGGCAAATTGTAGAATTCCCGGTGCCAAGGGGGTTATAGTCAACCACACCTTTGTAATTATATTATTATAAATAGGTGTGGTGCGGGGTTGATGGGGTTTATATCCTGCTATCACAATTTTCATTAGGTGGGATTTAGTGGGAACTAGGTCTAGGTTACGGCGACAGTCGCCAATACTAATGGAGAGCCAAGATGAGCCAGCCGAAGTATCTCGCCTTTATTAAGACGATTAAAAAAGGCACCTTTATGAAGCTGAGTGTTCGTCGCCCCATGAAGATGAAGAAAGGGCAACCCCAGCTTTTTAAATGCTGGTCTGCCCAAGTGAAGGCTGGGCTACCTTACGACCACCTTGGGGTTGTCATTCAAGGTAGGCAAGATGGGAGCCTTCCTGAAGAGAATCAGGGGCTCAGGGGTGACCAACATTGGCACACCTTCCCCTATGTAATCCAAAAAGCTAATGGTAGTTTCGACTACAAGTTCACCAGAAGTGGGTGCGCTAAAGCAAAGTCTGTCATCCTTGATGCCAATGGCAATCAGGTTGATAAAGAAGTAGCCAAAGAAATGGCTTACTCTTCCGAATTCTCATCCAGTGATACACCAGTCTTCCAAATTGGAGAACAATATATCACCGCTATTTCAGAAATCCCAGTAGATGAAATCGAAGAATAATACCTAGTAGGGGGAGCTAGCTAGTGATAGCCAAGCTCCCCCTACAAATAGGTGTGGTTCTATTTTTTTATTAAAAGTATAAAAAGGTGTGGTTCGGGGTGTTTGTTGGTGTAGCACTGGTGATATCAAAATAATCGTTAGGTGGAAGTTTTGGGGCTCTAGGTCTAGGTCATGGCAGGGCACAACGCCAAGCCAAACTAAGAAGGATGGAACTAAGATGAAGAGCATCAACAGCCTGATCCAGTCTGGCATCAACTCTTACTCCCCTGAAGAGTTCAACAAAATCCCCGTTGGTTTGGACAAGGATGCCATTGTGGGCATCACCAAGAAACAAGGCAACTTGGAACAATCCCCAATCTGGGGATACGAAGTCCAGTTTGCCAACCAACAAGAAATGGAAATGAGAGTGAATGCTCTCAAGGACAAATGGTCCAATGTTCTGAAAGAAATGACTGGGCTTGTGGTCAGTAACAGTAAGACTGGCAGGAAAAACCGCCAGTCTCACAAGAAAATCCGCAAGTCAGCAAAAGAGAAGTGCAGCCATAACATGATAGCTATGGAGAAGAAGTCAGCAAGAGAAGAACTCCGTATGGCAAAAGCAGGGTACAAGCAAACAAAAGGCACCCCCGCTGCCGAAGTGTTCATTCTTGATATCAAGTACTACTCTGAGAAACTCAAACAGTTGTCTGCCTGATATCAATAACAACCTGAAGTATGCCAGACCTTCTGAAACGAAGGCTGGCATATCTTCGTTTACATATCTAGCCCACCATATCTACTCCACCATATCTACTCCACCATATCCAAGCCTACATATCCCTATCCACATTTGTTTCTAAGTAGGAATTGATATCGCAATTTTCGTTAGGTGGAAGTTTAGCCAGCCAAGGTCTAGGGTATCACCAGCACTTCGCAGGTGAAACTAAGAGGATAGAACTATGGCAGCAGCAGTTGAGTCAATGGCGTTTCTTGGTGCCATGCCTTGGCACAAGCTGGGTAACCAGCTTACCCAAGCAGATGCCCAATCCGTAAGACTTTCCATTCAAGCTGCTGGGCTTGATTGGAAAGTAGAAAAAAAGTCTCTACTTGTATCAGATACAGGACAAATTGTCCACAATCTGTTCGCCCATGTCAGGGACAAAGATCAAAGAGTTCTTGGGTATGGAACCGAAAGGTATTCCATTCTCCAAAACATGGAAGCCTTTGAATTCTTCCAGCCCTTTTTGGACATGGGAATGTGTGAATTTGAAACCGCTGGGTCTCTCCATGATGGTGCAGTCATCTGGGTTATGGCCAAACTCAAGGGATACCTTGAAGTTGCACCCAATGATGAGATACAAAAGTATCTTCTACTCTCACACTCCCATAATGGCAAAAATGCCATCAATGTGGCTGAAACCCCAGTCAGAGTTGTTTGTGCAAACACTCTGGCTATGGCTAAAGCCAACCAGACAACATGGGGGAAGATCAAGCATAGCAAGTCTATGCACACTTCCCTAGCATCCGCTAGAGACGCTCTAGCAAAAGCAAATATTCGCTTTGCAGAGTATCTTGAGCTTTATAAAAGATTGGCTGCTGCACAATGCACTACAGCCAAAGCAAATGACTACTTCCTAGCCTTTATGGGCAAGGAATCAACCTCTGGAGAATTGCCTACCAGAACTCAGAACAAGCTTGACCGCTTGCATGAACTAATGGAAGTTGGCAAGGGTAATGCCAACCCAGCCATCAGGGGAACATACTGGACTGCCTACAACGCAGTAACTGAGTATCTCTCTCATGAAAGTGGTAGGTCTGATGAAAACCGATATCACTCCCTCTGGTTTGGAGATGATAACATGAGTGCGCTAAACCTAGCACTTGAGTTGGCTGCCTAAAAAACAATGAAAGAGCAAGGGGGATTTAATATCCCCCTTGTCTTTTTTTCTTTTAACCTATTTGCTATACCTTTAGTCTCAATAATCCCTAAGTAAAATACTATTTTTATTCAAATAGGTGTGGTTCGGGGTTTTTATAAATTATAGCCTGATATCAAAATAATCGTTAGGCGGAACTTTCGGGGCTCTGGGTCTAGGGTGTAACACTAACCCCAAGAGGTATCAACTATGGAATACATGCTTGCCTTTCTTATGTCAACTATCCTTTACATTGGTTATGGTCTATTCGAAATGTTCCTAGATGAAGGTGGACTATGATTAACCTCACACAACCAAAGATGCCCAGTTGGGCTATCGTCGTCCCCAAACCCAAACAAAGAGGCTACATGCCTCCACCCTCCAAAGTATTCAAGGAGAAACGAAACAAGCTAAGAGATAAGGCTGATAAGGAAAGATATCAGAATTTTCATTAGGCAATTGTTTCCAGTCACTAGGTCTAGGTTGTACCCAACTAAGGAGCAAGCAATGATCGAGTTCCCCTCTGATACCCAAGACTTCACCAACATGAAGACAATCAAGATCACAGTCGATAATGTCCTCAACATCAATGTGCCCTTCGACCTAACACAAGATGAGGAAGATGCTTTGGTCTACGCCCAGTCAATCAAGCTGCTCAAGTCACTCATTAAAAGTGACAGGATTCAGTTAAGTCTGGCTTTTGAACTGGTCGATTAATACACAAGGAACACCAATCACATGTTCGAGTTCATTGCCTTTGCAGCCTATTGGGTTGGAAGCACAATCTGGGCAAACAATCTTTATAACAACAATATGGCTAAACTTGATGAATACGAAGAGGAATACGAAGATGAAGACGAAGACCTAGAAGAAGATGAGGATGATGACGAAGACTCAGAAGAAGAAGAAGAAGATGATGAGGATGATGAGGATTACGAGGATGATGACTTTGAAGACGATGATGAGGATGAGGAAGATGATGATTGATCTCTCGTAAGGTTATAATAGCTCCCCCGCCTCTTCGGCGGGGGAGCCTAAGTCATGGAGGTGGAGTATGAGGCTGCTAGTGTTGGCTATGGTATTGATGGCTGGATGCTGTCACCATCGGTGCATGAAGAAGGTTGTCAAGCACACATTCGAAACCGGAGTGCAAACATCTTTATATCCGAATGCTCCACATGATAACCACAGTTATCATTGTGAGAGGGTTGATATTAACGCCAAGCTTAAGTGGGAGTGGTAGACATGGGATACCTGATTGGTATACTATTAGGGGTTGCCTTCATGGTCTCCCTTCAGAATATCAGAGTAAGTGAGTAGGTTACTATTACTACTCTCTTTGTCTTTAATTCAAAATTTTACAAAGATATTAATTATTTTTGTAACTTGAAAAACTTTACATGTTGTGGATAGGGGAGGGGGGGGT
>Ga0169931_10008497_pt1 | contig 14974 bp, 14 predicted proteins | sample Kivu_15m_20L_FD_129675 | JGI IMG/M metagenome (GOLD analysis project Ga0169931, IMG submission 129675) | Freshwater microbial communities from Lake Kivu, Western Province, Rwanda to study Microbial Dark Matter (Phase II) - Kivu_15m_20L... | ecosystem: Environmental > Aquatic > Freshwater > Lake... | reverse complement strand
TTTAAATTTATTATTTTTTGCTGAAAAAAAAAAAATAACAAAAAAAAATTTATTTAAAAAAATATTTGAAATTAATTTTTGGGATTATTTTAGATTAAAATTAAAAAAAAAAAAAATAAAAAAAAAAAAAATATATATTACTTTTTTAGATGCTCCTGGACCATTATTTAAATCAGATAGTTTTTTGTTAAAAAGAAATAATGATGAAACCGCAGAAAACACGTATCCTTCCTTAAGAAATTTTTTTGATAATATTGAAAAAACATTTGGTTCTCAGGTTGTTATTGCCGCACATCCTAAAACTAAACATGTAAATTATCCAAAGTATTTTGGTGAAAGAAAGGTGATTCATAATAAAACTTTAGAATTGATACATAAATCAAATCTTGTAATAACCAGAAATTCCTCAGCAATTACATATGCTATATACTATAAGATACCAATTATTTTTATTTATACGAAAGAAATTAAAAAAAAAAAAAATGTGAATTTCTATAATATATATTATTTAGCAAAAGAACTTAATCTAGAGGCAATTAATATAAATAGTTATAAGGAAAAACTAATAAAAAAAAAAATATTTAATTTGAGTAAATATCAAGATTTTGAAAAAAAATATTTTTCAAATATTAATAGTAACAAACCAAATCATGAGTTGATCCATCAGGCAATAATGTCTAATAAATGAAAATTTTAATCACTAATAAAAGACAGAGTATATATAACTATAAAACCGTTTTATGGTCAGAACGCAGCTTGGACGACGAAATTCTATCTATTATTGATTATATCGAAGAACATTCATTTGAAATCAAAAAAAACTTTTGCGAATTAGTTGATAACTTCAATATTTTTAAAATAAATAAAAAAAAGGTTATTGATCATTTAAATATAGATGAATCGTATAGTGCTTTTTGGAGTTCAGACTTTTATGAAAAAAGTTTTTATAAAAATCCAGAAATCAAAAATCAGATAAAGTTAATAGCTTTAAAAAAATTAATAATTGAGTCAAAAATAGATGAAGTGTTGTTAAATATTAACTCATCAATAGATTATAAGTCAATAAAAATTTTATGTAACTCATTAAAAGTTAAATTAATAAATAATAATAAATTGTTTTATTTGGATTTTAATTTTAAATATTTGATCTTACCATTTATTACTAGTATAAAATTTATTAAGTTTATTTACTTCCGTTTGAGTTTTAAAAACATTGATTGGAAAAAAGTAAAAAATATAAAAAACAAAAAAATTTTTTTTTCATACTCTATTTATTCAGATAATAAATTATTAAAGAAAGGTATTCAAAATTCTTTATATTGGGATCCTCTAATTAAGCAGAAACTATTAAGTAACACTTTATGGGTAAATATTTATTTTCACACTAAAAAAAGTTCACTTAGAAAAGAATTAAAATATTACAATGAAGTTAATAAAATAAAAAATCAACATACGATTTTTCTTGATGAATTATTAGATTTTAAGATATTTTTTAAGACTTTTTACTATTATTTTAAATTATTAATTAATGTTTATTTTTTACAGAGTAGTATAAAAAAATACATTCAATTTAAAAAATCGTGTTTTTTAAAATATTATTATATAAACTACTTTAATTTTAGTTTTTTAGATATCTCATCATTAGTAAGTATTTATTATTATTTAATATTAGTTAAATTAAAAAAAAATATTAACAATATAGATCAAATATTTTATCTTTTTGAAAATCAGGGTTGGGAAAAATCTCTAAATTTTGTTTTTAGCAGTGAATTTAAAGTAATTGCAGTTAATCATGCATGCATAAGAAATTGGGATACCAGATTTGTGAACGACAAAAATATAAATACGGAATGTACTCCTTATTATTATGCTACTAATGGTCATGACTCCTATAAAAAATTAATCGAAAATAAATTTAAAAAAAAAAAAACTATAATATTAGAAGCTTTGAGATATTATAATTTAATAGAAAACATTAATAAAATAAGACAATACAATTTATCATCTATACTGATTGTATCTGACGTTCATGAAGAGGGTAATCAAAGTTTAGAAAGTATATTAAAAAATATTTCTGGAAAAAGATTTGAAAATTATGATTTTTTACTAAAAGAACATTTGTTAAAAAAAACCAATTTCAAAGTTGATATAAAAATCATAAAAACAAAAAAAAATCTTTACGAACTAAAATCTCGAAGCAGGATTGCAATAGTAAGTAGCACTACCTCTGCGGCTGTTGATTTATTATTAATGGGTTACCAAATAATTATTCCACTAAATTTTACTTCATTAAATTTTTCCCCACTTAAAAATTATGAAAATGTAACTTTTGTGAGTGATTATAGTAAGATAAATATGATATTAAGTCAAAAATTAGATAAAATAAAAAAAAATAGTAATTTTAAATTTAAAAATAATTTTTTTAAGTATAGTCCTAATTTAGACGGTTGGAAAAAAATATTAAATGAGCGATAATAAGAACATATTAATTTCTGGTGTAGGAAAAGGTATCGGAAAAGATTTATTTTATAAATCTGTTGAGATTTCAAATTTTACAATTGGTGTAGTGCGAAATTACAATGATTTTAAATCAATCAATTTAGTTATGAAAAAAAAAAAAAAAAAAAATTAAAAAATCTTTTTTGTTAAAATAAAAAATAAAATTTTAATAAAAAAAATTATTTTTTTTTTAAATAAAAATAATATTTTAATAAATGGTTTAATCAATAATTCTGGCGAAAGATTAAGAAAAAAGTTTTTAGATTATAAAGATAAAGATATAAGAGATATATTTGAAAATAATTTTTTTTGTCACTTTTATTTGATGCAAGAGCTAATTAGGTATTTTAGAAAAAATAAAAAAGGTTTTTTTTCAATCGTAAATATTGGTTCTATTGTTGGCGTGAATGGTTTTTCTGAGTTGAGTGGGTATGCATCAACTAAATCTGCATTAGAAGCCTTAACAAAGTGCTTAGCTACTGAATTTGGAAATGAAAAAATAAAAGTTAATATAATACAACCAGGATTTATTAAAACGTCCTATTATGAAAAATTCAAAAAAAATAAAAAGAAATTATATAATTGGACCCTGTCGAGAATACCTCAAAAAAGATGGGGTGATCCCGCAGATGTTACAAATTTAGCTATGTTTTTAATTTCTGATAAGTCAAACTATATTAATGGACAATCCATAGTATGTGACGGTGGCTGGGTGTCTTCATGAGTATAAAAAAAAAAAATAAAAAAGTTTTAGGATTAATACCCACAAGATTAAATTCAACTCGGTTACCTCAAAAAGCATTACTCGAGATTGATAAGTTTCCCTTGGTTATTCACACTTATAAAAGAGCATTAATGTCTAAATTGCTCGATGAAGTTTATATTTGTTGTGATGATAAAAAAATTTTTCAGGTAGCAAAGAAATTTGGAGCTAATGTTATTATGACCTCTAAGCATCATCAAAACGGTACAGAAAGAATTTATGAAGGTTATAAAATACTCAAAAAAAACTATGATTTAATAATTGATATCCAGGGTGATGAACCATTAATAAGCCCTTATCATATTGATCAAGTAATTTCTTTCCATAAAAAAAACTTAAACGCCGATATAATTTTACCTACGCTTCAAGTTAATTCTAAAAATAATACAAATATAATTAAGGTTGTTAAAAATATAAATGGCCATGTTATGTATTTGTCCAGAGGGAATATACCTTTTGAATATAAAAAAAATTTATCAAAAATAGATAAGCATCTATCTATCATTTCCTTTTTACCATCCGCTTTAGAAAATTTTGTTAAACATCAAAAGACACCATTAGAAATCATCGAGGATATAGAATTATTGAGAGCTTTGGAGATAGGTCTTTCTATAAAATCAATAGTACTTAAGGGGGATAGTTTTTCTGTTGATGTTATGAAAGATTTTGAAAGAGCATCTAAAAAAATGTTTAGCGACAAATATTTTAAATTATATAAATCTTAAATTTTAATGAAAATTACCTATAGGATTGAAAATTCTGATTATAATATCTTTATAAAAAAAAAAATAGACTCTACTCTTACAAATCAAATAAATTATCTTAAATCAGATAAAAATGTACTATTTGTTTATGATAATAATATAGATCTAAATTTACTTGATAAAACGATAAATTTTTTAAAAGATACTGGTTGCAAAGTCACTGCACTAAAATTTCAAAGTAGTAAAAAAAATAAAAATGAAAAATCTTTATTTTCTTTAATAGATGTGATGCTTGAAAATAAATTTACAAAAAAGTCTTTAGTAATATCTTTTGGTGGAGGTGTTTTAGGAGATGTCTGCGCATTAGCAGCGAGTTTATATTTGAGAGGATTAATTTATTTTCATATACCATCAACAATGACAGCAATCATAGATAGCTGCATAGGAGGGAAAACAGCAATTAATTATAGAAATATTATAAATTCAGTAGGAAATTATTATCATGCTCAGTCTGTTTTTATTTATAATGAAGTAATAAATTTATTACCAGAAAGGGAGTTTTTGTCTGGCATTCCAGAGATTATTAAGTGTGGATTAATTAAAAAAAATAATATTCTTAAACTTCTAGAAAATAAAAAAAAAATTCTTGAAAGGGATGAAAAAATAATTGCACAGTTATGTTGCGAAACATTGTTAACAAAAATTTTTTTTTTTAAATCAGATGTTTATGAAAAGAATAGACGCTTATTATTGAATTTTGGTCACACTTTTGCGCATGCAATAGAAATGACTATGCAATCAATTTTAAATAAAGAGATTTTTAGACATGGAGAAGCGGTCGGCATAGGTATCTTATGTGAACTTTATTATGCCAGCGGAAAGAAAAATAATTTATTTAGGTATGTAAAAACTTTATTAGAAAATTATAATTTACCAACAAAAATTAGTCTACCCTCATTCGATAATAAAAAAACAGTAATATTAGATAGTGTCTATAAAAATATATTTTTAGATAAAAAGAGAGTCAGTAAAACACCTCGTTTTATATCATTAAGAAAGATACATAGACCAAAAATTAAAGAAATGGAAAACTTAAATTTACTAGCTGAAACTATAAGTCAATTTATATAAATGAAATCCGAGAAATTAAGAAAATTTTATAAAAATAAAAAAGTTTTAGTTTTAGGACATACTGGATTTAAAGGATCTTGGTTAACTGCGTGTTTAAAAAATTACCAAGCTAAAGTATTTGGAATTTCTGATATGATTCCTACTATTCCATCAAATTATTTAGTTTCAAGAATAAATAAATTAATTGATAAAGATATACGTCAGGATATTAGAAATTATAAAAAACTTAAAAAAAAAATAAATTTAATAAAGCCAGATGTCATTTTTCATTTGGCGGCACAAGCTCTGGTTAAGAAATCTTATAGCAATCCTTACGATACATGGACTACTAATGTTCTTGGTACTTTGAATTTACTTGAAATATTAAAAAATAGTCAATTTAATAAAAAAACTGTAGTTGTAATTATTACAAGTGACAAATGTTATAAAAATATTAATAAAAAAAAAGGTTATAAGGAAAATAATACGCTAGGAGATTATGAGCCCTACGGGGCTACAAAAGCCTCTGTAGAAATTTTATTTCATTCGTATTTTCAATCTTTTTTAAAAAATAAAAAAAAACTCTTTTTAGCTACTGCAAGAGCTGGAAATGTTATAGGTGGAGGAGATTGGTCAAGTAATAGAATTATTTCTGATGTATTTAAGTCAATAAGCAATCGTCAGATTCTCAACATAAGATATCCAAAATCTACACGACCTTGGCAGCATGTTCTAGAACCTATTTTTGGTTATTTAACTTTAGGATTTAAACTAGCAAAAAAAGAAAATAAAGTTAATGGTGAGTCTTTTAATTTTGGTCCTAATTTTAAAAAAAATTATAGTGTAATAAATTTACTAAATCAAATCAGAAATTATTTACCTGATTTAAAATGGAAATTAGACAAAAAAAAAATTAAAGACCGTGAAGCAGGACTTTTAAATTTAGACTGTAGTAAGTCAAATAAAATTTTAAAATGGAAGAATATTTTAAGTTTTAATGAAACTATTAATATGACAGCAGCTTGGTATCATTTTTACCTTAAAAAAATTAACATGCAAAAATTTACTATGAGTCAAATTAAAAATTATGAAATTATCTTGAACAAGAGGTTCCAGAGATAATGAAGGTGGTTCTGTTAGCAGGTGGTTTAGGAACTAGGATCTCTGAATATACAAAAACTATCCCTAAACCAATGATAAAAATTAAAGGTAAGCCGATCCTAGTTAGAATTATGGAACATTACTACAGTTATGGTTTTAATGATTTTTATATAGCACTTGGACATAAGGGAAATATAATAAAAAAATTTTTTACTAAAAATAAATTTCCTAATTGGAAAATTAAATTAATAAAAACTGGGAATAAAACTATGACTGGCGGAAGATTAAAAAAATTAACAAAATACATTGCAAATGATACATTTATGCTGACCTATGGCGATGGATTATCGGACGTTAATCTAAATAAACTTTTAAATTTTCATAAAAAAAATAATAAATTAGTGACAGTTACAGCTGTAAGACCTCCAGCTAGATTTGGTGCTATAAAATTTAATGGATCTTATATTAAAACTTTTAAAGAAAAGTCTAAATTGGACGAAGGTTGGATAAATGGTGGGTTTTTTGTAATGGAGCCAGATTTTTTAAAATATATTGATAATAATAATTCTTATTTAGAAAAGAAACCGTTAGAAACTGCAGCTAAAAATAAACAGTTAGTGGGTTTTAAGCACAGAGGCTTTTGGCAATGCATGGATACAAAAAGAGACAAAGATTATTTAGAAACAATATTTAAAAAATAAAATTTTGAAAAATAAAAAAAAAATTTTAATCATAGGTGGAACAGGGTTCATAGGTTATCATCTATCAAAAAAATGTTTAAAAAAAAATTGGGATGTAACTAGCATATCTACTAAAACACCAAAAAATCACAGATTAATAAAAAAAGTAAAGTATATAATTTGTGACATAACCAAAAAAAATTTATTAAAGAAAAGAATCAAAGAAAATTATGATTTTGTTGTAAATCTTGGAGGATATGTAGATCATTCTAATAAAATAAAAACTTATAAAAGCCATTATATAGGATGCAAAAATCTTGCTGATTTTTTTATAAAAAAAAAAATAACTACCTTTGTTCAAATGGGTAGTAGCATTGAAAATGGCAATCAAAAATCACCACAAACAGTTGCAAAATTATCAAATTTTAAAAAAATTAAATCAGTTTATGGAAAAGCAAAATTAAAGTCGTCGATTTATTTATTAAATTTATTTAAAAAAAAAAAATTTCCAGTAGTGATTTTTAGACTTTATCTTGTCTATGGGCCAGGACAGGATATAAATCGTTTTTTACCGATAATTATTAATGGATGTTTGAATAATGAAACTTTTGCAACCTCGCACGGAAAGCAAAAAAGAGATTTTATTTTTATAGATGATGTTATTAACGCTATTATAAAATCATTAGTTATAAAAAATTCTATAGGAAAAATATTAAATTTAGGAACAGGCAAACCACAAAAATTATTTAAAATTATAAATAAAATAATTAAAATGTGCAAAGGAGGTAAAGCAAATTTTGGAAAAGTTTTAATTAGAGGTGATGAGATTTTGAATTTATATCCAGATATTAATTATACGAAATTTATCTTAAATTGGAAACCAAAAATTGATTTTAAAAATGGATTAATTAAAACAGTTAATTTTTATAAAAGAAATAATGCAAAATTTAGTTAGTATAATTATGAATTGTAAAGATGGTGAAAAATATCTTTTAGATTCTTTGAATTCAATTTTAAATCAGACATACCAAAATTGGGAGTTAATATTTGTAGATAATAATTCAATAGATAATACAAAAAAAATTTTTTTTAATTTTAAAGACAGTAGATTTAAATATTTTTACTTAGAAAAAACCTTACCTTTAGGGATGGCACGGCAATACGCCTATCAGAAATGCACTGGAAAATTTATTGCATTTCTTGATGTGGATGACATATGGTTAAAGACAAAATTAGAAAAGCAAATTTTATTATTTGATAATAGTGAAGTAGGGTTAGTGATTTGCAATTCTATATATTTTTCATCTCATAAAAGTAAAGTACTTTATAGAAAAAAACCATTTACTGGTTATGCTTTTTATAAACTTCTTGAAAATTATTATATAAGCCTCGAAACACTCGTATGTAAAAAAAAATATCTAGATCAAATTTCTTTTAAATTTAATACCGAGTACTCCATGATTAGTGATTATGAATTGTGCATTAGATTAAGCACAATAAGTAAACTTGATTATTATGACGAAATTTTAGCAAAATGTAGAATCCATAAAGATAGCGAAAGCTCAAAAAAAATTTTTTTGATTTACGAGGAGAAATCCTCTTTTATTAAAAAATTAGCAGATGAAGGTTATGGAGAAAAGTATGACAATTTTAATATTTGTAAAAAAAATCTGCTTCATAAGCTGGAGGTAACTAAAATTATTTATAAACTTGAAAGCGGGATAGGAAAAATAGAAATTTTAAAAGATATAAAAAATAAACTATTAATTTTTGATATTGTTATATTTATTTTACTTATAATTCCTTTTAGTAAGTATTTAATTAAATATTATAGAGATAGTTTTTCAGTAAGAGTTTAAATTGTAAATCCGAAAACTCTATATAGGTATGGGTTCAGTATGTATCTAAATTGCATTATAAAGTAACTTCTTTTTTCTAATTCAGCTACTTTTTTAATTTTAGTTGTCATTAAATTATAAACTAGAACCAACCTATTTGATTTGCAATCCCCTCTAAATGAATGCCAAGACTTTTGCTCTAATCTAGAAAAAAAAACACCTCTATTTTGTTTCCATTTTACTTCCTTTTTCTTATCACCATTTTTATTTTTATAAAAAAAAGTTCCAAAATTATTTTTTGGTTTTAGATATATAACTCCACTTAAAAGTTTGTTTGGCGTATCATCATGTATTGGAAAATTATATTTTGCACCTGTTTCAATAATATGAAATTCTGAATATTCATATAATTTAACTTTATTGTGATTTAATTCTTTAAGAATATTTAATGCTACCGGGTGATATTTATTGTGAATATCTCTTATAATATTTTTATTTAGGCATGTTGACTTTACCACATTGTTTTTATCTATAATATTATTATAAACCATTATTTCATTTTGATTAATTTTTTTTAAATTTAGTGAAGTCAATATTTTAAAATCTTTTTTTTTTAAAAAATTTTCTACTATTTTAATTTTCATTTTTTTACTTTATTCAAAGTTAAATTAATTTTCAAGTCTACATCTTTAAAAGTATGTTTTAAATATATATTTTTTTTTTTTAAAAAAAGTTAATATAAAAATACAAATGATAAAAAATTTATTACTTAAAAAGTATATTTTAAAAAATGGCATTTACACCAAAAATTTTAATACAATTAAACAACAAAATGAGTTTGAAATGAGGATCTCTGTAGCAAAAAAAAACTACCGTAATTATTATGATCAAATTTCAAAATTTCACTCAATAGAAGTAATGGATAGAGAGATTATTAAGTTTACGAAACATTTAAAAAAAAATTCAATTATATTAGATTTAGGATGTGGGTGGTGTTGGCATTGGCGAAATATTAATAAATTAAGACCCGATATAATAATTGTTGCAATTGATTTTATAAAAGAAAATTTTGAACATGCTAAAAAAATATTACCCAAAAGTTCCTTAAAGCAATTTTTTTTTATCAACGACAATATTCAACAAATAAATTTTAAAAATGAAGTATTTGATTCCATTTGGACAGTTCAAGTTTTTCAACATATTCCTAATTTAAAACAAGTTGTAAAGGAATCATATAGAGTTTTAAAGCCAGGAGGTTCGCTTTTTAATTATAACCTTAATGAATCAATATTCGTAAAAATAAAGAAGATTTTTGTTAATAATAAGAAGATTGATAAATATTATTATTTAAACAGAAATTTAAGTAATAATAATAAATTGTTTACAAAAATTTTTAATACCCAAGTTTATAACGAATTTAATGAAATTTTATTTCATCCTGAGATTAAATTTTTTTTAGGGAGTAAAGATTCTTTATTTTCTAAAATCGATGCAAGTTTAAGCGGAAATGGTTTGTTAAGATCGTATTTAGCTAGGCAGGTTTTGATGAAGATAACTAAATGATACATTTTAAAATATTTGAAAAAATTAACAATGAGTTAATTGAAAATTTAAAAAAAAAAAATAATCAACTTTATTTATTTCAATTAACAGAATGGATTAATGTTGTTATTAACAATTCTAAGAATTTATATAAGTTAAAAATTGTTTTTATATATAATTATAATGATATTATTTTAATTGCACCATTTTGCATCAGGAATGCCTTCGGATGCAAAGAGTTGTGTTGGATATCATCTGATATAATTGATTATAATAATGCAATTATTTTAGAAAACTTTGATTACAATGATAAGAATTTTCTTAAAGTTTGGCAAATAATCCAAAAAGATCTTCAAAAGGAATGTGATCTGGTTTTTTTTAATAAAAATCCCGAATTTATTTTATCAAAAAAAAATCCATTGATAAATTCTAGTTACAAGCATTATCAAAAATCCTACCAATTGAATTTAAAAAATTTTGATTATGAAACTTTTTATAATAATAAAAATAATACTAAATCTAAACAAACCGATAGAAGAAAACAAAAAAAACTAGAGAAAAATGGTGATTTATTTTTTTCTTATCAAGACATTGATATGCAAAATTTTTACTTAATAGAACAATTAATATCTGCCAAAATCTCTTCGTATAAGAGTAATAAACAAAAAACTTTTGATTATAATAATATAGTAAATCAATATAGAGAATTAGTTAGTTTTAGTAATTTAGATTATAAATTTAACGTAAGTATTTTAAAAAAAAAAGATATAAAAATTTCTTCTATACTTGGCGTAATATGTAATGAAATTTATTATTATTTAATACCAGTTGTTCATAATTCAGACTTTAAAAATCTTTCCCCAGGTAAGTTTCATATAATAAATTTGATTAATTGGTCTATTCAAAATAATTTTCGAGCTATCGATTTTACCGCAGGGGATGAGCCATACAAGCAAGCTTGGTCAAATAGAGAATTTAAGATTTTTTATTATATAAATCCCTTAACTTTTAAAGGGATCATTAGATTTTTTTTTTTGAATTTTTATTATAAATTTAGAAAAAATGTATTACTTAAAAAAATTTATTATTATATTCAAAATGGAATTTAAACTTACATTGATAAATTTTTTATCTAAATTACTTAATATTTTTAAAACTAATACATATTGTAATTTTAGAATTTTAATGTTTCATAATATAGAAATAAAGAACTTTCAATTATTAGAAAGCAATCTTAAAGCACTAAAAAAAACTTATAATTTTATTGACCCAAATAAATTTGATATGGATAATAATTATCCAAAAGGTAAAAAAAATCTTCTTATAACTTTTGATGATGGATTTAAAAGCAATTTTTTTTTTGCAAATACTGTTTTAAAAAAACTTAAAATTAAAGGAATTTTTTTTATTGTCAGCGATTTAATAAGTTCTAATAATTATAAAAAAAAAAAAGTTTTAAAAAATATATTTCCCCAGAAAAGTTTTTCAGACGAAATCAAATATGATGCAATGACTTGGAGCGATTTAAGAAATCTTGAAAAAATGGGGCATGTGATTGGGGCGCATACTAAATCACATTTAAGGTTAGCTGATATAAAATCACTTTCTATTTTAAAAAACCAGATTCTATCACCAATTAATACCTTTAAAAAAAATCAAATTAAAAAACCAATTTTCTTTGCGTATTCTTTCGGAGATTTTTATAGTTTTAATAAAAAATGTTTTAATATTGCTAAAGATAAATATGAATTCATTTTCTCAGGAATTAGAGGTGATAATAAAAATTTTAATAAAGTTTTATTTAGAGATAATATCGAGGATAATTATACTTTTGAAATGATAAATTTTTTTATTAGAGGATATTCTGATTTTTTATATAAAAATTTTAGAAAAATTATTTTATCTTTTTAAATTCTTTCAATTATAAAGTTTTCTAACACTAACAAATCCATTTCCGTTCTTAAAAAACAATTTATAGCTTCTTCTGGCAGTCTGACTATCGGTTCATTTTCATTAAATGAAGTATTTAATAGAATAGGCACCCCAGATATTTCATAAAAAAATTTAATAAGTTTATAAAAATCTTCATTTAACTCTTCAGAAACAGTTTGGACTCTTCCCGTTCCGTCTATATGAGTAACTCCAGGGATTAGATTTTTTTTATCACTATTAATTTTTTCCACATATGACATATAAGGATTGTTGTGATTATTATTAAACCATTTTTTTTTCTCTTCTAAAAGTATTGACGGCGCAAATGGTCTAAAGTTTTCTCTTTTTTTTATTTTTTTATTAATGATATCTTTTATGTTGGGATTGCAAGGGTTTGCTAAGATAGATCTACTACCTAAAGCTCTTGCTCCAAATTCCATTCTTCCTTTAAACCATCCAACAATTTTATTTTTATAAATAAATTCTGCAACAATCTTGCTTTGTTCTTGGTTATTAGCTTTTATTACCTTGAAATCTTTGTTTAAATTTTTTTTTTTTATATAATTATCAATTTCAGTATTACTAAATTTATTACCTAAATATGGGCTTGAAATGTTACTGATCTTTTTATCATCATTATTGAGTGATGCGATTATGGCCGATCCTATTGCACCACCTGAATCACCCGGGGCATATGGAATAAATAAATTTTTTAATTTATTAATTTTTAGTATTTTACCATTTGCTAAAGAATTTAAAGCACACCCTCCTGCATAAACCAAATTTTCTGAAAAATCATTTATGATAAATTTATTTATAATTTTTTCTAAGAAATATTCGAATATTTTTTGAACTGAAGATGCAATATTTTGCTTAAGACTATCTTCAAGTTCTTGATTACTTGTAATATTTAAAAGTTTAAAAATTTTATTTGAAAAAATAAAACTTTGTCTTGGAGACCCACTATAATTATAGCTATAATCAGACTTATCATGGTTGAAATATTCAAGATTTAATTTAATTTCATTTTCGGGAGATATAAAAATGTTTTTTAAAAGTAGTTCGTAAAATAACGGTTCTCCGTAAGAGGATAATCCCATAAATTTATACTCCTCTCCATAATTCTTAAAACCAATTAATTGCGTTGATGCCTCGTAAAATAACCCTAAAGAATGGGGAAAGTAAATTTTTTTATAGATTTTGATTTTATTATCAAAGCAATTTGCTATAGCTAAACTGCAAAAATCTCCAAAGCCATCAATTGATAAACCCGTTGCTTTTTTAAAATTTGAAGGAAAAAATGCACTAGCAATATGAGCTGCATGATGATCTATGTAATGCACTCTTAGTTTTTTATTAATTTTATAATCATGGAATTTTGTAATTAATTCTTTTTTAATTCCTATTTTTTTTTTTAATCTATTTAAAATTTCAAATTTTTTTCTACTAAATAAATAATTTCTTAAGAAAAAAGGTATTTTGTTTTTAAAATTTGATAGCGGATTAGAATTAATAGCTATATCTGTTACATCAGAAATATCAGTATTAGTTTGATTCAAGCACTCTTTAATTGATTTTATTGGGAAACCCGCCCAGTGTTTTATTCTATTTAATCTTTCTTCTTCAATTGCAAACTGAAGTTTTGAATCTTTAATAATACATGCGGATGAGTCTGCGTGGTGAGCATTTAAACCAACTATTATACCCATGTTAATTACTTATCATTTTTTTTAATTTTAGAAATTATCAAGTTATTTTTCTAAAAAGTTTAGTTAAAAGAGTACTCTGAATATCAATTAAGTTAATACCTTGCAAAATTATTATTGTTATTTTTACTCCTTATTCTTTTATTTTTATAATAATTTTTCGAAAGTTTTAATATCTGTTATTATTGCTATATTGCGTAGGTCTGTCGGTTATTTAACATGACTGACAATTAAAATTTTTTTAATAACAACTAAAATTTTTATCATATTTTATTTATTATTTAATAATTACTAAAGTTAAGTGATATTTTTTTATTATATTTTATATATTGAAGGAAATTTGTATAATAACAATATATAAAAATCTAATAACAAATATTATTTATCATAAAATTATTAGCATTAATGACTATTGGTATTGATTTTGTTGGAACAAATTTTAGTAGTGGGACCAAAACTTATATTATAAATTTTTGCAATGAGTTAAATTCTTTAAAATTTTCTTCAAATATAAAAATATTTATTTGTAGAAGTTATTTAAGTCAGATTAAAAAAAAAAAGAATAAAAAAATACAATATATAATAAAATCAAATTTTTTATCTATTGCTCCTTTAAGATTTTTGTGGATGCAATTAATCTTCCCATTCGAATTAAAATTATTAGGTGTAAAAAAATTATTTTCGCCAATGAATTTTACTCCAATTTTCTCAAAATTATTTAATATAAAAACTTCTCTGTGTTTACATTCTAATTTGCCATGGATTAATTTTAATCTCATGCCAGGAAATTTATTAAGAAATTTTATTACAAAAAAATTAATGGAAGTTTCAATATACATTTGTGATATACTAATAGTTAACTCAAGCTTTGCTAAAAATGAAATTATAGAATTACTTAGGTTATATAAAAAAAATATAAAAGTTATTTATTTGGGAATTAGTAAAGTTTTCATTTTAAAAAAATATGAAAAAGAATTGATTAAAAATTTTAATTATAATCAAAAATATATTTTATCTGTTATTTCATGTGTTAAATATCATAACATTATTAATCTTTTAGTGGCTTTTAAATTATTAATTAATAATTTTAAAATAAAAT
>Ga0169931_10008496_pt1 | contig 14974 bp, 21 predicted proteins | sample Kivu_15m_20L_FD_129675 | JGI IMG/M metagenome (GOLD analysis project Ga0169931, IMG submission 129675) | Freshwater microbial communities from Lake Kivu, Western Province, Rwanda to study Microbial Dark Matter (Phase II) - Kivu_15m_20L... | ecosystem: Environmental > Aquatic > Freshwater > Lake... | reverse complement strand
TAGCTTTTCATCAGCTGATGATCTATTTTGACCTGTTATTCCAGATTTCGTTTGAGAAGAACGCCATATACCTGGATAATACATCGTCTTTGGATGTGAATTTTTTAAAATAGTACTTATTGACGTTGAAAGTTCTTTCTTATTTTTTAAATATAAATAAGACAGCGCAGGAAGTCTATTTTTAGTTCTGAAATAACTGGCGTCTCTTATTTCGTCATCAGTCAAGGCCTTAGGTAAAATAAGAAATTCTGGATAGGTAGAGCACAAGGAAAAATTTTTATTTAAATCAGAAAATTTCAGCGGAAAATTTTCATCATTAAACATCATCCCCTGTCTTAGGTATTCCTGCTTCGGGTCATATATCGTCCATCCATCTACATATGTTGAATCACCACGAATGAAGTTGTATGTTGCTTCTTTGTATCTAAAGCTAAAAGCGTAATAAAAGTTGTAATCTCTTGGAAAAACGAAATTGTTCATATTTGCAAAAAACTTCAACTGCTCATTATTTATGATGAATTTAATCAGTCTTGTATCCTTAAGCATGATCTCAAGAGAGTATCTCGTTATATTCTTCTTTTCGCTTGATTTTTCTATTTTAGTAATCTGAAACAGAGGGATTTTGAAATAATCTTCATGTAAATTCATCTTTTTCTGTAAGTCCTCATCCTTGAATTTGAACAGTAGACGGTAATCAGTTAATACCACGATCCCTATTAGATTCATATCCTCTATTTTATAATATGCTTCTTCATAGTCGATGAGATTTTCTGCTTTAATTAAATCGAAGCTGTTTTTAATATATTCTCTTGTTATAAAAAATGTTTCGCAGTTAATTGTCATGTTCTTATGAGGATTTAATTTAGTTGAATCACTGCTAGGGTATATAATTTCCTCGATTGAATTTACTTCTTTTATGGTTTTATTTTCTTCGTCTAATTTATTTTCAATATGGTAATTATTTGAATGCTTTCCTTCTTCATTATCGCCTTTCGTCATCTGCTTCACTTTTTGTGTAACTTTTTTGAGCATACCTAAAGGATCGAATCCCTCCTTAACTTGTGTTCTTTGTAGATCTAAAATAATTAAATTATTTAATTGTTGTTTAATTACTTTGTCTATTCATTTTCAAATTTATTAATTTAAATATATAAACTAATTAAATAATTATAATATATATGTGTTATAATCGTTATTTGTTATTTACAAGCAATAAATACAATTCTTAATTATATAATATTTACAACTCATATTTACAATTTTACAGTTTTTAATCTCTTCCGTAAATAAAGGACTAATTCGTCAATTATTAAAAGAATTAAACATTAAATTAATAAACCTAATTATGAAAAAACTTCTCTTTATAAATTATCTTTTAGTTTTATTAGTAACCCTTGTTTGCTTAATTTTGGTTTTAATATATGACAATAAGATAACAAATTTAAAACAAGGCATAGAAAGAGAAAACCTTGGAAGGTATTCAATGTTATACGACTTTTTATTGACTCCGATGAAAAGACTGATTCAAGTAATATTCATGTATGATATTCTTACATCTGCCTTTTTTTTGTTAGGAAATATAGACAAAACTAAAAGCTTACTACGATTAAATACGAATAAGATTTCTGTACAATCTAAATCTCAAGGGGGTTATGGAGGATTTCTAATTGAATTGATGTTGTCATTTTTTATTAAATTAATATCGTTGATTGTGATAGTCTATTTCAACATTCTGTCATTAAATCAAATAGAAACAATTTTAGAAATTTTTGATGACATTAACGAAAAAGAAAATATAGAGCTTAAAAATTCCAAAGTATTGTTGCCTATACTATTAATAGTAGAAATACTAATGGGGATATTTTATTTTACTACCTTCTTATTTAAATGTTTGACGGCAAAGAGAAAAATTTCTGGTAGTAGATTAATTTCAAACAGGAGGGACACTGATAATTTGAGTTATCGGGTTTTGAACTATGGAAGTAACTTAACTAATTCTCGATGACCAAGGTCTTTACATAAATAATTATGATAGCTAATTAGTTAATCATATTTTTATTTTAAATTTCACTTTTTATAAAATTGTATTATTTCGATTTATTCAGAAATTTATAATATCAAAGGTATTAATCTATTTCTTTTTTTATAATATTCCTCCCATTGGTCTATAAATTTCTCTTTAAGAACTTTTTCTTCCAATTTCATTCGATAATAGAACAGAAAAACTTCGATCAAAATATTTAAGATCATAAGTTTTTTAGGAAACTGTTTATAAAGGTAAATGTCTGCCATAGCCATCATCATTCCTGTGTAGCTTGGATGTATTAAGAAACGGTACGGTCCTTCTTGTATCAATTTATGACCTTCAAGGATAGAAACCCTATAAGTGAAAAATCTTCCTAATATAGAGAAGCACCATTTCCTTAGCAGAATTCCAGTAATAAAAAAACTCAGTCCTATTAACTTAATAATAAAGTCTTGATTTGTCAATTGATATTCCTTTCCTTCAAAAATATTTTTTGTATATAAGATGTGACCAATAATATGTAAAATGATATCTACAGCGCATCCAAATGTAAAAATGGTTTGAAAATTCTCTACAAATTTGGCGTTTTCGTAAATACTTTTGTTCATTTTTTTCTCAAGTATTACTGTATGATAATAAAGATACATTACTAATATTAGTGAAATAGAGTAATCGACATATCTTGTAAAACATTTTTATATTAAATTTATCGTTTTTAATAAATGAATTGATATTACTTTTTCATTATATATTTTAAGTTGAATATTATACGGTAAATTAAAATTAATATTTTCTAATTTCTAGTAAAATAATAGTCAATTAAATTTCTTATAATCTATATAATCCTAAGTCATATAGTCATATATGTGTTTTCATTCCTTCTAATAATGACATTTGAAAAATACATGCTTAAGAGATTCTTTGCAACTCGGCCTCTCTGTTGGATCGATAATAAGAAGAGATTTTATGAACTCTTTAAATAATGAATGTTCCTCTATTATTATTTCCTTTTAATGTAAATTTTTTTAATTAAAATATATCTTACATCTAAAGTGTCTAAATCTTTCACTGCCTCAATTCTCTCTTCCTTTTTTGAAAGTTTATTGTAGTTTATCCTGTGTCCTATTTTCTAAATATTGTTTAATCATAATATACTTGTATCTCACTATCAGGCTTATCTAAATAAAATATTCTTGCGAATTCCTTTCTGCAATTGTCTGCCATCCAATGAGGTATAGCCCCTAAAATTAAATATATAATGTCAATTACCTGAAATTTTCTCTATTAAACACAAGTGCTCCTCATTGTTATGTGTCGGGAAGAATAATTCACCAGTGTAAAGTTCAACTAAAATGCAGGCAATTGACCAAATGTCAGATTTCTCATCCCATTCACAACACCCTAGATAAAATGAGTAAAGGTAAGATATATTACCTAAAATAACTTCCGGGGCCCTGTATTGTCTAGTGTTAATAATCTCAGAATGCCTTTCTGTTTTGTAGGTGGCACCACCGAAATCAATGATTTTCAAATTAAGGAATAAAGGTAAGAAATAATGATCTTCCTTTTCCTTGGTTTCCCCTGAATAACTTCTTGTACTTGGTGAGACACTTCTGATCCTTTTTTCTTTTTTCAAAATATGCTTAACATTTTTAATTTTTTAATTACTTTTGGCCACTCTTGTTTTGAATGAATAACCTCAAATGCAGAGTTCTTAAAAAGTAAATTTTCTGGCTACCATTTTAAATTGTATAAATTGTTTACTTTTAAATCTGTATGAGTTAGTTCCATCTTTTCATGAAGGAATCCGATTCCTTGTAATATTTGTCTGGCAAATTCCTGAATAATATGCATTGGAAATCCTTAATGAAAAATTTTAAGTATATAAAAATTTACCTCTGTATTTGTTCATCTTAATAAAATCATATAAACTTTTTCCCAATTTTTCAAAAACTAAAGCGATATATCTATTTGACTCGTCTTCAAAGTAGAAGTAATCCAGCATAGATACACAATGAGATTCTCTGCTAAAATCTTTCCTCATAATGTCGATGATAGTCTCAGCTTCGATTTTGGCAGATTCTATATATCTTTTTACAGGCCTAATTACCTAAATTTTATGAGCTATATAGATTACTTTAACTGCATAAGTTTCGTTGTCATGTACATTCCTACATTCTAAAACTCTGCCGAAAGTTCCGTCGCCTAAAAACTCCTCAATCTACGCCGAAATATAAATTTAGATAAGAAAAGATGATTGTACCTTATATTTTTCGTTTAAAATATTACCAATCATATAATTGTAATGACCCAAGTCCTTCTCTGATGATTTATTTGAGGATGATGACGATGAGGATGAGTATGAACGATTCCTTCTACTAAAAGCTAAGGAACGCTCTGAATAGGAATAGCTTTTATTTCTTAGCTTCGGGAATTCTTTTTTGTATGAATGTCTTCTATGGAGTTCATGATCGCGACGATGTTTCTCGTGTTGTTTTGTAAAAGCATTATTCCTACAATTTGAGAAAGACCTGGACTGTCTTTTTGGCTCGTATGTTTTATGGTTGATTCTTTGATGAATATTTCGTGGGAAATTATGCCTTTGATCATCTAGCTGATGTTTTGTATAATTATTTTGATAATTATCTCTGACATTATCTTTATAAAAATGATTGTTTTTTCTATTATGCGTATATTCATTTTTATTTCCATAAGAATTTCTTGTGAATCTTCTTTCATTTCTGAAAGGCTGACGATTAAATCTATCTCTTGATCTAGAAAATTTTCTTTCTCCTCTGGTTCTATATTCATCCCTGTATTTGTTATAGGGATGATATTTCTGATAGTTATTTTTATCCTAGAAATTTAATGTATAACCTGTACATAGTATATTTGTCTGTGATTATATTTTCTCTCATTTCTCCAATTAGAAGAGCTATGTCTTTCATGAGTAGTGTGGTATTCGTTTTTATTAACATCGTATCCGGAGTCACTCCTCTTTCTCATTGGGCCTGAGCTAGTCTCTCTTCTACGTTGTTTTGTACTCATTATGTAATCTCTTGATCTTTCTCTAACTTTTGAAGATTTAAAATATTTTGAATTGTGTTCCATTAATTGAATTCTATTTCAATATTATTATTATTTGATAAAATATTAGAATTAATTGATAAAATTATTATTTATTAATTAAATGAATGTTAGAACTAGATCTCAATCGAGAAAAAAAAATTTAAAAAGAAAAAACAATTCTACAAATTTGGATGATTTTAGTACTAATTTAGATAAAAGAAGGAAGAATAAAATTGTGCAGAAAAATAAAGGTAAGAAATTATTATATTAGAACTTATTCCAATCAATCATAGAAATTAAAGATAAATCACAAAATAAGGTGGGAAAAATCAATATCGAGAAAATAAAAAATAACAAGAGAATAGTTAAAGATATTGTTGAGTCAGGAAGTGTAATTAACGATGACGACTTTATCAAAGAAAAAGAATTAAAAATGTCTGAAAATAAAATAAATGAAACTGAGAATATTTTGCATACGTCAATCAAAAGTAAAATTGTTTATAATAATATTAAGAAACTTCATGCAAAATAATTGATGATGATGAAGATGAGGATCAAGAAAAATTAGAAGCAATTAAAGAATTTCCTAAAGCCAACTGCAATCAACAACAATCAGAAATTGTGAAAGATCAACAAATCGAACCTTTTAATCAAAAATTATCTAATAGCACTATAAAAAAACAAGCAACTCCAGAAAGAAAAAAAATATTAGAATCTTCGTATTATAAAAATAAACGAAATACACAAATTTTTCAAACTTATAACAATTTAAAAAATGTAGAGGAAAAGATTGAAAACATAGACGACTCTGTAGATTCTACTTATTCAGAGATGGAAAATTTAAATATAAACTTGTCAACACAGTTGGCACAATTAGATAATCTTGATCTTACTGAGAAACTTACGAATTCAACAATTTATTGCAGAGAAAAAGAAAAAGAAATAATTCTGAATTTTATAACATCTCAAGATACAACTTGCAAAACGTTATTCGTCTGCGGACAACCAGGCACAGGAAAAACTTCAACAATTCTAGAAATTTTCGAGTCTCTTGAAAAAACATCGAAAGATTCATCTCATTCTACTTCTAACTCTAATAATATAACTTATTTCAAAATGTACCTTAACTGTATGTCAGTCCATTCTATAGATGATTTCTATTTTGAATTCTTCTCATTTTTCAACAAAATTCAGAATTTGCACAGATTGAAAAGAATCCTGACAAAAAACGAATATCATAAAACTTCCGAGTTTTTGAAATTGAATCCTAATAAAAAAAATCTATTCACATTTTTAGAAAATTTGGAGTCGCATCAAGAAAAATTGAAACCATTAATCCTCCTAGACGAAGTTGATTATTTCTATCAAAAGAACAATGAAATATTATTTTATGACATCCTTAATATACCAAATCTCGCTTCTAGCTCTTTAAAAATTTTGATGATTTCAAATAATTCAGATTTCGACAAGGAAATTCTACCTAAGATAAAAAATAGGAAAATAAAAATTGAGAAGTGTGTATTTGAGCCATATACACATATAGAAATAAATCGAATTATTTCTAAAAAATTAGAAGAAATGGGAATGTCTCAAAATTTCGAAGAAAATGCAATAAGATTTCTATCGGGAAAGTTAGCCAATAAATCAGGAGATTTGAGACCGGCACTTGAATTAATTAAAAAGATCATATTAGACTTCAAAGACGATTTCCAGAATAATAAAAAGAAAATTGAATTAATTGATGTTATCTCAATTATGAAATTGAGACATTCGCATTTTGTCGAAATTATCAAAAATTTGACCTTTGAACAAAAATTGGTTGTGATTTCTATTTATTTTTTGATTAATAAATTAGATTCTATAGAATTAGAAGAAAGCTCGGTAATCTAATTTGTTAACTTTTAATTTTAGATTTTGGAGCAGTACAAGATAATCAAAAAAGAATATTTTAATAACAATGTAAATAACACAGAATTCAGGGAAATTGTGAAGTCTTTGTGTGATATGGGTATAATGGAAGAAAAAGTTAAAACTCCGATGAAGACAAGAGCGAGGTTTAAAATAAAACCTAAGATGGAAGATATTCAAATTTTGTTTGGGGAGGAGGAAAAATTTTTCAGTATGTTTCAGCCTATTATAAATTGATCAATCAAGTAATTTAAAATTCTTAAAACGAGAATATATAACTAATACGTACATTTACAATAGATGGTCTTAATATTAGAATTATATTACCTAATAAATTAGAATTTAATTTCAATTTTACTTATTATAAATATGGGTAATTAATAATGAGAATTCTTTATATATATATTTCATTCACTTGAGTTAAATAATTCCTGCTTTTTCATTTGAACCTCCTTCGCAGCCTTGGAATTCCCACAAACTACAAATATCCTCTCAGCTCTTTCAAAATATTCAAATGATTCTTTCCTTTTATTCAACTCATAAAAAGCGAATGCAATAGAGACACAATTCTTTGCTACATTCTTATGATACTCTCCATAGTATTCATTGTAAACTCGCTATATTTAGAATAATAAAATACGCATATATTTACCTCAATACTAAGCAATTCTTCTAAATACATAACGATATCTTTGTTCGCAAAAGAATTGTTAACTATCAGCTGCTTGAATTTAATATGTAGCTTCTTCTTATCGTTAAAGAAATCTGAAAACTTTTTTTCGGTCTATAAAAAGAAATGCTAATTAGAATTTTAATTACATATTTTAAAATCTCACAAGCGTCATGATAATTCTGCACCTTATTATATAATTCTGCTAATTTAATTGCCAGGGTAATGAAAATTTCATAATCAGCGACGTTTTGCATTAGCTTTTCCCAAATAGTAAATGAGTTTTTATAATTTTCTATAGCATTGTTAATTTCGTTTCTATCCTCGTATATTTGCGCAAGTTCCATACAAACCTTTGCTGACTTCTCGGATTCGTACCCAAAAGCTTCTTCGTATATCTGGTGCAAAGTCGTTAAATTTTCAATTGAGATATCGAAATTTTTGAGTTTTTTATTGATCTACTAAGTGAAATAATTATTTACCTTAGAAAGTACGTAATATATCTCTGCATTACTTATATGTTTGTTTCCAAATACCTTTTTATTCAAATCTAAGCATTTCTCACAAATACTCAAGCTAGCTGATAGTTTATCTGGAAACTCCATGTAACACTTAGCCAAATTTATTAATACTTTGATTTGAAACTCCTGCTCTTCTAAGGTCATATTGTCAGTTACGGAAGATTGTATCAATTTGAAGGCTGTGAGAATATGATCCGTTGCTTGTTCAAAGTAATTTATGTCCAAATAAGCGCACCCTAGGCCAGTATAAGCTTTAATCAATAGGCTTAATTCCTTTCTATACACGTTACATAAAATCTTGGCATATGTCAACTGTTTAATTCTCATATTTACCACTTCTTCCCCAATGGAATTTTTACAATTACTTTCTATTTCCGCAATGTTTTGAAGAATTTCGTTGATAATCGAATTTTCCAAAAAATTTCCTTTAGATTTTGATATATCCTTTAAAGGGGAGTTTTTCGTTTTTAAATCTTCCATTAATTAATTAATATTTGTATAAAATTAGCAATATAATGTTTAAGGATCAGGCAACTTTGAAAAGATTTAAGAAAGCTTTTTTCGCGACAGGTTTAATATTTGCTAATGTATTATAAAGTTTTAAACTATTTCTTTAAGTTTGCGAGCAATTTTTCTGTCAGTTGTTTAAAGTCAAACAAATCAAATCTTCACGCTACATCATTTAGCAATAGCAAGCAAGTGATAGCATGTATATTCTAACATTTATTATAATTAGACGAGAGAAGCAGTCCTAATACTATAGAAATATTAAGAGAATGTAAGAAATGAAATTTATCCCAAATTAGTTGAATTCTTAGAGCCAGCCGTGATTTGTTTGATTTTTTCTATCTTGATATATTTGATAGTTTATCTATCTTTTATGAATCAACCTCATAAAGATTCGATATGTAGAAAGAAGCAAGATAGAGAAACTCCAAAAGGCTTGGAAAATAGCCAAATATTTGAGAACGAAAAAAATATGCCAGATACTACTGTTATAGTAAAATTGGCCGATAAAGATTTTGCATCTTTAATAAAAAAGCTTTCAGAGTGATTCTCTACGAAAAATAAATTAAAAGCTCATAATTTTATAATTAATTTTAATTTTTAAAAAATGGCATGTCTAGCATAAATTGTCATGAATATTTACAATATAATTTTAAAATTTTAATAATTTATTTAGATAAGTAATAATAGTTTTCGATAATCATCGTTAAAATAATAATTTTAAATCATAAATTTTATAATTCTGATTGTAATTGAAATATTTGTATAAGGTTTTATTTCTATCTCTTTGATATTGAGAATAGTTAAATTTTCTCAAAGGAAGAGTCTTCCCCTCACTACTATAAGAAAATTTTATTTAAAAATGAGTACATTCTAAGTCTGCAGATGGATAAAAATAAAATTTTTAATTGTAAATATTTTCTCCGTCTAAATTTTTTCCCTGGTAGATGAAATTTGTAAAGGTCCATTCATTTAAAAACGTGTTACAAGAATGATTAATTTTATATTTAAGTATTATCCTTTTCTAAATTGATTCTTTTCAGCTTATTTTCTCCTTGAATATATTGATAACTAACTTCTAAAATTAGCTATCGAATATTTATTATTTTTAAATGAAATATTCAGTTGCATTTTTATAAGTTATCAAAGCAGTGAAATTTTCTGTGTTATAAAGGAAAATTTATAATTCCAAGAACTATTACTGATTTTTAAATTTTGTTGTAGAAAAATAAACTGTGAGTACCTTTTGAAAAGAAGTCATAAATTAATTTTAAAAAGGATATAATCTAATTTTAAAAAAAAATTTAACAGAATTTGTATGACAAAATTAAAATTCTTTAAATATTCTTTCAAATACGTAGAAAATTTTTATTTACTAGGTTTATTCAAAATGTCTCACCCATATTTTTGTTTTTTAATTGATTTAATAGAGAATAATTCAATTTTTGAAATTTCTTCTATTGAAGCATATATATAAAACAAGCAGAAAGATTAAAAATGTAAAATATATCTTGATGAAATGATACCAGCTGACATAATTACTTTTAATAGAACACATCCACCATATATCAATCATTGTGTAATTATTTCTATTTTTGTAATTTATTTTATTTAAGGTGTAAGCGACATGGGAGTGACAATTATTACTATGAATATTTAATATAAATTAGAATTACAAAAACAAATTATGATCCTCTTTAGAGAATTTAAAATCTGCCGATTTCACAGCCTCGTCCCATTTTATTTTTTCATTTTCAGTAATATGCAACTGAACATACTTGTGGGGCTCACCAAATGTAAAATTGTCGACAGAGATAGTTTCTGATCCTGCAAAGTCATGAATTACTCCATTCGATCTAATTAGTTTCTATAAATATATATTTTACGTGCATATCCCAGTGTGCCCGATTGTGGGGAAAATATTTGAAATTATTGGAAGAGGTGTCCAAACTATACAGAAAGGATATTTATTTTGTACTACATCAATATGAGATTTCTGCGAATAAAGCCGAATCAAAATAAAATATTAAGAAGGTTAAAATTTTTTTATTTTAAAATTTACATCTTGCTTATTATTATTTGTTATATTGTCTGTTTTCATTTTTAATTATAACTGTTAAATAATTTTTTGTTTAATAAAAATACCTACTTATATTAAAAATATAATTTTAAGGAAATAAATATTTTTATTTATGCATTCAGTATTTATAATAGAAAAATTTAATATATTACCATCATCCTCATCTATTTATTTATTTTCCGAATTTATTTCTTATAATAATTAAATAATTTATATTTTAATTAATCTTTAAAGTTAGTAAAAATGAACATAGGAATATCTGCCCAAAGCTTAAAAGAAGCTCATCAGGATTCTCAGGAATTCAGATACATCAAAGAGGCTGACAAAGACTTCAGAATCTTGCATGATGACGGAATGAAATTAAAAATTCCACAAGACAACCTATATGATTGGCTAATTAACACGATCGATCATAGAAGAGTCGAGTTAGAAAAGAAATCTGAAATTCTGCACGATTACTATGGAGATAGATTATTAGCCAAGGATTTGTTTCAAGATTACTTAAGTCATAAGAAATTATACAGCGGCACTGCAAATTTATTAAGTCTCGGGATTTTAGGCCTTAACGCCTATTCTAGAGTGATGTCAAATTCAGTTTTCATGAAAAAATTCGGAACAATCAGTTCTATAGTTTCTTTACAATTTGCAGCACGTCATTTTAGTAACAACTGGTTAGAATCCAGAATAGAGAGACCTTGGAAAATTCACACACATCTTATGTCTAAAGGATTAGGACCTACTAATATTCCTTCGAATTTCCATACAGAAATAATTACTACCTCTCTTAGATTTTTGGTAAATATATATGTTATAAAATTCTTTATTTTATTTAGAAATATTCAACTTCGACTTCTGATTTATTGTTTGGAACTGTTAAGAAATTTGTACCTGACAACCCGAATATTAAAATACCTCTTGATAAAGAGCATTTCCCATATGCTCTAGATGAAGAAGACATGTTTAAACTTTTAAAAATTAAACAGGATACTCTGAAAAGACATGAGAAAGCTGAGCCTGAAGATTTCGGAGATGCTATTAGAATTCCCAGTCAGTTTTATCAGTGGTATTACATAACCAAAATCAAAGCGATGAACGAACCCAAAATAAATGTTGGATTATTTAAAAATTTAATGTATGGCAAGACAACAATATACAGACCAGATCACTATTATAAAGAACTTGCTTTCGAAGCTATTTCACCAGATGACCTTCATAAGGATAAAGTATTGGAGAATAATCAGTTTTCATCTGATCCAGTAGGAGGAGACATACTTGCAGAGCTTCCTAATTACTCTCATAAATACTTCAATGAAATTAACGTCACCAAGGATAGAATGGAGTTATTAAGTAATAAATATAATTTAACTTATTAGAGTATCACTGGCTTCAACGTCTCAAATTCAAGCAACTCAAAAAGGAAATCGCCGAAGAATTTGAAAGCACTATGGATATTGATGAAGTAAAGCAGAAAATTGCAGATTTCCATGAACAGTTGAAGCGAGAAGAACTAGAGCATGTGTTAAGCAATGTTAACCTGGCTGCTCCTGACAAAGAGTTAAATGCTTTAGACAATAAGGAATTCCTTATTCTTTTTGAAGGAGATAAAAAGGCTTTAAAGGAATATTATGAATCGATTATCAAAACTAGACCTGAAATGGTTAAAGAATCAAAACTTGAGTTCCCATATGATGATGACTTTGAGGTTGATTTAAATAATTACGATCCCTGGCAAGAATATAAACTCATTTACAAGGATCTCTTTAAAAAAGGAAGAGCATACTACATAATTAAGTCTATTCCTGAATGGAGATTCTTGCAAATAGGAGAACCTCAAGGAGAAGAAGACCAAATAAATCATGAAATTAATCCTAAAAGATACAACAATAGAGACTCTATCTTCAATATCTTAACTATTGACAGGTACTTCCAAGAAAGAGGAACCAAGGAAGGATTGTATAGAGGAAAATCACAGGCTATCAGAATTTAAACTAAAATAATAATTTGAATGATTTAAATTAATAAAATAAATATTATAGGATAACAACTTTAATAAAAATAAGAATAAAGATTTGAAATTATTTGTTCTTTTTATGTTTTATGGTCAAATTTGTTTCTTTTAAATTATTTTTAATACGTAATAGAATTTTATGTATGATATTATACGATAATAAATAAATTAATTAAATAGAAGAGAATAGAATAATTTTTAATTTTCATACTGGAATAAAAACTACAATATTAAATTTCATTTATCTGCCTTAAAATTTTTCTAACCGAAATATGTGAATCGACCGATAATAAATCCTTGTCGGATTTATATTTATGATGAATATCTTGTAATTTTTCATTTTGAGAGGTAATATATCTATCAGGTGTATTTGATAAAATATTAGTGTAATGTGGTTTATGTGAATTATTTTCGTCTTCTTTCTTTAATGTTTTAGGAGTAGAACTTTTTTCTATATATATCATAATATAGTAATACCATTGCACGTTTCAGTTTCAATTTCAGTTATATTAATATTGTAAAATTCCTTACTAACATCATAGACTACAGAGCCTTTGCAATTAAGTTTTATTTCCTGATTATTGTATCTCCCTTCTCGCGAATTATGATTTAATTCATATGTTTCTTTATCTCTAGTTTCTATTTGGTTCGCATTTTTATCTTTTTTATTCTCCATCTTCTGCTGCTTAATTTCATAAAATTCAAAATCATCCAAAATGGATGATTCATTATTGTACTCATGAAAAATACGAAGCATCTCACTTCCTGCTAAAAGACTTATTTCTTGAGTATCTCTGGAGGAGGATACAGGTTTATTTTCATTATACCTAATATGTTATGAAAGTGATTATACTCATTGATGATGTTATTGAAGGCCCTATTGGGAACATCCTTAATTATCAACCACCTGAGGTAAAAAAATCCCTTCCATTTTTTTGACTGAGACCAATAATTGAAATTAGCATTAAGATCTAATTCACTCGTAATCTCAGCTACACCCAGAAATCTTCCTGATCCATTTACACTAAAAAATAAATAAATAGGAATTCCATTTGATTCCTTAAAAGCCTTGTTCAATTTTTTATTTCCTTTAGGAGTGCTGCACCATATTTTGTATTTTATAGATTTATGTATGTTTTCTTCACTTATTGATTTAATCTCGAAATATCTGGACTTAAATAGAAATTGAGTTGATTGAGACATTTTCATAGCTAAAGTAAATCCATTACTAATGTCAGAGATACTTGCTGTATTATTATAGATGTTCTTCTGTCTTTCAGATGATATTTGGTGATTTAGGACTTGATGAATTTTACTTTTTTCATTTTTCTTGTTATCGCTTCTTTCCGAGTTTATCTGTTTATGCTGTATCTTATTTCCTTGGCATGTATTATTGCCTTTATATTTTGCTGGATTCAATATTATCCTTTTATTAACAGGAAAAATTTTTTCATTGTTTTCCCAATTTAATAAATCCTTCGAATTGGGAATGTAACTCTCAAAATTTTCATATGGCTATTAATAAAAATTTAGATTTAACTAATAAACAAAATATCATACCTTAGAATACATATAAGAATTGTCTTCGTTTTTATTAAGGTAATAAGATCGGTCAAACTTGTTTTCTGGTTTTATTTTTACTAGATTTGATTGAATATCTTCTTTTTCTTTGATAGTTTCTTTAAAATACTCCTCGTAGTTCCTATTTGGATGTCTGCATTTATCATCTTCTTTGTTAAAAAAATTCATATTTTTAGAGAGATTATCAGTCGGAAAGTAATAGGCGAAGTCTATTTTTGTATTCGGTCCTTTGATAATAATGTTCTCTGATTTCGTTATGAAATTGTCTTGTGGAGAAAACCTAACATCCTATAAAGAAACAATTTAAAAATAAATACCTTTTCACTGGTCATAATTATAATTTATAATTTAACTAACAAATTTGAATTAAGAAAGATTCCACATTATAGTCGGTGTATTAAAATATAATTTGCTTTTATATTTGTGAAATTGAAATAATACTTAAATTTAAATCAGTTCCGAATAAAAATTCTTATGAAATTTTTATAATCAATAAAATTTTAAAATTTTGGCTTTAAATAATTTTGTAATTATAATTAGATACTTTATGAAAATAACTGAGTTATATTATTATATTAATAATCATACAGGAATATTATCAGTT
>Ga0169931_10008495_pt1 | contig 14975 bp, 15 predicted proteins | sample Kivu_15m_20L_FD_129675 | JGI IMG/M metagenome (GOLD analysis project Ga0169931, IMG submission 129675) | Freshwater microbial communities from Lake Kivu, Western Province, Rwanda to study Microbial Dark Matter (Phase II) - Kivu_15m_20L... | ecosystem: Environmental > Aquatic > Freshwater > Lake... | reverse complement strand
CGCTGGTTTACGGTCAGATGAACGAGCCGCCAGGAAACCGTCTGCGTGTTGCACTGACCGGTTTGACCATGGCTGAGAAGTTCCGTGACGAAGGCCGTGACGTTCTGTTCTTCGTTGACAACATCTACCGTTACACGCTGGCCGGTACTGAAGTATCTGCACTGTTAGGTCGTATGCCTTCAGCGGTAGGTTACCAGCCAACTCTGGCGGAAGAGATGGGCGTTCTGCAAGAGCGTATCACTTCAACCAAAACTGGTTCTATCACGTCAATTCAAGCGGTTTACGTACCAGCGGACGACTTAACTGACCCGTCACCAGCGACGACGTTCTCTCACTTGGATGCGACAGTCGTATTGAGCCGTAACATCGCTGCTCTGGGTATCTACCCGGCGATCGACCCACTGGATTCAACTTCTCGTCAGTTGGACCCACTGGTGATCGGTAAAGAGCACTATGAAGTGGCCCGTGGCGTGCAGTCAGTACTGCAACGTTACAAAGAGCTGAAAGATATCATCGCGATCCTGGGTATGGACGAGTTGTCAGAAACTGACAAAACAACTGTATTCCGCGCTCGTAAGATCCAGCGCTTCCTGTCACAGCCATTCTTCGTTGCTGAAGTATTCACTGGCTCACCAGGTAAGTACGTTTCTCTGAAAGATACTATCCGTGGCTTTAAAGGCATTCTGGACGGTGAGTTTGACCACCTGCCAGAGCAAGCTTTCTACATGGTTGGTTCAATCGACGAAGCGATCGAAAAAGCGAAAAAGCTGTAATTTTACAGCTTTAGGAGAGCGACATGGCGATGACAGTACAGTTGGACGTGGTAAGTGCCGAAGAGAAGATTTTCTCTGGCCTTGTTGAGTCCATTCAGGTTACTGGTAGCGAAGGTGAACTGGGTATTCTGCCTGGCCACATTCCGCTGCTGACTGGCATCAAGCCGGGCATGGTCCGAATTGTGAAGCAATTTGGGGAAGAGCATCTGATTTATGTTGCCGGTGGTGTACTTGAAGTACAACCAAATGGCATCACAGTGCTGGCCGACGTGGCCGTCCGTGCTGAAGATCTGGATGAGCAAGCTGCTTTGGCTGCACAAAAACGTGCACAAGAAGCAATGCAGCATGCCAGCCCGGATATGAACTATGCAGAAGCTGCGGCGATGTTGGCCGAGGCGATTGCACAGTTGCGGTTGATCCAAAAATTACGCAAGAAATAATCTGCGTTTTGCCGAAAAAAGCCACCTACGGGTGGCTTTTTTTATATCTGTTGGTTTATGGTAACGCAGCTGTTAAACAAATGCGCAAGTCTAATGGGCGCAAGGAGCATCAAAGATGACGGAACCGGCAAAACATCAGCATAACAAAATTCATTGGGAAAAATGGACGGCGGTCGCGACCGTTGTGATGGCCGTGTGTGCGCTGGTTACTTCATTGTGGCAAGGTTACAGCATGCAACAGCACAACAAGTTATCGTTGCGGCCTTACCTGGAGCTTGAAGCCAACCAAAACCACATTGGCACTGACAACTTCGTCTTGGAGGTATATGTCAACAATAACGGGCTGGGGCCTGCTGAAGTTACCAGTTTGCAAATGCGTCTACGGGATCAAGAACTGAGCAATACCGAACAGATCTGGTCGGCGATGGGTTTGGATATCAACAAAGGTTGTTTTAGTTACGGCACTGTGCAGCGTTTTTATAAAGTTGGCGATAAGCAGGTGGTGATCCGTGCTGCAGGTGCTTGTGCGTTAACCAAGGCGCAGTTGGATGTGCTACTAAACAATCTTTCAATTACGCTGGAGTATCGTTCTTTATACGGCGAGACGTTTACGGCGGCATGGAAATTCTAAAGCTGTGTCGTCAAATGTTTTGTCAGAAGTGGTCTCAACCAGCCCGAGTATTTGAGTAAACCAAGTGTCCGAACCGTTCTCGCATAAACTGCAATTCCACGATGTTGAGCTGGATACAGTGCAACAATCTTTGACTATAAAGTCACAAACCATTGATTTAGAACCTAAGGTGTTCGAAGTTTGTTGTTACTTAATAGAACATCGTGAGCGTTATGTCAGTTTGCAGGAATTACACGAGGTTATTTGGTCGGGCCGCATTGTCTCTGATACTGCGGTGCGGCGTACTATCTCCAAATTACGTGCAGTGTTACAGGATACTGATTTAGAGCAACCGCGTTTTATTCGCTCCGGCATGAAAAAAGGCTACCAATGGCTGGTGGAGCCGGTGGTGCAGCTCGCCGCGGATGGCACACGGCCGCAGCAGAATCTACCGCAAACGCAGCCAGTGAACGTGGCGACCGATGATGCCATCCAGCAGCCAGCTGTAGCAGCGATTGTGGCTAGCCCGCCAGCGTTCATTCAGTCAGACAGCGCAATGTTGCCAGCTAAAACGGGATGGCGCCGGCCTGCGATGTGGTTGGCTGCCGGTATACTCGTGGTTGCCTTTTTAAGTGCTTTCGTGTTTTGGTCTTGGTCAGTAGCGCCTGTCGGCGAAACAGCCAAGGCAGATCCCGTTGAGGTGTTGGTCGATATTCCAGGCATGAAGTCGATTTTATCGACCAGTCAGCGTGGCGAACAGTTGGCTTTTATGGCAATGATTGATGGCCAGTTTGATTTATACGTCTACCAGCGCAGTAACGGTACTCTGCAAAAAGTGCCAACCAAACGGCATGGTGCAGATACTGTTTACTTTGCCGAGTTTATCGATGCCGACCGTTACTTGCTATATGGCACCTTTGGCAAAGTCCCTGCTTATTATTTACAGCCATTGGCTGATTTAACTGCTCAGCCGGTTCGGATTGACACCAGTCGTTTTGCTGCGATTGCCGGCTCGCCATTACCACTTGGCGAACGCCAGTTTTTGTTAGCGGCCAAGCTGCAGGCCAGCGATAGCATGACGTACTTCCGTTATGATTTACAAACCCTGAAATGGACACCCTTTACCCACAACTATCAAAGCGGCGAAGCCGATATGAAAGCCCGTTTGTCACCTGATGGGCGTAAAGTAGCGATGTTCCGTGCCAACAATAGTCCGGAGCCATCGATGCGGGTGATGGTTTATCAGCTCGACAGCGGTGAATTGTTGCAAAACCATGTATTTAATCAGTATTTCTTTAATCTGGAATGGCTGGATGACCAGCAGCTGGTGCTGGTACCGGGGCAATTTGCCAGGTATTTGTTCCGCTTAGATCTGACCAGCGGACTCTTGGCCAAAACAGCTGTTGAGCGTGCTTACGGTGAGTTTCGCCGCAGTCAGGACGGCAAGCATTGGTTTGCCATTGAAGCGCCGGACGTAAAGCCGCCGCGTTTTCAGTTAGCTTCGTTGCCTTACACCGGACAGGATCAACAAATATTCAGTGTCGCCGGTACGCCAGTGAATTTAGCGTTCTCAAACAAAATGGGTACTTATTGGCTGGTAGAACGGTTAAACGGGCAGTATCAATTATAGTCCTATCAGGTGGCTAACGCTAAAAAAACTAGTGTATTGACACAGGCTGCACCTATGCGGGTATTGGCACAACATCCGCAGCGGCCTGAGATCTTATTAGGTTCCGATCGACTAGCGCTGTTTAATCCGCAGACCGGTGAGCGCAAAGCGCTCACGTCAAACCAGCAAAAAATTGAGATCTCTTATTTTCTTCCCGCCGATGATGCGGTGTAGTTTGCTGAACAGGTTGCTAATCAATGGCTTATTAACAAATATGGGCTGCACACTCAGCTGCATGGTACTGTGCTGATGGATTACCGTTATCTGCATGCCTGGCAACAGTTTTATGTTGCGCTGGATGTCAGTGGCCAGTTTTGGTTGTTAGATCATCAATTTAACCGACTGCGGCAACTGCCATTAAAATCCGAGGTTGAGTTTGTACCGGCGCAGATCTTTTTACAGGATGACATGCTGACAGTGGTGCAAATGAACAGCCGTTGGTTATGGCAATTACAGCAGTATGATTTAGCCACTGGCCAGCAGCAGAGCTGGCAGCTACCGGTTAATCCGGTACGGGACCCAAATGCGGTCAGTGTGCATAACCAACAAGTGTTGTTTGCCAACTGGCTACAAGTGAGTAGCCCTGTGCTACGGTTATCCCAACCTCCACTCCCTTTAACTGCATTAGATTGACCGTTCCGGCCGCTGACTTGCTGTTAGCGGTCGCGATTTCTTTGGTTATAACTTGGTTATAACTCATATCAGTGTGGCTAAGGTAAATTGCTAAGTATCTAATTTTAAATATTTATTTTTCATTTATTACTGGCGCTCATTGATTTCTTTCTGGTTCCCCGCCGTTATATCTCAAGTTTTTATTAATTCCGCGGTTCGTCACAGCATGGTTATCGCCTGACCGGCGATTCCGTCGCATTCTGCACTGGCAAACAACGAGCCAGGAGGCAGCCATGTTGAAAGTCATCTCTGTCTTCGTGTTGGTAAACATGTTCGGTATTGATGATGTGCAAACAACCAGCAGTGCTGAACCTGAGCGAGTACAACAAGAAGCCAGCTTGGATAGCAAGATTGAAACCGTTGCCAGTCACGGCGAAACGACTGAGTAAAACCGGGTGCCAGCATGCACCAGATTGACAATGAATAAACAACGAATAGACAGGAAAACAGCAATGAAAACTCTGAAGTTAACCATCACCGCTTTATTGTGTGCCAACATCTTCGCTACACCTGTGTTGGCGGATGCTGCAGCGACAACTGCTGCCAGTTTATCTCCGACAGTGGCTGCGTTTACGGTAATGCCAGCCATCAATGGCGTGGCGATTTCGCCAAATGGCCAGCAACTGGCCTCAGTACGGGCGACCAGTCAAAACGGTGATTACATTATCGAAATCAAAAATCTGACTAAACCAGAGGCTGCACCGGTGCGTTTGGGGGCTGAGCGGATGAGTGTGTTGGCGGTCGATTGGGTTAACAACGACAAGGTGTTGGTGGTGTTTCGTCAGCTGTTGAAAACCGGAGCCACCAAGCGCTGGGTCAATAAAATTGCCATCACATCAGCCGATGGTAAAGGTGAGTGGCTGGTCCCGTTTAAAGATAAACCGAGCGCTGGGTTCCGCTTTGTCGGCGTGTTGCCGAATTCACCGGATGAAATTCTGGTTGAAGCCAGAACCGACGATAAGCCATTTCCAAACGTGGTGCGCTTTAACCTCAATAGCGGCCGTGCCGTCACCGTATTACGTGGCAGTGACAAAATTAGTGGTAGCTTTATTGCAGACTCCGACGGCGAAATCCGTGCCGGTGCTGGTTATAACATGACCGTGAAAGGGCCGGAGATCTATGTTCGCGCCAAAGGCAGTGAAAAGTGGCAGTTGCTGAAAACGATCTCGCCAGAACAACGTGACGATTTTGGCTTCGCTGTTGCCGGTGTTAGCAAAGACAATCCGAACGAGTTATATGTGATTGCCAACATGGGACAGGATACTACCGGCCTGTATCTGTACAACATTCTAACGAAGACTTACTCAGAACGGTTGTTTGGCTTGGATGGCCTCGATACCGATGGTATTACGCAGGCGCTGGATGGTACTTTGCTGGAAATTAACTACACCGATAAATGGCCAAACCGCTACGTGACCGACAACAAAAGGGCTGAATTGCTGGCCGGTATTGAAGCGCAATTTCCCGGCCAACTGGTTAGTGTCGAGAGCAGGTCGTGGGATGGCGCTACTTTGGTGTTAAAAATCAGTTCCAGCAAAAACCCTGGCAGCTACTATTTAGTGAACGCGCAAAAACAACTGATCAAACTGGGCGATGCTCAGCCGCAGTTAAAGTCTGAGATGTTGTCGGAAGTGAAATACGTCTCGTACAAAGCCCGCGACGGCCGCAAGATCAATGCTTATGTGACAGTTCCTGCCGGCAAAGCGCCGTTCCCGGCCATTGTATTACCGCATGGTGGCCCTTGGGTGCGTGATGTGGTGGTGTTTGATGAGTGGGCGCAGTTGTTGGCATCGCAGGGTTACCTGGTGATCCAACCTAACTATCGCGGTTCAACCGGTTATGGTGCTGAACACTGGATTGCCGGCGATAAAAACTGGGGTCTGGCCAAACAAGACGATTTGGATGATGCCGCCAAGTTTTTAGTCAATGCCGGTCTGGCACAAACGGGCAAGCTGGCCATCTTTGGCTGGAGTTATGGTGGATATGCTGCCTTTGCCGGTTCTATGCGTGATAACAACATCTATAACTGTGCGGTGGCTGGTGCCGGTGTGGCCGATATCAGCGAAATCAGAGCGACCTTAAACGAAAACCCGTTCCTGGATCGCCTGCAGCGGCCCACTATTGCCGGTGTTAACCCAATGAAACAGCCAGAAAAAGTGAATGTGCCTTTGCTGGTGGTGCATGGTGATATTGATGTGCGGGTGCCGGTAGAGCATAGCCGTAACTTCGTCGAAAAAATGGTCGAGCTGAAAAAACAGCATAAATACATCGAGTTAAAAGATGCCGATCACTTCTCAAATACCTTGTTTCAGCAACATAAAACCGAGTTTTACGGTGGTTTGATGAGCTGGCTGGCCAACGAGTGCCGTCTGCCAACCAGCCAAAACCCGGCAAAACGCTAAAGGTAAAGCTTTACGTTTTGTAACTAAACAAAGCCCCTGCCGCGGGGGCTTTTTTTTTTTTTAGCGTCGACAGTAGCAGACAACAGATTGCAGCGCTGGATTGAGCTGCTTTCGCTTGCTGCTATTTGCGTGCAGCTGCGGTAGAATTTCGCCACTTCAGAACAAAAATGGATTGGCAAAATGGCGTTAAATGTCGTGATTCTGGCTGCTGGTAAAGGTACACGGATGAAATCCGCTTTACCGAAAGTGTTACACAAAGTGGCTGAGCGCCCGATGGTGCAACATGTGATTGATACCGCCCGTGAGCTGGGCGCTGCGCAGATTAATCTGGTGTATGGATATGGCGCTGATCAGCTAAAAGCTGGCCTGGGCGAACAGCCGCTCAATTGGGTGTTGCAAGCTGAGCAGTTAGGCACTGGGCATGCGGTGCAGCAAGCTGTACCACATATTGCTGACGACGACGTGGTGTTGGTGCTGTACGGTGATGTACCACTGACCCGTAAAGAAACACTGCAAGACTTGCTGGCGGCCCGTGCTGACAACGGCCTCGCCGTATTAACTGTGCATCTGGCCAATCCAACCGGTTATGGCCGCATCGTGCGCGCCGATGGCAAAGTTGTTGGTATCGTTGAACAAAAAGATGCCAATGCTGAACAGCTGAAAATTACCGAAGTGAACAGCGGCATCATGGCGGTACCAGGCAAGCAGCTGAAGCTCTGGTTGTCACGCTTGCAAAACAATAACGCCCAGGGCGAGTTTTATTTAACCGACATTATTGCAATGGCCCATGCCGATGGCGTGCCGATCGCAACTGCCAATCCGGCCAACCCGGTGGAAACCGAAGGCGCCAATAACCGGGTGCAACTGGCCCAGCTGGAGCGCGCCTATCAACTGCGTCAGGCGGAAAACCTGATGTTAAACGGTGCTAATTTACGGGATCCGGCGCGGCTTGACGTACGCGGCACTGTTAGCGTTGGCGCGGACGTGATGATTGACGTCAACGTGATCTTCGAAGGCAATGTGGTGCTGGGTAACGGCGTCAGCATTGGTGCGAACTGTATTCTGAAAGATTGCACAATCGGCGAAAACACCGAGATTAAAGCCAACAGCATGGTAGAGTCTTCGGTGATTGGCGCAGCTTGTTCGGTCGGGCCATTCGCCCGCATCCGGCCGGATTCGGTACTGGCGGATGACAGCCATGTCGGCAACTTCGTAGAACTGAAAAAAACCGTGTTAGGTAAAGGCTCCAAAGCCAATCATCTGACCTATTTAGGTGATGCGGTGATCGGCAGCAAAGTGAATATTGGTGCCGGCACTATCACCTGTAACTATGATGGCGCCAATAAGTTTCAGACTGTGATTGAAGACGGTTGTTTTGTTGGTTCCAACAGTTCATTGGTGGCGCCACTGACACTGGGTGAGCAGTCAACGGTCGGCGCTGGTTCTGTGGTGACTAAGTCGGTAGCGGCCGGTGAACTGGTGGTGGCGCGCAGTAAGCAGGTGCATATTGCCGGCTGGCAGCGGCCGCAAAAAATTAAAAAATAAGGGTATCCCCAAAATCATTGAAGATTCGGGTAGGCGGCAACTGAACGAATCCTCAGGAGCATAGCTGTCTATGTGACTGGGGTGAGAGAAGGCGGCCAACAACCCCGCATCTTCAAGGAATAAGGGTATCCCAAAAATCATTGAAGATTCGGGTAGGCGGCAACTGAACGAATCCTCAGGAGCATAGCTGTCTATGTGACTGGGGTGAGAGAAGGCGGCCAACAACCCCGCATCTTCAAGGAATAAGGGGAAAAGCCCGGCCTGCGCTGGGTTTTTGTTAAGGAGAAACCTATGTTGAGACGGATAGCTGCGCTGGCCATTAGCGTGTTGTGCATTGGCGTGTTAGTTGCGCCAGTTTGGGCTGCCAGCCCGGTCTGGCAAGTGAAAAAAAATGGTGATGTGTTTTATCTGGCCGGTACGGTACATGTGCTCAGAGCCGCAGATTATCCGTTACCGGATGCTTTTGGCCAAACCTTTGCTAAGGCCGATCAACTAATTCTGGAAACCGATTTAGCGGCGCTACAGCAGCCTGAGCTGATTAAACTTCAGCAACAATTGCTGTTTTATCCTGCCGGCCAGCAATTAAGTAATTATCTAAAACCGGCAACCCAGCAGGCATTGGCCAGCCAACTCGGACAACAGGGCCTACCGGCGGCGGCTTTGCTGCAACTAAAACCTGGTGCGCTAGCGGCGCAGCTGACCATGCAGATTTTACAAAAAGCTGGTTTTAGCGCGGAAGGTGTCGATCAGCACTTTTTGAACTTAGCCAAACAGCAGGGCAAAACCTTGGCTTTTTTGGAAACACCAGAGTTTCAGCTGCAACTACTGGGTAGTCTTGGTCAGGGACGGGAAGATGAATTTGTCCGGATGATGCTTGCTGAAGCAAAACAAACCGAGTCGCAGTTGGCGGCTTTAATTGCCGCATGGCGCCGGGGTGATGTGGCGGCATTAAAACAACTGGCGTTAGATGAACTGGCGCAACAGGATGCCGATAGTTATCAGCGTTTGTTTGTGCAGCGCAATGCGGCCTGGTTGCCGCAGCTAACCGCTTTGTCAGAGAACCAACAAACCGAGCTGGTGCTGGTCGGTGCTGGTCATCTGGTGGGACCGGCAGGTTTGTTGGCACAGTTAGAGCAGGCCGGTTATCTGGTTGAGCAGTTACCGTAGGGCTTGCTTGAAATGCCCCGCTGGCAGCCGGTGACTGCTTGAGCGGGTGTTGGCCTGAACAGTCAGCTTAGGCTATTGGTCAGTTGGCTGACTAAGTCGGCCAGCTGGTTACTACCGGCAGCGGCCGGGCTGAAATATCCGTACAAATTTAATTCACGCTCCAGCAACCACAGCCCGCTGTAACACAGCGTTACTGTGAGGCCAAAGCAGAAAAACGCCAGTAATACTTGCCGCCAGCCGGGCGCGTTGATCGGATTGGAGGGCTCAGTTGGCATGGCGAATTCCTTAACTGGATTATCGATGTTTCAGCTTAGTCGTGCCGGGATGACGAATGGTTGAATAGCGCACAACATTTTTAGCAAAAACTGATGGGAGTTTGCATGCGTTGGCTGCCGGTGGTGTTATTAATGGGTTTTATTGGTTGGATCACCTGGCAAGCCGATAAGGGTGAGTACAACTTTTTTATTATGCTGGCAGCGAGTTTTCCAAACGGCGATAAAGTGGGTCATTTACTGATTTATCTGATGTTGGCCGTGATGCTGAATGTGGCGCTGCAGTTTCGGCGCTTGCCGCTGGGGCCGCTGCGGCCTGAACTGGGATCCTTATTGGTCTGGGTGTACACGATGCTGGAAGAAACCAGCCAGCTGTGGTTTGCCAGTCGTAACTTTGAATGGCTGGATGTGCTGGCGAACACCACGGGAGTGCTGTTGGCCAGCCTGATTTGCCGGTTTGGTCAGCAAAGTTACAACAAGTGGAAATCGGCCTCTGCCAGCAAACGGCTATCTAAATGAGCGCTAAGCCATTGACGGACCTCGGCTAACTCGGCGGTTGGAAAGTATAGTCGTTGCGGTGTCTGGTCATAACAATGCAGCAGTAAAAACGCCCGTTGCTGATCAATAAAGCCGGTTTCTATCCGCACAATATCGGCTTGCCGTACATCCAGCATACCTAACTGCAACATGCCGTCATGCAGGCGCAGGGCGTCCAGTAACGACGAATGGCGTGGCCGTGCTGATGGCCGCCATAACCAAAAATCTAAACCAACCAACAGCAGTGCCAGCGTACCAAACAAGGCAGACTGCAGATATTGCCCCTGCACTCCTTGTATGACTGTTGCCAGACCTAATACCACTAAGCTAAAGCCTAATAACCAGATCCGGAATTTCAGATAAACTGCAAACATCTTACCCCTCCTGCCAACGTACCACCGGCTTTGCTGCAGTATAAACTAAGAAGGCGCGAGCACCGAGCACTCTGGCAGCATAACCGGCGCTCATCGCCGGTAAATGGCCAGTTAAGTAGACAGACCAAATTTTTCCAGCCGGTACAAAAACGCTTTGTAGGGCAGCTGTAACAAACGCGCCGCCTGAGTGCGATTGCCGGCCGCCAGTTTGAGCGCTTGTTGCAGGCAGCTTTTTTCCAGTAGTTCAAAGCTTATCCCCTCCGCTGGCAGCACAAAACCGGTTGGCGAGCTGGTGGCGGTTGCTTGGGTATCACTAAATAGCTCAGCTTCATCCTGCAACAAGACAAAACGTTCCAACCGGTTGGCCAGTTCGCGGACATTGCCGGGCCAGTGCCATTGCAACAGGCTTTTTAACGCGCCGGCACTCAATTGTGGTTGCGGGACCTGATAACGCTGACTAAACAACTGCAAATAGTGAGTAATCAGACGCGGAATATCTTCAGTGCGCTCGCGCAGCGCCGGCATCTGCAGCGGGACTACATTCAGCCGGTAATACAAATCCTCCCGAAAGCGGCCGTCCTGCACCGCTTTGGCCAAATCCTGATGACTGGCGGCGATGATCCGCACATTCAGCCGGATATCCTGATTGCTACCGAGCCGGGTTACTTTGCCTTCCTGCAACACCCGCAACAATTTCGCCTGCAGTGGCAAAGCCAGTTCGGCGATTTCATCGAGAAACAAAGTACCTTGCTGAGCGGCTTCAAATTTACCGGCTTTGCTGGCCAAAGCGCCGGTAAAGGCGCCTTTTTCGGCACCGAATAACTCGGCTTCTGCCAGGCTTTCCGGAATGGCACCGCAATTTAACGCGACAAAAGGGCCATCGCGCCGGCTGGACAGCTGATGCAATGCACGTGCTGCCAGCTCTTTGCCGGTACCGCTTTCGCCTTTGATAAGGACGGTCACATCGGCCTGACTGATGCGCTGGATACGGGCAAACAGCTGCTGCATACAAGGCGCATGACCAATCAGGTCGACCAACTGTTGTTGCTCCCCGAGTGCTGCGCTGAGCTGTTGGTTTTGCCGGCGTAAACTGCGGGCCCGTAAACCTTTACGTACCGTCAGCAGTAGCTCCTGCCGTTTAAAAGGTTTACTCAGATAATCATCGGCACCGGCCAAAATAGCATCAACGGCATGGCTGATACTGCCATAGGCGGTGGCAATCACCACAGCCGTGGCCGGATGTTGTTTTTTGACATAGTCCAGCAGTTCCAGCCCGGATAAAGTACCCAGTTTCCAGTCCGTGAAAATCAGCGCAAATTCCTGTTGTTGCAGCAACAACACCGCGCTTTCGACACTATCGGCCTGACTGACCAGATAACCCTCGGTTTGCAACAAGTCGCTGATCAGCTGACGCTGTGCGCCATCATCTTCCACCACCAGTAAACTGGTTTGTTGCAGATTCATATCGCCTCCCGCCGGAAAGTCACACTGGCGACACAGCCGCCGGCCGGTGCATTCACCAGGCTCAGCTGGGCGTGGTAATACAGCTCCAGCAGGCGTTTGGCCAGATACAGCCCCATGCCAGCGCCATCGGCTTTGCTGCTGACATGCGGCGAAAATAGCTGCTGGCTGATGTCGGGCGCAAGACCAGGGCCTTGGTCGCACACTTGTAACAGGCTGCCGTCAGCTTGTTGTTGTAGCCGGACCTGCACCGAGCCCGGCTGCGGGCTGGCCTCTACCGCGTTACTGATCAACACATGGAAAATAAAACGCAGCTCGCTTTCGGCGCCGGCGATAGTGACATCGTCGCTGCAATCGATGCGCAGCCCGGCGTGATAAAACTCCAGTGCTAAATCCTGTAAGACGGTTTTGAGGTTCACCTGCTGCTGGCGGTCGATGGCTGCACAGCTCAGCGTTAACAAACTGGTGAGCGTGCGGTTCAAATGCTGCATTTTTTGTTCGATCAGGTGCTTCAGTTGTGGTGCAGTGTCTGGCAGCTGGTCCAGCGCCAGTGCCATGGTGTGAATAGGATTACGCATCGCATGCACTAAACCGCGGCTGATTTCGCCGAGCTCGACCAGCTGCTGCTGGCGGGCCAGTTCGGCTTTTTGTGCCTGTAGCGCAGCCAGCTCCTGACTGGTTTGATTAAACTGCTGCAACAGCTCGCGGTATTCCTGCAGCGGCGCGCCGGTATCCAGCTGAACACCGGCCTGACCGGCGGCCAGTGCCCGAAAGCCTTGCTGCAGTCGCTGCAGCGGTTGCAGCAAGCGATTTCCCTGCCACAATGCTATCAGCAACACCAGTAAGACAGTTCCGGTCAATGCCAATAGTTGATACTTCAGGTACTCGGCTGTTAGTTGTGCGCTTGAGTCGGCATTTTCAATTTTAAACCGGCGAACCCAGCCTGCCTGGTCGTTATGTTGACCTAATTCTGCCAATGTTTGCTCCAGCTGCTGTTGCAACTGATTCGGGTGGGCATTGATGTCTACATTTAACCCAGTAATTACCATGGTTGCAGGCTGATTTGAGTTGGCCTCCGATGGTTGGAGCTGCTCAGTTGGGTCCATAGTCGCAGGTGGTTCGCAGGACGTCGCCTTTGCCCGGGAAGCGTCTGACAGAATTGTTAGGTGTTTAGCACTTATTTCTAATTTTTCGGTAGTACGGGCCAGAATAATCCGGCTGAGTGTTTGGCTTTGGGTGCTGAGTTCTTGTTGTAGTTGTTGCTGAAAAGACCACAACAGCACTGCCTGGCCAAGCCCCATCAGCAAAAACAGGCCACAAGTACCAAGTAATAACGCTTTGGGTAAAGTAAGTGACAAGGCTATGCTCCAAAATACAGCGACTTGAATAGTTATCCAATTCTGATGCCATATTTACGGCGAACGAGAAACTATAACCAAATGAATTTAAATATATTTTTTCAGATTAGCAGTATCCAGTGGCTGATACACCTGTTTTGAGCAAGTTGGCTTCCTCATTTGCGGATATTTCTTCGGTATATCCGCGAGGCGAATTGATTAACACATTGATAGTTAGTGCATTTTAATAATGGCATTGATTTTTCAATACCTCTTTGACCTGCCTGTTGGAGGCCGGTTTTAATCAAGGAGAGTAAGATGCGTCAGTGTATTAAACAAAATGCCGTGAAAACATGGGTTGGGCTGTTCACTGTGCTCGGGCTAAGTGGTTGTGCGTATGCCAATCCTGCGGCCGAAGATGCTACAACCGCTGTAAAGCCACATAAACAGGTTTTGTTAATGAACACCAAAGAAGGTCAAACGGTAACCTGGGATAGCAGCATGCCGGTTAGCGAGCTAGAGCACGCGTTGACTGCTTTGCCAGCAGAGAAAGCAGCCCAAGTTCGCCAGCTGTTACAACAGGTGGAGCAAGGTGAACTGAATACCGGGGATGGAGTAGTTCGGTTGCAGGTGGCAGATAGCGGTGAAGTGAAAATGTTGGCTGATAAAATTGTGGTTAAATCATCAAAACCAGTGCGACTAAACGCCTTTAGTGATGTTCGTCAAGCCATCAGCGAAGGTCAATTTAGCAAAACCCAATTGCAGGAATTACAAAAATTGATCGACAGTAAATTTTAGCGTTCGCAAAAATAAACTTACCGTGATGCAAAAACAAGGGCCGCAGTGGCGGCCCTTGTCAGTAGCAATTTTTAGCGCCGGCTTGCCGGCAGCAGACAATTACCGGCGGTTTTTCACCTGGGTTTCCAGCCACTGTTGTTGCTCCCACAACATATGCAGCAGTGATTCGCGGGCGCGGTAACCGTGTTGTTCATGCGGCAGCATCACCAGGCGCGCGTTACCACCAAGGCCTGCCATCGCGCTGTACAAACGCTGTGACTGCATTGGGAAGGTGCCTGGGTTGTTATCCTGCTCACCGTGGATGATCAACAGCGGTTCGTTAATTTTATCGGCATAGTTAAATGGCGACATTTGCTGATAAACATGCTGCGCCTGCCAGAAACTGCGTTCTTCACCCTGGAAGCCAAACGGCGTCAGTGTACGGTTATACGCACCGGAGCGGGCAATACCGGCGGCAAACAAGTTAGAATGTGCCAGCAGGTTGGCGGTCATAAAAGCACCATACGAATGGCCGCCCACCGCAATCCGTTTCGGATCGGCAATGCCCATACTCACCAGCTTTTGCACGGCGGCTTCGGCACCGGCGATTAACTGGGTGCGGAAGCTATCGTTTGGCAGTTTGTCGCCTTCACCAATAATTGGCATTTTCGGGTCGTCAAACACGGCAAACCCTTGCGCTAAGTGTGCCATCGGCCCTTGGGCGCTGATCCGGTTAAACTGATACGGCGACTCTTTAATTTGGCCGGCTGTGGCTGCGTCTTTAAACTCTTCCGGGTAGGCCCACATCAGCACCGGTAACGGTCCTTGTTTCGGGTCATAATCCGGCGGCAAATACAGGTTACCGCTCAGCTCAACGCCATCTTTACGCTGGTACTTCACCAGTTGTTTTTTTACCTTAGCAAAATACGGCGTCGGATG
>Ga0169931_10008494_pt1 | contig 14979 bp, 13 predicted proteins | sample Kivu_15m_20L_FD_129675 | JGI IMG/M metagenome (GOLD analysis project Ga0169931, IMG submission 129675) | Freshwater microbial communities from Lake Kivu, Western Province, Rwanda to study Microbial Dark Matter (Phase II) - Kivu_15m_20L... | ecosystem: Environmental > Aquatic > Freshwater > Lake... | reverse complement strand
TGAGAACCGGGGGTGGTTCTCAAAACCTGGGGAGGTTCTCAGAACTCCCCCCAGTTCTGAGGGTATGGGGTGGTTTTGAGAACCGGGGGTGGTTCTCAAAACCTGGGGTGGTTCTCAGAACTCCCCCCCAGTTCTGAGGGTATGGGGTGGTTTTGAGAACCGGGGGTGGTTCTCAAAACCTGGGGAGGTTCTCAGAACTCCCCCCAGTTCTGAGGGTATGGGGTGGTTTTGAGAACCGGGGGTGGTTCTCAAAACCTGGGGAGGTTCTCAGAACTCCCCCCAGTTCTGAGGACATGGGGTCGTTTTGAGAACCGGGGGTGGTTCTCAAAACCTGGGGTGGTTCTCAGAACTCCCCCCAGTTCTGAGGGTATGGGGAGGTTTTGGGAAGTGGGGGTGGTTCTCAAAACCTGGGGTGGTTCTCAGAACTCCCCCCGGTTCTGAGGGTATGGGGAGGTTTTGAGAAGTGGGGGTGGTTCTCAAAACCTGGGATGGTTCTCAGAACTCCCCCCGGTTCCGAGGGTGTACGGCCTTTCTGACCGGGCGGGGGTCGTACCTTTCAGGCTTCCCAGCCATCATTCGATCATTCCAAAAGCAGCATGCGACAGTTCTTGGCGAACATCTCCTTGGTGGTACGCGACTACGACGAGGCCATCCGATACTACACGGAAGTGCTTGGCTTCGAACTCCTGGAGGACACCCATCTCTCGACGGAGAAGCGGTGGGTACGGGTTCGCCCTCGCGGGTCCGGGGATGGATGCGCGCTCTTGCTGGCCAGGGCCGCGTCGCCGGAGCAGACGGCGGCGATCGGCCGGCAGACGGGCGGGCGCGTCTTCCTCTTCCTGCACACCGACGACTTCGATCGCGACTACGAGGTCTATCGCTCAAGAGGCGTGACCTTCGTCAGCGGACCGCGCGACGAGGCCTACGGACGGGTGGCCGTCTTTGCCGACCGTTATGGGAACCTTTGGGACCTCATCGGTCCCGACTCGTACGCCGACGCGAGTGGCAGCAGTTCCACTTCGAGGTGAGCGCCGCGGGCGTTGGCCTCGGTGACGACCTGCGGGATGCCGTCGATCACATCGACGCTGGGGCTGTGGATATGTCCGGCGATGATGCCGATCACGTTACGGGAGCGGCGGACGGCCCGGTGGAAGTCCATCGTGGTGCGGGTATGACCCTCGCTGCGCCAGGGCTGCCGTCGTTCCAGCTGCCAGCTGCGGTCGTTCTTTGCGTTCCAGCCGGGGTGGCCGCAGCCGAAGCCGAGGGGTCTGCCCGGAACGTAGAGGGGGATGTGCAGCAGGAGGAGGGTGGGTCGCCCTTTGCGGTCCTGTGCCCGAAACTGCTCGAGTTGTTCGGGTAGGATCTCGTAGGTGGAATTGTCGATGAGGACCAGGTCGACCTCGCCGATGGGTCGACAGTGGAACATCGGGTCGGCGCCGGCATAGAGGGGTTTCAGTCGATCGGCGCACCAGGTGCGGCGGAGTTCTGCCGAGCTGCCGGGCAGTCCCTCGTAGTGCCAGTCGTGGTTGCCGGCCGTGTAGACATGTGGTTTTCCGGCGGCTTCGAGGTGTTGCAAGACCCATTCGACGGCTGCTTCAGAGGGAAAGCTGAGGATGTCGCCGACCAGGGCGACGAGTTCGAACCGTCTGTCGGAGAGGCGGTCGAGTGAGGCCTTGAAGCAGGCTTCGGGGTTTGTCTCGGCTCCCGTGAGGAAGTGTCGGGTATGGTTGTAGGCCTTGGCCATGCGGGCGCTGTAGGGCGTGAAGGGTGCGCCCCGCGGGTCGTCGCGGAAGAGGTGGGTGTCGGCTAGCAGGAGGAAGTGGCGGGCCTCGCGGATGGCTGGGTGGTGAAAGCGGAGCCGGTTGCCGTCGATGGAAAAGCTGCCGCTGCCGGGTGTACCATCGGGCCTTGCGGCTATGGCTGGGAGGCTGCCGGCCAGTCCGGCTACGGCCAGCAGTTGGCGGAGTGCGCTGCGTCGGCCGATGTCGTTCATGAGGACGGGTTTCTGACTACAAGGTAGCCGAATTGCGGGAAAGCGGTCAGGTTCGGACGGCTGCCGCATAGGGGAGGCTGCCGGCCAGTCCGGCTACGGCCAGCAGTTGGTGGAGTGCGCTGCGTCGGCCGATGTCGTTCATGAGGACGGGTTTCTGACTACAAGGTAGCCGAATTGTGCGAAAGCGGTCCGGGGCGGGCGGCTGCCGCATAGGGGAGGCTGCCGGCCAGTCCGGCGACGGCCAGCAGTTGGCGGAGTGCGCTGCGTCGGCCGATGTCGTTCATGAGGGCGGGTTTCTGACTACAAGGTAGCCGAATTGTGCGAAAGCGGTCCGGGGCGGGCGGCTGCCGCAGGTCTCGGCGCTCGGCTTTTCACGGGAAATGGATATATTGGGGACATGAAGCGAAGTCTGATGTGCATGGGGTTCTGCCTGGCGTCGGGCTGGGCGGCCGGACAGGGCGCTGTGCAGCCGACACCGGCTAAGGCGGAGCTCTGTGTGGGGGCTTTTTTCACCGAGGCGCAGGGGGCTGCCTTCCTGTCGGCCCGTGTGCCGGTCAACCTGGCCGCCTGGAGCCTGCGGTCCGACTCCATCCGTCGGCGTATCCGCCATGCGGGCCGGTTGGAGGTGCCGCCGCCGCGGCCGGCGTCGAAGCCTGTCATCCATTCGCGCAGGGAGATGGACGGCTACATCGTCGAGAACGTCCATTTCGAGAGCCTGCCGGGCTATTATGTCACGGGCAATCTCTACCGGCCGCTGAAGCCGCAGTCGGGCCTCGCCGGCGTGCTGGCACCTCACGGGCATGACGCCGACGGCGAGGGCCGCTTCCGCGAGCAGGTGCAGAAGCGTTGTGCCACCCTGGCGCGGATGGGCGCCGTCGTCTTCGCCTGGGACATGATCGGCTACGGCGATGCGCGCCAGTGCGGCCATCGCATCCCGGAGGCCTTCCGCCTGCAGTCCATCAACAGCATCCGTGCACTCGACTTCCTGCTGTCGCTGCCCGGTGTCGACAGCACCCGCATCGCCGTGACGGGCGAGTCGGGCGGCGGCACGCAGACCTTCATGCTGGCGGCCCTCGACCCGCGGGTGCGGGTGTCGGTACCCGTGGTGATGGTGTCCGCCCATTTCTTCGGCGGCTGCGTCTGCGAGAGCGGCATGCCGGTGCACCGCGACGGGTCCTTCCAGACCGTCAACGCCGAGATCGCAGCGCTCACGGCCCCCCGACCGATGCTGGTCGTCTCCTGCGGGGCCGACTGGACGCGCAACACGCCCGTCGTCGAATACCCCTTCCTCCAAAGCGTGTACGCCCTCTACGGCGCAGGCACCCGGGTGGAGAACGTCCACCTCGCCGCCGAGCAGCACGACTACGGCCCGGGCAAGCGCAACGCCATGTACCCCTTCCTGGCCAGGCACCTCGGGCTCGACCTGGCCACCGTGACCGATGCGTCGGGCCGCGTCGACGAGTCGCCCTCGAAGGTCCTCACACGCGCCGAGCTCGCCGCCTTCGACGCCGCACACCCGCTGCCGGCCAACGCCTTGAAGGGCGACGACGCCGTCGCGGCCCTGCTGCGCCGCTGACCTCGCCGGGCCGTTGCCCCAAGCCCCCCCATCCCTTGACAGCAACACAACCGACATGCATATTCGACCGATCCTTGCCGCCATCCTCTCCCTCGCCCTCTCGCTCCCCACGGCCGCTCAGCGGGTACGCCTCGTCCGCGATGCCGCCCACCCCGCCGTGCATGTGACCATCGACGGCCGCCCGTTCACCGACTTCTTCTTCCCCGACACCGTCGCCAAGCCCGTGCTGTACCCCATCCACGCACCCAACGGGACCGTGGTGACCCGCGGCTTCCCCATCACGCCGAAGGCGGGCGAGCCCACCGACCACCCGCACCACCTCGGCCTCTGGCTCAACTACGGCGACGTCAACGGACTCGACTTCTGGAACAACTCGAGCGCCATCCCCGCCGAGAAACGCGGTGGCTATGGCGAGGTCCGCTTCGACCGCATCACGCGGATGCGCGACGGCCGGCGGGGCGAACTGTCCTACACGGCCCGCTGGATGGGGCCCGACGGCACCAGGCATCTCGACGAGACCACCACCCTCTCCTTCGGCGTCGCCGACGGCGCCTGGGTGATCGACCGGCGTACCACCCTCACGGCAGCCCGCCCTGTGCTGTTCCGCGACAACAAGGAAGGCATGCTCGGCCTCCGCGTGGCCCATGAACTGCAGATCCCCACGAAGGAGACGAAGACCTATACCGACGCCAACGGCATCGTCACCACCGTGAAGGAGGTGACCGACAAGATCGCCAACGGCAACTACCTCGCCGCCAACGGCCGGCAGGGCGATGATGTCTGGAGCAGCAAGGCCGCCTGGTGCCTCATGTACGGCAAGATGGGCGCCGACTCGGTGGGCATCCTCATCATCGACCACCCCGGCAACGTCGGATATCCGACGCACTGGCATGCGCGCGGCTACGGGTTGTTCGCGGCGAACCCCCTCGGGGTGAAGGTCTTCACGAACGGGAAGCAGGAGTTGAATCACTCGCTGAAGACGGGTGAAAGCATGACGGTCCGTTACCGTGTCGTGATCTCCGCCGGCGCACGCGTGCCCGATGCCGCACGCATCACCGCCTGGGAGCAGGACTTCGCCAAGGGGAAGGACTGACCGGCACCCTGCCGGGATGCCTTCCCAACCGTCAGCCCTGCCATCTCCGCCGTCATAAGCCGCTGCCTACCCAAACGCATGCATCGGCGCTGTCCTATGCCGATCTGACGCGACAGGGCCTTGGCTTGGCCATCCGAGATGCGTCAACCGAGACTTGTTATGCGTTACGGGCCTGTCTTTTCGCCAATCGACGTCCCCCGTAGGCGGCTCCGGCAGCCAGGAGCAGGGAGAGGCCGCCGTCGACGGGCACGGCGTCGGGGTTGCCGTCGAGGTCGTCGGTGCCGCCGGGCCCGCTGTCGGACGGCAGTTCTTCGGATGTGGGGGTGAGCAGCTCCGGACCGGCGGCATCGCCGACCTGTCCCAAGGCGAAGGCCGTCGGGAGGAGCAGCAGCAGCAGGAGGGTGTGGAGGCGGCTTATGGGGCAGGCGGGTGCCATGGGTCCGGATGTCGGGTGTCGGTTCATGTCGGGTCGTTTCAGTTCCTATGCCAGCCTTTGAGGGTTCTGCGGAAGCCCTTGCCGTCGTCGAGGGTGATGAGGTAGGGTCCCGGTGCGAGGGGCGTTGCGTCGTCGAGGATGACCTGCGTCAGTGGGGCCTGGGTGCTGACGCCGACCTTGCGGTGGGCGATGGTGGCGCCGTCGGCCGAGCGGATGGTGATGTGATAGTCTCCTGCGGGGAGGTTCGTGAGTTGCAGGCCGATGCGTCGGCCCGAGGAGGGGTTGGGGACGATGCGGACGGCGGGTTCTCCGTTGGCGGGTGCGGTACCGGCCACCCGGGCCGTTCCCTGGAAGACGATCGTGAAGCGGGCGAGGCTGCGGCTGGCCGTGTCGGAGGTGGTCTGGAACGGTATTTCCGTATGTTCTCCGCCGAGGTCGAGCGGCGTGGAGCGGCCGGTGAAGGCGTCCAGGAGCCTGGCGCTCAGGGTGGTATGGGGGATGTTTTCGGCGTGGATGGAGAGTCGGTGGTCGCCGGCCGGCAGGTTCCAGGCGGCGAGGAAGGCCGTATCGCCCGTGGCGGGCCATGGGCGGCTTTCGATGGCGAGGTAGCGGCCGTGGCGGACGAGGCTGAGGTTTTCGGTGAAGTTGTTGAGTTTGGGCATGTCGAAGGGCTCGAGGGGCGAGGCGAGGTAGGATGTGCCGAGGCGGAGCGCGGCGCCGTCGAGGGTCAGGCCCCGGGCGTCGAGCAGCCTCACCGAGAGGATGCCGGGGGCTTCGGCCGCTTCCGCCGGGCCCAGCACGACGGGGGCGGTGCTGCCGTCGACCTTGTCGTTCTCCTCGATGGAGAGGGTGCCGCCGGAGCCGTTCTTCTGGACGAAGAAGGCGTTGCCGGAGCGGACCTTGAGGAAGTCGGACGCCGTGCCGCCGCCGCCTGTCATGGCATACGAGGAGCCGCCGTGGCTGATGGCGCGGAAGCCGCCTGCCGTGCCGAGGGTGGCATCCCATACCCAGAAGTTGCGTTGGATGACGCTGCTGTTGCCGCTGTTGAGGTATACCTGGTCGGCGTCGAGGGTGGCGGCGTAGGGGTTGCCGACGACCTCGTAGGCCTGGCTGATGCTGACGTTGCGGGTGCCCGTGAGGAGGGTGCCGGAGGGCTTCAGTGTGGTGGTGCCGCTGCCGGTGGTGACCGTCCGGTCGCCCCGGACGAACACCATGTAGCCCTGCCTGGCGGGGGCGGTGGTGACGTCGGGCGTGTTGGAGGCGCTGGAGAAGCTGCCGGCGCTGCCCGAATGGGTGTAGAAGCGGATGGAGGAGGTGCTGGAGGCGGTGAGGCCCGTGTACCAGTCGAACCCGGCGGCCGCCGCGGCGGTCCCGTTGGCCAGCTGGTGGCCGGTGAGGAGGGTGCCGCTGCCGGCCGCCTCGCCCGTGGGGGCGTTGGCGTTGGCACCGGTGCCGGCCCATTGGTCGCGCAGGGTGCGACTGCCGGAGAGGGGGATGGTGAGGAGGCGCCAGGCCCGCCTGTCGGAGGCGATGTAGCGTTCGACGGTCACCTGGCTGGCATTGGAGAGGGTGCCGGTGACGGGGGCGATGGCGGCGTCGCCGCCGGCGTTCGACTGCAGCGTGACGGGCCGTCCGCCGAAGTCGGCCGTGCCGGCGATGGTGAGCGTCCTGCCGGCGGCGACCGTCAGCGAGGCCGAGCCGCTCAGCGTGAGGGTCCTGCCCGAGGGGAGGGTGACGTTCACGTCGATCGTAGGCGTGCCGGAGGCGACGGTGATGTCGGTGGAGCCGTCGGGCACGGTGCCGCAGCTCCAGTTGGACGACAGGTTCCAGTTGCCGGTACCGCCGGTCCAGCTGTTGGTGACACAGGGCAGCGAGACGGCTAGCGGGGTAACGTCGCTGCTCGTACAGCCTCCGGTGGTGATGGAATAGGTGATGTCGGCGTTTCCGTTGGCGACGGGCGTGACGACGCCGGTGGAGGCGTTGACCGTGGCGACGGCCGTGTTGCTGCTGCTCCAGCTGCCGCCGGCGACGGAATTGCTCAGGGTGCGGGAGGAGGTGATGGTCTCCCGAAAGGGACTGTTGGCGGACCAGCCGGGGGAACTGCCGCTGGCCGTCAGGGTCTGCGTGCCACTGGCGTCCGTGGCTTTGGTGGCATCACTGTTGGCGAGCAAAAGAACCTTGGTGTTGGTCACACTCGACAGCGGGGAGGTCGGCACGGTGAGGGTGGACTGTGATGGATCATACAGGGCTGACCCAGCCACCATCCGGAGGTTGGAGATTCTTCCTTTGAAATGATGCCCTCCATCGAACCTCCCGATGTACTGGATAAGTCCCGTATTGTTGGTCATATCCGATGTATTGGTGATGACTCCGGTCGAACTTCTCGTACCGTTGAGGAAAACGGCAAGGGATCTGGAGGCATCACGCACCATGACCAGATGATACCAGGTGTTGACGGACATCTTCGGGACCGTGAAATCGAACTTGCCGTATCCCTTGGAATCAAAACGGATCGTGTTGGGATCGGCCACCAGGACGCTGACCGCCTTGAAATTGTTTCCCGCACCCATCAGTACGAACATCCCGTTATCCCAGGGCGCTTCATCCATCCTGAACCAAGCCTCGAAGGTGAACGCCGAGGTTCCCACGGATATGCCGGGAGACATCAGGAAGGCCTGGTCGGTACCGTTGAAGGAGATGCTTCCCCGGGATGGGTCCGTGATCGTATTCATGCCCGCCCGTTCGCCGTTGACTTCGAAAGTCAGTGCACCAGAATAGTTGAACGAAGGGGGTCCAAAATCATCGTAGACCTCGGACTTGACCCTGTACTTGTATCCGTTCCCGATGCTGGAGCTTGCATACCGATAGGGTTCATTGGAGCGACCGAGGCTGGTCCAGTTGCTGCCTCCATCCGTACTCACCTCCCATTCATGGAAGCCGTCGGTGGTCATGACCACGGTCGTGCCCTTGCAGATCGTCGGTCCCACATCGGAGGAGAGGGTCTGTGCCTGCAGGCCGGCGGTGAGCAGGAGGCAATGGGCGAGTGCGGCGGTTCGGGACATGGACTTCGGCATGGGGTTGGGACCTTGGGGTGCACCACGTGCGCCATGGGCGGGCGTTGCTGTGGGTTCCCAAAATTGCCTTCGGGTGTCCGATCACCGATGCGTCGCGGGTGGGAAGCTTGGGAAAGCCTGGGAAGGTTTCACAAAGTTCAGGGCTGTGGCGGGGCGGGCTTGTCGGTGGCGATGGGGGAGCTGCCCGGGGGATGGCCGTGGACCTTGAGGAAAGCGTTGTGGAGGGTGCGGCGGTTGGCGAAGCCCGACTGCCGGGCCAGGGCCTCGAGGGTGAGGGTGGAGGCCTTGTCGGCATGCAGGCGGACGAAACGGGCGACGCGGTATTCGTTCACCCAGTGGTTGAAGTGCTGCCCGAACTCGATGTTGATGATATAGGAGCAGTGGTGCGGGGGGATGTCGAGTGCTGTGGCGAGGTGGTGCAGCCGGAACTGCGGGTTCAGGTAGGGCGCCTGTTGGTCCATGTATGCCCGGATCCGGCGTTTCCATTCGTCGACTTTCTCGCGGGATATCGCCCCTCCGGCGGCCTCGCCGCCGCCTTCCGGCCGGTGGTCGGCTTCGGTGGGGTTCGTTGCCGCCGGGGGATGGTCCTTGGCCGCCGCATCGGATCCGGCCGGCCGGCCGGGCTCACCGGCGGGGGCGAACGACTGCCATACCTCGGCCTTCGAGCCGACCGGCTCCGGGTCGGGATCGAGTTCGGCCGCAACGAAGGCATAACCATACAGCACCCGGGGCCGCCGGAAGACGAAGAGCATGATGCAGGCATAGAGGAGGATGGAGACCTTCACGGAGCCGAGGAAACCGGTGTGGCCGCGGTCGGGGTGGTAGCGGTCCCACACCATCGACGCGAAGACCATCCCGTAGCCGAGGGTGCCGATCACCAGTAGCGTCAGCACCCAGCTGCTGCCCACGCGGTTGCGGCGGTAGTTGTGTAGGACGCCCCGACGCAGCACATGGGCCCAGGCGAGGCCGACGTAGGCCAGGAACATGCCGATGCGGAGCAGCAGGCTTGTCTCGGGACTCAGGAAGCCGGAGTCGTCCTGCGGGAAGAAACTCCGCTGCAGGTCGACCTCCTGCAGCAGCTGCAACCGTCGGGACAGGGGCTGGCCCATCCAGGCCACGGCCTCGTAGAGGCCGATGAGCCCGGGCAGGAAATGCAACCATTCGTGGCGTCCCAGGCCGTAGCGGTCGGAGACGAAGCCTTTGACATAGAGGTAGTAGGCGGCGGGGGCGATGAAGAAGACGACGTTGGGCAGCTTGTAGACGAACATCATCTCCGCCAGGTGTCCGTTCTCCGCCAGCCAGCCGTAGAGGTACTGCAGGCCCCTGCCCATCAGCAGGATGCCCAGCAGCAGGTTGAGGAAGCGGTTGCCGTGCCGCATCAGCGCCAGATGCAGGGAGAAGACCAGCATGAAGAACACCAGCGCGATGTAGGACAGGTTCACCAGGAGCATGGCCTCAAAAGTACCGCTTGCCCAGATGTTGCACTTCCGGAGAAAAAGGCCTCTGCCAATGTCGGGATGGGTGGCCGCCTGCGGCTCGTCTGCGGTCGTCGGCTGGTCCGCCCTCACTGTACCCGCACGTACCAGTGGGCCATCATGCGCTGGGCCAGCACCCTGCCGGGGTATTCGACCCGGCCGAGGTTGGCGATGTTATCATCGCTGGGCCAGGGGTCGCGCACCACCAGCGTCTGGATATAGGGGCCCTGCGGGGTGGGCACATAGCTGCAGGCGGTGATGACGACGGCATGGCCGGTGCCGGGCCCCGAGGCGTAGCCGACGAGTACGGGACGGCCCATGTCGAGTTCCCGGACGAGGTAGGCGGGCGTGGGTGCGCCGCGGTAGAGTCCGGCACTGACGACGTAGGGCCGGCCGCTGTTGTCGACGTTCCAGTTGTTCAGGTTGGCGGTGATCACCTGAAAGCTGCCGGTCCAGTTGGGCAGCCTGCCATAAGGGTCCATTCCATAGCTGCGGGCGACGATCTGTTCCTGTTCTATCTTGACGCCGTAGTAGTTGAGGATCATCTCTATGGCCGCCGCCCAGCACCAGTTGGAATTGTCCTGGGAGGAGGCGAAGTAGTTGAAGTTCTCGGTGCGGATGCCTGTGTAGACGGGCTGCTGGGCGCGCAGGCCCGGGCCCCACAAGGTCAGGGCCATCAGGGCGCCCAGGGCAAGGGTTTTGGCGGTATTCCGGAACATGGCGCCAGGGGTTGGTTTCCTACAAGATGCGAAATCCCGCCGAGTGCACAAGCCTCCGGCCCCTCAAAAGGCCAGGGATGCGCAGGGCTGGTGGGCTAGGAGTGAGCATTGCTCCCGGCAGCCCGCTGTCCGTACTCAGGGTGTGATCCGGTCGTTCTGGTCGATCTCGCGGACGCCGCGTGCGATGCGGAGCGTCTCGACGGCGCGGCGCATCTCCTCGAAGAGATGTTCCGATTCGCGCACCCCCTCCAGGTTGAAGTGCTTCATGGTGAAGTCGCTCGTGACCATGGCGATGGTGCCGATGCCGGCCATCCGCTGGAGGATGGAGCGTTCGAGGCGGAGGTCCTTCACGCGGTACAGCTCGAGGTTCTTGGTGGTGCGCGAGAAGACGCCGAGGGTGAGTTGCAGCCGCTGGTCGGTCAGCCGGTAGCGCGTGTAGCGCAGTTCGAGGTATTTGACCAGGAAGAGGATCAGCCCGAGTCCGAAGACGGGCAGCAGGATGACGGAGAGGACATATGCTCCGAAGTTGTTCCAATGGGAGGGGTTGCCCTCCCAGATGGGGTGTTCCGTGGCGGGTGGGGTCGGTTGGGTGGTAGCCATAGGAGGAAGTTAATGAAAAAAATGCATGGAAGTCCCTGAGCCATGCCTGTGTCAATGTTTGGGCGCATGGGGTTTCCTCGTCTGCCTCCGGATGAACAAACGGTCGAGGCAGAGGGCCCAGGCCGGTCTTGGATCGACCCGGGCCCCTTTCCCCGAAACATTGCTACTTACGCGGCTGCTTTGAGCCATTCCGGTTTCACTGTGAAGTTGTGACCTTCCTCATCCATTTCCAATACATCTTCGAATATGGATCTGATGAACTTGACATATCGGTCGTGGATACTTTCCAATTCCTGATTTATAGCGATAATGATATCTTGACCCTGTTTTTTGTTTTTATTTGGTATATATATATTGAAATCAGTAATGAATATATTTTTATTTGATATGTATTTGAATTCGTACGTTTTATCATTCATCATCCGGAAACGATCGGGGCCTCGACCCATCACATCGAGGACCGCCTCCTTCAGTCTATCCTTGGCACGATCCTTTGCCTTGCGAAAAGCCGCATCATTGGTACGACCCACAACCTTGGCCAGTTCCTCGTTCTTCTCGTATCCCCCATACATCGCCTGGATGATGAGGAAGTCATTGGGGTACTTCTTTTTGAGCAGTTTCATGCTTTTCTGAATGATCTCCTGGTTTTCCCAGGCACCATTCACATCTTTTTCATTACCATAGTCGTCATATTCTTCACCGAATTCATGGAACGCCTTCTTCTTGGCTTTCAGCTCTTTGTATATCTTATTTTTGGCCACTCTATAGAGATATGCGATGTGATTGTCGACCTGCCAACCTCCCTCTACAGTGGCCTTTCTATAGGCCACTTCACAAACATGACCGATCACCTCATAGACCTTTTCTTGCATGTGGAACATCCCACATTTCTTCACTATGTACATCTTCAAACCCTCGTACTCCCCGGGTTCCTTCTGCCCCAAGAGTTTTTTGCATATCAGATCGAAGTCCTTGGCATCCTTGCAGATCGTCTTGTCACCACTCTTGATGACGGGAACGGGAGCGTTTTCCATCGGTTGTGCGTGCTGGTTGGCCATATGGGTGATCGTTTGATTTTCCTTTTTTTATCAGTTCCGGGGTGCCGGCTTGCACAAGACGGAGTCCGAGCCCTCGGGGTTGCACCCGGCGGAAGAGAATTTTCCGAGGATTGCCCCGCTCATCGTCCTTCCTGAATCCAGGAACATGGATTTCTCTGGGGGGAGGGTGAAGTGCAAAACATATGCCTCGCAACCATGGACGCCCAGCGGCGTGAGGGTGCTGTAGGTCCGAATCCCCGTTCCGGTAGCTGAAACCCCCTCTGGAAGTCCATGTCCGGCGGTTTCACAAATATTTCCCAACTTGTTTGTATTCGTTTTCATGTATTTTCCCGGTTGCATCCTCCCTAATGAGTCAACATGGACTTGATCTGTGACAGCAGGGCGGAATTTTTTTCCCATCGGACTGGGTTCTGGCTGAAACCCGCTTTCCAAGGCCGTTTCAGGCCGTTCCGCCTTTCTATTGCGATCGTCCTCCATCGGGCTCGACCGTTCAAAAGTCGAAAGAGGATGTCATTCCGCTGGATTTGACAATATTGTCCGATCCCCGGGGATCGGCCTTGGAGGACGTTTGCAGACATGGAGGTGTGATACGGTCCGACCCGCGGCTGGGCGCCGTAGCATCAGTGGCTGGATAAGCCGATAACAGTTTCCTTGTCAGGGGTAGAGCAGGAAGGGCTGCATCCTCTGTTTCCAATCCGCGGCGATGGTGAAGGCATCGGGCGGGAGGCTACCCTTGCGGATACGCGCGAAACTGCCGGGCAGTCCCAGCAGCCGGTCGAGATGTCGCATGCCCGTGGGATTCGCCACGGTGGGATAGGGCCGTTCCTCCAGTCTTTCGCTATGGACGAGGTTAAGGGCCCTGAGCAGGGCGATACCTGTGCGGACGGACAACAGCCGGCCCGGATCTGTGACTTCCAGTTCGAGCGCGGCACAGTCCTCCCCGGCATGGGGACCGGCCATTGCCTGGAATCTTGTCGGGCGGACCTGCAGCCCGGCGAGTTCTTCGCCCTCGAGCTCGTGGATCAAGGCCTCGGGATCGAGCCAGGGTGTGCCGAAGCGGGTAAAGGGTCTGCCGGTCCCCCTTCCCTCGTTGATGTTGACGCCTTCGAGCAGACCGAGCCCCGGGTAGAGAAGGGCCGTCTGCAGGGTGGGCATGGCCGGGGAAGTGGGATGGAAGTCGTCGGTGAGCGAGGCATGGCCACGACTGAGCCCGGGTACCGGGATCACATGAAGTTCCAGGTTCGGAAGACGGGTTTGTGCGAAGTATCTTGCCAGTTCGCCGAGGGTGCAGGCATGCTTGAGGGGGATGTCCCATCGGCCGATGAAGGAGCTGCAGCGGGCCTCATCGAGACCGGGTCCCTCGGCCATTTCGAGGATCATGCCGATGGGGTTGGGCCTGTCGGAGACGAAAAGGGGGCGACCCGCCTCGGCGCAGGCTTCCATGACATGGGTGAGCGTCCAGAGGTAGGTGTAAAATCGACATCCGATATCGGGGATGTCGAACAGCACGGCGTCGATATCCAGTATCTGTTCGGGTCGGGGCGCCCATCGGTCGCCATAGAGACTGATGACGGGCAGGCCCGTCAGCGGGTCTTTTCCGTCGGGCTGTGCGGCCCCGTCCTCTCCTATTGCCTGGATGCCATGTTCCGGGGAGAAGAGTCGTCGGATGCGGAGGCCTGCCGCGAGGAGTGCCAACCGGGATGCCTGTCCATCGGCCGTACGGGCCGCGTCATTGGTGACGAGGGCCCAGGTGGCGGGAGGAAGGAGCGAGGGGACCTTGCAGATGGCGTCGGCGGCGGTCATGCAGTTGAATGTAGGCATTCCGGGCGACTGCTCTTCTTCCCCGGGGAATGTCAGACGGCCAGGTTCTGGATCATGGCGAGCATCTTACCCTCCGCTCCGGGAAGGGTTATGATGCTGGGGGAGTTGTTTTGATCATCTGCGTCTCCCGTCTCTGCCTGTCGGGCCGCAACCTTCTCGGGGCTGCCGATGTCCACCCATGCATGCAGACGCGGGCGGGCGGCCAGCAGTTTCTTCCATGACTGTTCGAACTCCTTGTCCTGGAGGCAGTCGCCATCGACGTAAGCCTTGTTGCTGGTTTCGAAGGCATCGATGTCTGCCATCCGAACGGCCACAAACGATCCTTTTCGACCTTCCCTGAGGTCGCTACCGATCAGCCAGCACGCACTACGGTCTTTGTATATGAGGTTGGGACAGATGTGCCGCCATTCATCGCTCCGATGGTCGCGCAGTTTCAGTCTTCCTGAAGTTCGACCCAGCACATGGCACCAGGCCCTCCAAAGGAAGACTGACTCCCCCTTGTCAATCTCCGAGGCTTCGAAGCCACCGTTCCAGCCATCTTTTGCGAGTATGTCGTCCGCACAGGGACATAAAGCCGCCAGCTTACGGCCGAGGCTCTGGATGTGCCGCATCGCCTCCGTGCCCAGCGAGTCTGCCTGCGCCTGCGCGGCGAGAGCAAAGGCGCGAAGCTCCGCCTGCGTCACCTGGTCCTGGAACAGGGAGAACCCCTTTTCGGAGTACCGATAGCCCCCTCCGGCCCAGATGATCTCGACCTGGGGATGTTTTGAGCGCAGGATCATCTCCTTGATTCTGCCGAGGTCTTTATCGATCGTCCATTTGCTGACGGAGTATTGGAGAAGTCGGTTTACCCGACGGGTCAGATCTTTCCTGTTTGTTGGATGACTCTCTCCACCCAGTATTTCGTCGAGGATACGGAGACGGCTCAGGCACATCTGAGTCTGGTTCCGGGTGCTGGTCTTGACGGCTGGCATGATGGGTGATTTTCGGGGTGGGTGGTGTGTCCGGGAGAGGGCGTCCCCTACAAAAGAGTCCCTGTGTGGAGATCTGTGACAGTTTTGCAGATTTTTTCCAACTATTTTTTTCCGGTGCGTCTGGCGATGGGGAGAGAGGACCTTGGTGGATCTGAGAGGCATC
>Ga0169931_10008493_pt1 | contig 14980 bp, 11 predicted proteins | sample Kivu_15m_20L_FD_129675 | JGI IMG/M metagenome (GOLD analysis project Ga0169931, IMG submission 129675) | Freshwater microbial communities from Lake Kivu, Western Province, Rwanda to study Microbial Dark Matter (Phase II) - Kivu_15m_20L... | ecosystem: Environmental > Aquatic > Freshwater > Lake... | reverse complement strand
TGCCGCGACCGGCGACGCCTGGGATTCCTTGCCGCCAAAGCCACCGCCCAGACGCTTCGCGATGACCGTCACTTGGCCATAGGACAGACCGCACGCTGCTGCGACCACGTGCTGCGCCTCGGACGGGTGCTGCGTCGAAGCGTGCACTTCCAGCTGCCCGCGCTCCCGCGGGTAGGCCACGGCCGCCTGTGATTCCAGATAGAAGTGCTCGGCACCTTCGATCACGAGCGTGCCCCGGAGTCGTCGCGGCGCTCGCGACAGTCCCGACACAGCATCCCCACGGGCGATGCGACGCTCGGTGCCAAAAAAACTCCCGGCAGCAATCGCGTCGCGAATCGTCATGATGCGAGTCAGCTTCCGCCACTTCAGTCGCGCTGCCGCAACACCGGCACGCATCGCCCGCTGTGACTCGGCGGCCACCAGAAAGAACACTTCGCCGGCATACGCCGACCTGTCGCGGGCAAGCACGGGCTGGTCCCGAAAGATCGCACCCCAGAGATTTTCCCGAACATCATCGGCCGAGATGACGGCAACAACACCGGGCACGGCAAGCGTCCCCGAAAAGTCTGCACTGATCAGTTCTGCAACCGCATGCGGCGCAAACACGGGTGCGACGAACAACTCCCCGGGGAGCATCGGTCGATCGTCGATGAACTCCGATCCTCCCGCCACATGCGTCGTTGACGAATCGTGCGCCGCCGAGCCCGAGTCCTTCAGGACCTGAAGCGCTTTGCCCGAACGGTTGGACGTCTCAGCGTGCATGGGCTGCCCCATCCGAAATGCTCGCCGGCAGGGAGCCGAGAACATCGCCAAGAAACTGTGCAGCCAGCCAGCGCCGGAATGCGGCCGATCCGCGCACATCACTGATCGGCGCGATGCTCTTCTGCAGAGCTGCGTGCGCACGACTTGCCACATCATCCGTTACCGGGAGCTCAGCCCCGGAAAGAATGCGCTCCACATCCGGCACGCGCACCGGTGTCGCCGCAACGCCACCGAGGGCGACACGAACTTCGCCGAGTCGACTTTGCGTCTTTTTGCCAGACTCTCCATCGACAGCAATCCATGCGGCCCCACCAACGGCGCTGATGTCGAGATCCTTGCGCTGGGAGGCCTTGAAGACTCTTGCCACAACGTTTCTTGCCGGGAGTCGCATCACCACCTTCGTGATGAGCTCACCAGGTGCGAGCGCCAGCATGCGATAGCTCTTGTAGAGTTTTGCAAAGGGAATCGCGCGACTCTGAACTCTGCCGCGCGCTGTCCCAACCACGTGGACTTCCGCATCCGCGACGAGGAGCCAGGGCAGCGTGTCTCCGATCGGCGAGCCGTTGGCAATATTGCCGACAAGCGTTGCGACATTTTTGATCTGCGGCGAGGCAAAGATGTTGAGCATCGCGGAAAATTCCGGACTCGCCTCGCGCGTGGCCGCGCGCACAGCTTCAAGACTGACGCGCGCGCCGAATTCGACGAGCGTGCGCGTGCGACGCACCGCGTACAGCTCCGGAATCAGATGAAGACTGAGAAACCTCTCGCTTGCGAGCCGACCCTTGTTGCTCTGCACGCCAAGGTCGGTTCCCGCACCGAGAATGCGCAGCGGACCTGGTCCCTTCGCGGCACCAGGTTTCATCAGCTGTGCAGCAGACGCAACACTCGTCGGGGCGTGGCACACGCGCTCGCCGTCGAGAATCATCATCGGAAGTTGTGTGGCCGCACGCAGCTCCTTGCGCATGCGCGGAGTAAGCCAGCGCGGCGCCAGTGCGAAGCGTGGATCCCACTTGACGCTTGCCGCGGCATCGATGATCGGCTGATAGCCCGTGCACCGGCAGAGGTTTCCCGTGAGGGCATTGAGATCTCGCTGCCGAGTTCGCTGCGGCTGCGCATCCGGTCCGTCGACCAGGGCCGTCATGGCGACCACAAATCCGGGTGTGCAGAATCCGCACTGACTGCCGTGACACTTCGTCATGGCCGCCTGCACGGGCGACGGTGTTCCATTCACGGCAAGACCTTCCACCGTCACGACCGCTGAGCCATCCATCTGGGCAACGGTCGTGATGCAGGAATTGATCGGTGCCAGCGTCGAATCACCACCGACGCCGCAGTAGGCGCGAAAGAGGGAACACGCACCGCAGTCGCCCTCGGCGCAAACAATCTTGGTGCCGGTGAGACCACGACGTTTGCGGAGCCACTCGGAGAGCATCATGAACGCGTCCGGCCCGCGCACTTCGCAGCGCTCGCCGTTGACATAGAGAAGTGCGAAGTCCCGGACGCGCCCGGCACCTGAAGGGGAAGTCTTGACCGCAGACTTCGCGGCAGCAGACTTTCGCCGCCGCTGGATTTGCGCCACCATGATGAACCTCGATTCTGTCGAGGATTCTAACTATGAACGCGTCGGGATGGCCAAGAGTTTCGTGCGCAGGCGGGACGGTCGTCGCGACCGCCTACTCACCGGAATCGGGTGTTGCATCGATATCGGTGCCCCGCTTGAGCGCATGCCACAGCTCGGCATCGCGCTCGGCACGAGCCTTCGTGCGTGCATCTGCCGCCGCCAGCTTCTCCGCCTTGCGGTCGGCCTTGCGCTGCGCTTTCGCCCGCTCGTAGTCGGATTTGCGCTGGGCGCGCAGCAGTTCTCGGGTCGGAATCGCATCACTCGAGGCAACGCGATGCTCGGACGTCTTTGCTGTTTTTTCCTCACTCGTCATCAGCCGCTCCTCAATGTTCCGGTGACCTGTCGTCTTCCAGACCATAGCGATCCAGAAGTTTTGCAAAACTGCCATCCATCTTCATGCCTCGTGCCTTCATGCAAACTCCGTCTGCTTCGCGAGCGCTTCGTACTCAGCGAGACACTCGGGATTGGCAACCGCCTCGCGATTGGCCACACGCTCGCGACGAATGAGCTGCGTCACCATGAGCTCCATCTTCTTGCCCGACCGCGTGTACGGAATGTCACGCACCGCCTGGATAACCGCCGGGACGTGACGCGGGGAGAGTTTCTGCCGAATCAGGTCTTTCACACTCCTGATGAATGCCGAGTCGCACTCTGCCCCGCCGTTCATGCGCACGAACAAGACGATCCTCTCATCACCATCGCGCTTGTGACCAATGGCAACTGCGTCGGCAATCCCTGGATGGGTCTCGACGACCCGGTAGAGTTCTGCCGTGCCGATGCGCACGCCCTGCGGGTTGAGCGTCGCATCCGAGCGACCATAGACGATCACACCACCCCGCGGCGTGAACTCGACAAAATCACCGTGTCGCCACACTTCGCCGTGCGCCGCAGGATCGCGGGGAGTCTCGGCCGGACTTTCTGCAAAATGTGCAAAATACGCGCGGCGATACTTCTCGCCATCTGGATCATTCCAGAATCCCGACGGCATCGACGGGAAAGCCCGCGTGCACACGAGTTCCCCCGCGGCACCGACGACCGGGCGACGCTCTGAATCAAACGCGGCGATGGCCATGCCGAGTCCCGGCCCCTGAATTTCTCCCGGCCAGACCGGCGCAAGCGGATTGCCGAGCATGAAACAGGAGACGATGTCAGTCCCGCCCGAGATGGATGCGAGATGCAGGTCGTTTTTCACGGCCTCGTAGATCCAGGTGAACTGTTCCGGCAAGAGCGGCGCACCGGTTGAGAGCAGAGTTCTCAGGTCCGAAAGATCGTGATGCGCCCGTGGGACATAACCATTCGGCGCCTCGGTCTGCATGAGTGCAGCAATGAATTTCGGACTCGTGCCAAACGCCGTCACCTTCTCGCGCTCGACGATGTCCCACATCGTGCGCGGTCCGGCAGCAAATGGCGATCCATCATAGAGAACGATGCTCGCACCCGTGGCGAGCGCTGAAACCATCCAGTTCCACATCATCCAGCCACAGGTCGTGAAGTAGAGAAGCCGCCCATTCACGCCGATGTCCGAATGAAGCAGAAGTTCCTTCTTGTGCTGAATCAGCGTCCCGCCGACTGTATGCACGATGCATTTCGGCACACCTGTTGTGCCGGACGAGAACAGAATGTAGAGCGGGTCACCAAAATCACACGCTGTGTAGGTCGGTTCCGTATCTGAGGCGTCTCCTGGTAGCGAGCCGAACTCCGCAAACGAAGTGAGGCCATCCAGGCTGCGTTCTGCGGTCTCAGGCGTGAGATGGTTGACCGCCACTCCGCGAGTCCCCTCGCCAAGCGCGCTGAGACAGGTACGAATGTTCTCCGCGCAATCGATGCGTTTTCCGGCGTAGACATAGGCCGTCGTGAAGAAGACAACCTTTGGCGCAATCTGCGTGAGTCGATCAAGCACCGCCGCTGGACCAAAATCCGGCGAACAGCTCGCCCAGACCGCACCGAGCGAACTTGTTGCAAGCATGGCGATCAGCGCCTCAGGCGTGTTCGCGATCACACCGGCAACCCGGTCCCCCTTGCTGACGCCAGCTTGAAGAAGTCCACGTTGCACGCGCGCGACCTCACGCCTGAGGTCACGCCGTGAGAGTGTGCGAACCTTCTCTCCTTCAGTCCCTTCGGCGTAGGCACGCACCACAACCTGGTCTGGGGTTGCCGCGGCCGCACGCGTTTCACCGGGGGACCAGGTGATGGGATTCAAGAGATTTTCGGCAAAGTTGAGCTTTCCCCCCGGGAACCAACGTGCTCCGCGCATTTTACCCGCCGGCGGGGGAAACCACACAGCATCGGGGGCTTTCGCCCAGCGCATCCCGGCAAACTCCGCGACCGCCTTCCAGAACTGGGCGGTCTCGGTAATCGAATAGTGGTGCAGCGCTGCAATTGAGCCGTAGGTGCGCTGCGTGCGCCGCTCCAGCATGCGGGTGAATGCGGCCATGGCCGAGCTCGCGACGCGGTCCGTCCCGGGCGCCCAAAGTGGACGCGGTGAACGCTCACCCATCGAAACTGACGTCTCCACCAACAACTCCCGCTGCACAGGCTGCGTTCAAGGGCGGCAGCCGTCCGCTCCACCCCGGTCCAATGTCTCCGACCTCAATCCAACCCCGCAAGTCCCATCTGCAAAACATATGGTTTTGCCAAAACGTCAGAGTCCCGACCTGATCATTCACTCAACAGCAGTCTCAAGTGGACTCCAAGTCGCGCCGATTCTTCCCGTACGATTCACGGCGATCAGCGAAGCAGGACGGTCAGCGTCTCGGCATATCTTCGACGGGCGCCAAAATTCTCGGGAGCTTCTTTCATGAGATTCAATGGTGCAAAAGTCACGATTCTCGCACTCGGCGCATCGCTCGCCGCTTGCGGTGGATCAAAATCGGATGATTCCAAGACCGACACGGCAGCAGTCGTCACCACGACGACAGTGCCGGCCGGCGGCGGCGGCGGCGGCGGCACTGATGCAACGTCATTCGTGCTCTCCGGCTCTCTTGCGCTCGGCACCTACGGCCTGACCGCGGCCAACCCGGTCACGCACGTCATCGCCTACAACCCGGAAAACGGCGCGTCGGCAAAGGTTGCTGTTGCAGCTGACGGCAGCTTCTCCCTCCCCCTCAATCCGAGGGCAAATGCCGATGCTGAAATGTTCAAAAGCTGCATCGACGAAGCTGCCAAGACCGCAGATGGTGCCTGCATGGCTGCAATCGACCCCAGCGTCGCTGATCAAGTCGCCAGCATGACTCCCGCTGAAATCTACGAAGCCATCATGTCTGACAAGGGCGAGGAAGAAGGTTCCTACGACCCGACCGATCCGACGCCGTGGACACTCATGTACGCCAACGCCAATGCGACTGGCAAAGACATGATCATCAGCCGGTTTGGCTCGGGGACGCTCGACACGATCGCACCGCGCGGCGACAGCACGGGCTCATTGCAGCTTGGTACCGTGACTCCGGTTGCTGGTGCACGCGCCACGACAACCACGGAATATGCCGACGTCCTGAAGGGCATCGACATGTCGACCGAGACGGCAGCAACGCTCGGCGAGATCGACACGGTGTCCCTGCGTTACACGAACCCGGACATCGACAACAACGGCCAGTTTGACGCCGACGAGAAGAAGTCTTTCATCCTCGACTTCCACAACCGTTTCGGCTTCAAGTCGACAGCCGACGGCGCGGTTGCGATGCAGTTCTCAGACATGAAGAACAAGTACCCGGAGGACGTCGTCGGCGGGCTCGCAAACCTGACGGTCCAGTATCAGGGCACGGGCATTGTCCCGGAAATGGAGAAGGACAACTTCTCGGCCGCACCGAGCTCGTACCGCTGGAAGTTTGACTTCGCCAACGCGAGCGATCCAGCCGTTGCCCTCGGCAGCAGCGCGACCTGTACGGGATCTGGTGAAACGACGAACGGCCCAGTCGCCAACGGCGCATGGTGCACGCGGCCATTCACGGTCAACCCGAACTACGACCGCTATCAAATGGGCCTCGAGGTCGCAACCCCGCCGGAAGGCACCTACACGCTGGAAGCTGGCGGCAAGACGTTCACCTGGACGAACGTCGAAGTTGCTGACTTCAGCGCTGGCGAAGGCTTCATCGCGATCATGTCGAAGTGGGAAGTAGACGAGAAGGGAACACCGGGCAATGCTGCCGACGACGTGGTGACGGGCTATTCGTACAAGTACATGAAGCGTAGCGGCGGCGCATGGGCTCCCGCCACGGAAGACGAACTGAAGACCGTCCTTAAGCCGGGCGCTGGTCTCAGCTTCAAGGGTGCCAACAACAAGTCCTGCTTCTTCCGCCTCGACCGCAAACCAACCGGTTCGATGGTCTTCAAGGATCTCGACATTGACGAAGTATGCGAGGAACTGACGGCAAACGAGCGCACCGCCCTCAAGAACGAGACTTTCCTCTGGAGCACGGTAACGAACCCGGGGATCAGCTACGACGACAAACTTGGCATGCGCTACTTCTTCTGAGACGCATATCTGTTTTGGGGCCCCCGGCTTGAAAGAGTCGGGGGCCTTTTGTGTTTTTGCGACCCATTACGTCGGTCTTGTCTCGACGCGACACACCATCCCGCAGTATCTCTGACCCGGCACCAAAGTCTTGCTGGAGAGGGATCCGACATGGGACGGAATTTTGGCGGAGTTGAGCGGAACCTGATCTGGGCGCAGCTCGGTGCTGGCCTCGGGCTGGCACTCCTCAGTGCCTGCGGTCCGATCGAACCATCCCAGGACCGCGCCCCACCGCGGGCTGAGCCAGCCCCGCAAGTTCGATGCGAGCGCGCTGTCGAGCAGGAGCGCTACGCCAGCAAAGTGCTTGCCGCCAAGGACGTGGATGGTCGCGGCTACGGCAATCCACAACTCGCCGTCAACGGCGTGCGCGGTGGTGGACTCTGGAGCTCCGGCCTCGATGTCTTCAGCCTCAACGAGGCAAAGGACGGCCAACTCATCATCGGCTTCGATGCTCCCGTCTGCGATGGCCCGGGCAATGACCTCGCCGTGTTTGAGAACCCGTTTCGGGCGCGCACGGGCGACACGTCGTCGTTTGAGCCGGTCATCGTCGCCGTATCAGCCGACGGGGTCAGCTTCTTCGATCTGCCCCATGCATTCGCCCCGGGAGCTGCAGCGAGCGACACGGAACGCGCCGCCGCGGCCAACTCTGTCACGAACTGGACTGGGTTTGCCGGACTGACCCCGGTTCTGTGGCACGAGGAGACGAATGGGCGGGCGCAGGGTCTCAGCGTCTTTGCGGGTCCGGCGATTTCCGGCGGCGATCATTTCGATCTGGCCAGCATCACCGAAGAAAACGCCCGTCGCGTCATCACTCGCGATGGCATCATCGCCGTGCGACTCACCGCCGCGCCGGTCGCGGTCGACAGTGAGGCATGTCGCGGCACCGAGCTCCCCTGCCCGAACTTTCCGAATGTCCGGCACGCATTTGGCGGCTATGGCGACATCGATGGGGTATATGGGAGGTATCGACCTGAAGCCATCGCCGCGGACATCGCCCCGCGGTGAAATGACCTATTGAAATCGATTCTCAATATCATTACGGTCGATGCGTCACCCCATGACGCCCAAATCGTCTGCCAGGGAGAGCAGCATTGCCGGTGCCAAATTTGAATCTCTGGGATCTTCCCGCATCCACATCTGCAACCGTTGCCGCCTTCGAGGACACGCTGCCGAAGGATTACTGCCTCCGTCTGACCGAACTCGGACTCGGTATCGGTGAAACGGTTGAGTGCCTGCGTCACGTGCCACTGCGCGGACCGCGCGTCTATCGCATCGGCGACAGCGTGTTTTCCATCGCCGAGGATGTGGCGCGCGGCGTCATGATTCATGCGGTTCAGTCCGGGGAAACCAGGGGAGTGCAGCCATGAGTTCAAAGTGTTGCGAACCCGACGATGTTGTCTCCACCGATGTGATTGCCCTGCGCACCAAGGCACCGGGTCTCTCGCGCATGAGTGCAGACGGTACCGATGGTGCTGCCAGCGGCAGTGCCTCGCGCACCACGAAATCAGCCAGGGGACCCGCGGAGTCACGACTGAGTCATGTCGCCATTGTCGGCAAGCCAAACAGCGGCAAGAGCCTCCTGTTCAATCGCCTGACCGGACTGAGTCAGCGCGTGGCCAACTTCCCCGGCGTCACGGTCGAAGTAAAGACGGGACGCGTCGGTGACACGCTGTTCATGGACTTTCCGGGCGTCTACTCGCTCACTCCCCTCACCCGCGATGAAGAAGTTGCGGTGGCGCGTCTCGCGGCTGAACTGGATCGCGACTCGCTCTCCGGCATCCTCTGCCTTCTCGATGCCACGCGGCTCGAAAGAAGTCTCCAGCTCGGGCTTCAGGTCGAGGCCGAAGCGCGCGCCAAAGGCAAGCCACTGCTCTTCGTGGCGACGATGATCGATGAACTCGAAAAGGCCGGCATGACGCTCGACACGAGTGGTCTGGCGCGCGATCTCGGGGCCCACGTCGTCGCCGTCTCCGGACGCAAGGGAACTGGACTCGACACGCTGCGCGACAAGATCGCTGAGATGATCACGGCACCGGCGGAATTTCTGCCAAAGGGTGTTCCAGCGTCGGACGCGCAGTCGATGCGAGCGACGGCGAGAAAACTCGGACGTCAGTACGGTCCAAAGACCGATTATGTGCTGAAGCACCAGAATCGGCTCGATCGTTTCTTTCTGTCGTCCGTGACGGGATGGTTTTCGTTTGTTGCCATCATGCTGTTTCTCTTTCAGGCGATCTTCACGTGGGCTGCGCCACTGATGGACGGCGTTGAAGCAATCATCGGTGCGATCGGTGCGTTCACGACAGCGCGACTTCCTGAAGGCGTCGTTGCAGATTTTGTGGCGGACGCGATTTTTGCGGGATTCGGCTCATTTCTCGTGTTCGTGCCGCAGATTTTCGTGCTGTCCTTCATCATCGGCATCCTCGAAGACTCCGGTTATCTCGCGCGGGCGGCGATCATCTGCCATCGGCCGCTGAGCTGGTTTGGCATGTCGGGGCGAAGTTTCGTGCCCCTGCTCTCTGGTCATGCCTGCGCGATTCCGGCCATCTTCGCTGCGCGCACCATCGAATCGCCAAAGAGACGTCTCCTCACGATTCTCGCCATTCCACTCATGTCGTGCTCGGCGCGCCTCCCGGTCTACAGTCTTCTCATCGCCGCACTGATTCCACCGATTGGCATCGCCGGGATCTTTGGCCTGCAAGGTCTGGTCTTTTTTGCGCTGTATGGATTCAGTCTGATCGTTGCCCTGATCGTGTCGAGTGTTCTGTCGCGCACGGTCTATCGCAAATCTTCCGACGCACCGTTCGTGATCGAGCTGCCGCCGTATCGCATGCCGCACTGGCTGCCGCTCATCCGGCGCTCGGTGGAACAGGCATGGGCGTTCATCGCCAAGGCCGGAGCCGTGATCTTTGCCGTGACGGTTGTCGTCTGGGTACTCGGTTACTTCCCGAATGGCAGTGGACAACTCTCGACCTCGTGGCTCGCGTCGATTGGCCAGTGGATTGCACCGGTGTTTCAACCACTCGGACTCGACTGGCAGTTCGGCGTTGCGATCCTCGCGTCGTTTGTCGCACGCGAAGTATTCGTCGGTACTCTGGGCACCCTGCACGGAATCGAAGCGGCGGATGAGCAGATCTCAGGATTTGCCGCCCACCTCAGCGCCTCGGGTCTGACGCTTGCCTCGGGACTTGCGCTGCTGGCGTTCTATGCGATTGCCCTGCAGTGTGCGTCGACCCTTGCCGTGATCCGCAAGGAGACGGGAAGCTCCACGCTTCCCATCACCCTGTTCGCGGGCTACGGGATTCTGGCATGGGCCGTCGCCTGGACTGTTTATCATTTGGTTGGATGAAGACGAAGTCTCGCTGACCCCGACTTAATTCCCGTCCTTCGACCGGTTCCGATCCAGCAGACGCGCGATTTCGCGAATACGGTCCATGCCGGAGGGGGATTTATCCGACACTTTGCCTGACGCTTTCCCTTGTCCTTGAGCCAAAACCTCTTTCCCAGGCGCGGCTGAAGCAACTGTGGGGGATGCTTTTGCACCGGCACCGCGAGCCCGCAGTGTGATGCGCGGCGCCTCGGGCATGCCCACGTGCGGTGGCGCCGGAGAATGGTGTGGAATCGCCGTCGTCGCCTGAGCGCGCGGGGCATTGTCGATCGCGCCGTAGGATTTCGTGCCGGGGGTGACGTGCGAGGTCAGACCAGAGGCCGGCGCACGGAGCATGGCCTGCGCATCGATGTCGCCACGCACACCGCCACCGCGTGTCTGGAGCGCAGGACGACCCGCGGACGCGGTTCGATCTTCTGCGGCGAGAAAATTCGCCGGCGCGTCCGACTGCTGAAGCTGGGCAAGGCGGCGCACGAGACAAGCCGTCGTCACGCCAAAGAATGCGGCCACGCTGTCGTGGTCCGTCAGTCGTTCGATCGCGCGCTTGACCATTCCACGCGGGAGGAGGAGTGCAGCGGCAAAATCATCGGCACGCTCCTCAACCCTTAGATCCGCAGCCGAAAGCTCAGTCGCCATGAAGCCATTGCTGTAGCGTCTGAGGGGACAGCCAGCTTCCTGAAAGCCGCTGACCGTCCAGTCGCTGCGCGCAATACGCGGCTGGATGTCGAACAGGAAGTGTCCGAGCATGTGGGCAAGCATGAAGCGCTCACTGATCTTCTCGCAGCCGGCCTGCACGATTGCCACGATTTCAAAGCTGCCGCGATCGTCCTTTGCGAGGAGCGCACCGCAGCCTTCCATCGGCATGGTCTCGATGCGAATCCCGACATTCGAGAGAAGCTGACGAATGTCTGGTTTGGGCGACTCGGTCTCGGCACCGCCGAAGTAGCGACGCACAAGAATGGCAAGCGATTCACTGTCACCGGCCGCAGCACGTCCGGCGATCTCTGGAAAAATTGCAATCATTGGCAACTCCCTCGTGACTTGCGCAGGGTCCAGTCCAGATTGTAGCAGAGGCGCCCACCCAGCCGACCTGCCGACCGCGACTCGGAGTTGCAACACATCGCCGCGACGACTAAAGTCGCCCGATCTTCGGCAAACCACGAAAACCCACCGGGAAAGCCAAACCGTGCTGCGCGTCCTGACGATCTCAAAACCCTACGTCGCCGCGAGCTACCGCGACAAAATCTCTGAGCTCGCACGAATCCCGGGAATCACGGCCGGTCTCGTGACCCCACCGGCCTGGGGAACGCAGGCGTTTGAACCGGCGAAATCACCGGAGCCATTCGAGACGTGGCAGGTGCCGATTCTGGCCAATGGGCGCAATCACTTCCATGTCTACCGCAGCGGGGGGATCAAGGCGGCGTTCAGCGCGTTTCGCCCCGCGATCGCAAATATCGAGGAAGAGCACTACTCGGCGGTCACGTTTCAGCTGTTCAGGCAGGCCGTGACGTTTGGCGCAAAGCCGGTGTTCTACACCTGGCAGAACATCGCCAAACGCTATCCACCGCCGTTTTCATGGATTGAGCGATATGTGTTCCGGCACGCGGCCGCTGGCGTGGTCGGCAACGCGGAGGCCGGCGAGATTCTGCGCGCCAAGGGTTATCGCGGCCTGATTCGCGAAATTCCCCAGATGGGTTTTACTCCGGGGCGCTTTGTTCCCGCACGCAGTGACGAGGCGGCACGGAAGGAACGCAAGCGCGCACTCGGACTGGATCCGGATGCGTTTGTGGTCTGCTACGCCGGGCGACTTGTCGAGGAAAAGGGACTGGGCAGTCTCGTTCATGCGGCAGGGCAGCTGCACGCGATGGGAATCACGCCGCGGGTCAAGATTGTTCTCCTTGGGACTGGACCGGAACAGGAGCATCTGCTTCGGCTTGCCCGGTCAACGGGTGCAGAGGCCAGCGTGCACTTCGCGGGAAGTGTCGCCTCAACCGAGGTGCCGCAGTGGTTTCAGGCTGTCGATGCGCTGGCCCTCCCCTCGCTGACGCGCGCCAACTGGAAGGAACAATTCGGACGCGTTCTGGTCGAGGCCATGGCCGCGGGCGCTGTCGTCATCGGCTCCTCATCGGGTGAGATCCCAAATGTGATCGGGACTGCCGGCATGGTTTTCCCCGAGGGGGACAGCGCCGCCCTTGCCAGCGCAATCGCACTACTTGCGCGCGATCCGGCGCGCACGACTGCCCTGCGAGCGGCCGGGCAGGTGCGGGCCGCCGAGCATTTCAGCAATCAGATCATCGCCCGAAAATTTGCCGATCTCTTTTTCGAAATCGCCGGAAAAGATTCTCCATCATCTTCGCCCTGAGTTGTGCGAAGATAGCGGCTGATGTTCAAAAGTCCCCTCCCGAAAGTCCGTGAGTTTGTCGCCAAACCGCTGGCGGGGGTTTTGCTGCGACTTGAGCGGGCGACCACCGTGGTCCTTGCCCGACTCAATGTGCCGGGTGCGCAGCAGAGCCAGAATGCGCGCAACATTCTCCGCGCGTTTGGCATCGTGCTGCTGATCGCGATCGCCCTGCAGGCCGTCAGTCTCGGCAAGTTTGGCAAGGCGGTTGAGCGCGAGACAAGTCTGCGGATGCTCTTCATCGCGCGCTCAGCCCTCGGTCTCGATCCCGCACTCGATCCGCGCATCAAGATCTTTTCCTACGACGACCGCACGGCGGCTTTTCTCAAGTCTCTCGACATGCCGGCTGAAGACTGGGTGCGCTCCCTCAACGCGATTGCTGCGCGCGAGCCAAAGCTCATCATCGTCGACAAGCTGTTTGATCGCACGTACTCCGAACAGGAGATCGCGACGTTCAAGGATGGTGCGGCGGCGCGCACGACACCGACGATCCTCATCTCGTTCGTTCATCCTGACGAGATTCCGTTTCGCGAGCCGCTCGATCTGAACCTGTTTCCCGAACGGCTGGTCGAAGATTCCGGCGAACCTCCGCGCTGGCTCGACACATCGCCTGGCAAAATTTACGGCGTCAGCAGGGCACTGGCCCCGGCCTTCACGGCGACGGGTCACTCACTCTACGATGACGATGGTCTGTCACGGGCCGTGCATCGCCTCGGCAGTGGCGAAATTCTCACGCAGATTTCGCTGGCTGCAGGTGGCAAGGTCACACTTGACCGCCGCGGCATCCGTCTCGGCGACCAGCGCGTTCCGCTTGGCAGCGACGGCAAGATCCTTGTCAACTTTGCACCGCGACGCGTCTACGCAAAGCGCGCCTTCTCGATGCTCGCCGTGATCGAGCGGGCGCGACGCGGCCTCGACATCCCCGTTGTCAACAAGGGCGATGTCGTCGTCGTTCTCCCCGGGATGTACACGGGCAACACCGACTGGCGGGAGACACCATTCGGATCCATGTCTGGCGGCTACTATGTCGTCGCCATGGCGAACAGTGCGCTCACCGGGACCTGGATCTCGCGGCTCGAAGATCCTGGCTTTTTCGTGCTGCTCGCAGCGATTTTCGCGATGGCTGTTGGCCTCGCCTTTCCACCAACAAAGCTGCTCAAGACTCTTGGCATCGGACTTGTGTTGACGATTGCCGGCACGCTTGGGCTTTTTCTGACCGTTGGGCTTGCAGCACAACCAACGATTCCAGTGATTGGCGCCCTGCTCGCCAGTGCGTTTGCCTGGTCGTCAAGATCGCGCGCCGAACAGCTTGAACAGTTGCGGATGGCCAAGGAGCTCGAGACCGCAGAGCTCGTGCAGCATGCGTTTCTGCCAGGAGCAGATCTGGTCGATGGCGCTGGCATCCGTTGCGTCGGTTGGTTCAAGCCAGCGTCCGAATGCGGCGGAGACTGGTGGGGACACTTCGTCTGGGACAAGCGGATTGATTTTGTCCTGATCGGCGATGCGATTGGGCACGGGGTTCCTGCCGCGCTGGTTACGGCGATTGCCTTCACCGTGAAGTCGATCTTTGCCTCAGCTCCAACGGAGCCGGATCCGCAGCATCTGCTTCGCGAGATCGATCGCATTCTGCTCGCCATGAATTCGAACCTTGCCTGCATGACCTTTCAGTTGCTGCGCATCGAGCGCGAAACCGGCCGGATGCGCGTGCTGAACGCAGGCCATACGCTTCCCACTCGCGTTCCCCGCGCGGCCGATGATTCACGTCTCAAGCCGGGGCAGCGCACAAAGGTGATCATCAGCCGGGGCACACTGCTCGGTCAGGGGGGCGAGTTCAGCGCGGGAGAGAAAGAGGAGGAGCTGAAGCCTGGCGATCGCGTGGTCATCTACACGGATGGCATCGTCGAAAATCACAATCAGAAAGGCAAAAGCCTTGGCCGGAACGCCATCGTCGAAACGCTGGCAAGCAATGCTGAAAAGGGGACAGCCGAACTCCGCGACGCGCTGGTGATTCGCTACCTGATGCATACCGCATCGACGCCGGCCGATGACGATGCGACACTGGTCGTCATTGAGTACCGACCAGAGGAGAAATCAGCGCCGGAGATTGTGGCGGCCCCACCTGGAATCGAACCGTAGACGAGCCTGCGGCTGGTCTGCATGCTCGTATCGAGATCGACTTTGGAAGACCAGCCGCCAACTTGAGTGGCAACGAAGTCAGGACAGGCAACGTTGTCGCAAGATGATGGCGGCCCCACCTGGAATCGAACCGTAGACCAGCCTGCGGCTGGTCTGCATGCTCGGATC